>Ga0065711_1030163_pt1 | contig 33476 bp, 13 predicted proteins | sample Hoacrofraction12_FD_59098 | JGI IMG/M metagenome (GOLD analysis project Ga0065711, IMG submission 59098) | Hoatzin crop microbial communities from Cojedes, Venezuela - Epithelial fraction 12 v2 (version 2) | ecosystem: Host-associated > Birds > Digestive system > Esophagus > Crop | place...
AGACAACAGTGACAGGAAGAGGGGTAATGGTTTTAAACTAAAACAGGGTAGGTTTAGGCTGGATATAAGGAAGAAATTCTTTACAATGAGGGTTGTGAAACACTGGAACGGGTTGCCCAGAGAGCTAGTGGAGGTCCCATCCCTGGAAACATTCAAGACCAGGTTGGACAGGGCTCTGAGCAACCTGATCTAGTTAGCGGTGTCCCTGTTCGCTGCAGGTGGTTTGGACTAGATGACCTCTAGGGGTCCCTTCCAACCCAAAACTTTCTATGATTCTATGATTCTATAGTAAAAATGTCATTGGTTTGTAAGATTGAAATTGGAAAAAGACTTCACAACCACACCCATCCATTTTTAATTCTCATAGCTTCATACCAGATACTGTTGCTTTTTAATGTGTCCTTTAAGACAGCAAAGAGAACTGCTGCTGATGGCTATAACCCTTCTCTCTCAGCCTTACGCTTTCCTGAACCTCAGGTAATAACAAGCTGCTCAATTTTGCCTCACTGTAAGGACTTTGAAGCAGGTAGACTACTGTACTGTTCAGAATTCAGCCACTCTGATTAAAACAATCCCTTCAAACTGGTCTGAAGATGCTGGAATCTGTCTTTTCATACCAGCTGTCAATTTGCTTGAGTATCTTACATGCCTTTCTGTAAATGTGGTAAGAAAGCTGTCTAGTGGAAACGTTGATGTGAATTCCCAATGCATTAAGGTAGGATGGGTAACAGAAGTCTCCTGTTCTAGTCAGAGGGTGGGAGAAGACTGTGAGAGGACACTGGATGATTATCAACAACTAAGTGACAAAACGTATGTCTTCACTGCAAAGAGGACGATCTGTTAATGTGAGAGAACACGAACACTGAGGTCAAACGCATATGCTTCCAGGCTTGACAGCTGGTCTGGGCTGAAGGCACGGAGAGCCCTGCTGTGTCACCCTGAGTGAGGACTGAAGCAACACTAGAACTAAAAGCAGCAGAAATGGACTGAACAAAAATAAGAATCTGATAGCAGACTAATCCTTCTCCTGGATAAACCGGTATTGTATCAACGAGTTTTAAATTTTTCTGTTTGCTCAACTCCGTAGGGAACTTCATATGAGATAGGTGACAGTGATGGGACTGTGTCCTGGGTTCAGCTGAGATAGAGTCAATTTTCACAAGAAGCTGGCTGAGCTGACCCAAACAGCCAATCAGATGGGATATTCTATACCATATGATGTCATGTTCAGTATTTAAGTGGGGAGCTGGCTGAAGGAGAGGCTTTTTGCTACTCAGCAGCAAGCTGAACATCAGGTGGTGGGAACACTGCATGTTGTATATGCTTTTATCGGTATTATTGATAGTTGTTTTCTTCTCCCTTTGCCATTCTGTTAAACTGTTCTCATCCCAACCCACGAGTTTTGCCTTTTTCCTTCTGATTCTCCTCCCCATCCCACTGGGGAGGAGGAATGAGTGAGAAACTGCATGGTTCTTTATTGCAAATTGAGGCAAACCCACGACTGTTGGGGTCGATGTAGCTTGAGAATTAGCACAACTAGGCCGTTTAAGTAAAACAGCATAACTGAACAGGCCGCTGGAAAGGGCAGATAATAATAGCAACTGAGAAAGTTCTGATAGTGCACATGATGTGGATTAGCAAAAACAAGATGTGTTCAAGGACGTGGAGGCGGCCTGTTGCTGTTAGCGTTAGTGCATAGTTACCAATCATAAGGGAATATGGGGTGGGTGAACAGTGCGTGATTTATGTCTGTAGCCTATCCAAATAAGCGTGATCGCGTGTGCAGATATGAAAAATGTATATAACCACGCAAGCAGACCAATAAATCGGATTGACTGTGCATTGTATCAGTGTGTGAGAGTCATTCCTGTCCCTGCATGGATGCTGAAACTCGGCACACGACAGACTGAAATTGATATGCTGACAGAAGTGTGGGTAATGAAAAAGCCAAGGTGAAAGGCAGAACACTTGGGAAAGCCATTTTTAGGTATACTTGTGTTACCATACATTTGCGCATTTTCCTCTTAACTGTCCACTTTTTTCCAGCAACACAAAATAGCCATTGGTATTAAGAAGCTATTCTCAGACTGAGTAATAGTTTTGCTGCTGATGTGTTAATAATTAATTCTGTGAAGCAGTTCAGTGAAAACTAATCATAATCTGTGCTGTGGGCTGCTACAGGAGTATGCTATTTTATGATTTTATACTACTTTGTTTCCTTATGCTTTGGGAGACTTCAAACAACATCAAGCTGTATCTTAACTAGTTCCTTGCTGGGAAAGTAATGCTAGGCTTTCATGTAATTATGAGACTCAGTCATGTATTGACTCTGAACTGAGACTGTCTTCCTCAATTTACAAGTATTTAACTGCTTCTGAAAGAATTAATTCCTCTAACTGATCCACAAAATAATACATAATGAAGTATTTTCTCAAATTTCTTTCTAATAATGAAGAGCAGCAAGAGCTTGAACAAGCTCTATATCCCACATCTATTGTACATATTTTCACATGCAAAATATAGACCAGTGCTCAAGCCACTCTTCTGAACCATGAATAAGACTTTTCCACTTCAGAATGGTAAGTAATTTGCTTGCCAGATCCTCTATTTATAAGGAAGAATTTGAATCAGAAAAGTTACTGCCCAGCCATTAAGGCCTAATGGATTCAAACTGCTATCTAAATATTAAATAGTAATCACAATTATTTATTGTATTTTGTGTTAACCAACCAAGTGACTATTAGATATCCTCAGCTGAAGAACCCGGCATGAGCAATGAGACAGCGTGAGTAGTTAGATATACATATTTATACAGACTTCTGTAGTTGCGTAGGATTAACACTAACCTTAACTTTCTACAGGTAAATCTTGCAGTCAAAGTTCACAAACGTGCCTATTTTCAGATACCTGGTTTCAGCAGTGCTTAAGGTAAGAATCTGAATTTGCCACATAATGAACAGGGACAATTAAATGACCAAATGTGGGACTCCCAGGAAATGCATGCTTTGGAGTAGATGTGTAATCTTCACAAGAATACTTAAGAGAATGGCTTCTCTGAAATGTTTTGGATGTCTTAGACACCTGGATCTCTGAGTTCACAGCAGCCCTTTAGTTTCACATCTAAATCTCACCTAGAAGACTTGCCCACAGTCAAAGTTCTCAGCTATATTCCTCTAGCCAAAGGATTATCTATTCCCATTAAGTATGAAAGAATATCTCAGCAGATTAGAGGGGATTTTAATCTTTATGTTCCTAGGGGGTTTTAAAACAACACAACAAGAGCCCGTTTTAGTAAAATTCTAGGTTTTGACAAAACTTTCTTGGTTGTGAACTTGTATGATTGATGGGAATTTGGATTCTTTTGTAATAAAAGGGACTGAAATAAAGCAATGTGAAAAGTTCTCATAGTCACAGACAATAATCCAGAATATCACTTATGTCCCATTCTATGAAAAGGAGAGTCTCAGAAAATGTCAGCAATGTGCCATATATTTTTCCATCTCCAGTTAACACAAAATGTCTTACAATCCTGCAATCACTAAAGTGAAAGTTATTCCAAGTCAAAGGCACACCTGATCCTCCATACCACTTAAAGATTCTTGCACAAGTGTTACAGGGTAAAAATATGTCTCCCTTTTCCTAGATATAGAAGTATACAGAAACGCTTTTAAGATCTGAGGTGTAAATTTGTGTTTCTGTAGATAATTAATTCAATTTCATTACTATTTTTAAATGTGACTAAGAAAATTTATGTCCTTAAATAACTCTGAAACAAATTCCACTGAATTTTAGCAGGCCTTGGGCAAGCACTGCAGTGTGCCTGTAAGCTGCAACCTCACTACGTCTGGTATCAAAAACCCTCATGATTTGTGGGTTTTTTTTAAATGGCAGCTCATTGTCAAGCATAAAAGGAACATGCAGAGAATCGGACATTATGAAAGCACTAACACTGTAAATGCTATTAAACATCTATTTCAATTTAAACTTTCACACATATGGACTCACTGCCTGTTTCTTCTCCACAGTAATGTTTGTATCATACATGAATCTTACAGTTTCTGAGAAGGCGCTTTCTATTCATGTGAGTAACACACTAAGGGAAGAGAAAAAGAACAGAAGTGGGCAATATTTATCAGCTGTCTGAATGTTTTTTTTCAAATGAGTAGGCATATCATATTTGTTTAAACAGTTGTGCAATATTTGTATCATCTTAACTTGAACATGCTTCAAGAGAAAACTTGCCTCTTCTCTATTTTCAGAAGTCTTACTCACTGGAACATACTTAGTCCAAATCTGGTGAGTCTTTGTTTCCAGAATGTCTGTATCCTGCAATTCTATACTTTGTATTTCTATTTTCTGGAAAATATATTCTCCAAGTTATCATCAGTTCTAAGGCTTAAAGAAGCATTTGTGCCTGTTTCATATAAATTTGCAGTAGAAAGATTTGTAGCTTTATATATTTGTGTTATTTAAAAGGTCTGTGAAACATTTGTCCTTCAAATCAACCTTGCATACTGCAAGTGCTTAAAAACAGAGTACCCAATTAAGTTTCCTAGATGTACCACTACTCCTCAGTAAAATTCAGTCATAAAAGTTTTGACCTCCTTAGACTTCTCGACAACTGTTAGACCTAATCTAAAATAATTAACAGAATCACTTGGTTCTTTGAAGTTTTACACAAGAGTAGAATAAAACCCAACATTCTGTTAAGTACAAAGTAAGGAAGAGTAAACCTAAGAGGTGGGAAGGACAGTGAGGAAAATGTGAGGGACTGGGGATTTTGCAGGTGTCTGGAGTTATATTTTGGTGTAAGCAAGTGAAGAAAATGTTCTGGGAGAGAGCTGAATGTAACTACTATAAGGTTTTTACTTTGCTGTGAGTCTTTCCCAGCTCTGAGGTAAGTAGAGGTAATTTTCTTTTTCACCCTGAACTGTTTTGTAGTGAAAAACTGAAAAACTTACCCTCAGCACCTGTGGACAGTCGCAAGTAGAATGGGAGCCTGTGTGTTTGAACAGATAAACCTTTAAAGGTCACTTTAGACTCTTTCTGAGCACTGGCTTTTTACTGTTATTCCTTAGAAACCGTAGAGAGGCCACAGTCCTGCTTCACTGGCAACATATGTAAACCTGCCACAGTGATAGTCCTCACCTCAGAAACCTATCATCCTCAGCATAACCTGTGCTTGTCAAGTCTTCAGTCACACACGTTTGAGGACCAGATTCTCATCTGATCATATCAACTTAATGCTTGGCAAATAAATACTTTATTTGCATTTATATCAGAAGAAAGGACTTCTGTGCGTAAAGGTAACTAGAGAAGGACATGAGATAAAAGTCTAATTTAAGGAACTGCAAATGTGGTTACAGTTGCAGATGTCCTTACAATGGAGTTTCTTGGGGATTTAAGAGGCATCTTTGAATCTAACGTTTTGGAAAAAGGAGAGAGACAATCAGCTGGAGACACAGGGTGTAACTTAACGATATTCTTTGTCAGAAAAATATAGACTTATTCTTTTTCTGAGGATCTTGCATTGAGAAGCTGCAGTGTTAGCAAAAGTCTCATGTTCAGCAGCAGTAATTGTAAGTAGCAAGATGGACGATAGATTTTCTTTCTGTTTCTTGGACATCTCTCTAAGTAGAGATTAGGCCCATTTTGGGACATTGCCCAGGAGCACAATTACACAGGCTTCCTAATTTCCATCTGAAAAATAGTATTAATAACTTCAGTACACATCTCATATTTTAAACACACTCAGCATGCCTCAAATTTTAATGGTGATTAGTGAAAGTAATGACCACAAATGGATCTGCCTGACTTGATTGCAAAGCTGTTAGTATTAGAGGTTGAGAACATTAATCTTTTACTTCAATAAGCATTTAAGAGTGTGGAACACAATGACTTTTCTGTGCATTGCTTTCAGTATATTGCTAAATATTAAAAATATTTTTATTGGATAATAACATGTCTCTGCTACCAAGAAAAGTGACCCAGATTAGAAATGTTTTTATTTGACAGAAGAGATTTTCCACAATAATACATTCTTCAAAAGTCATCACCAAAGGAGTGGTGCTTCTCATACAAGACTATTTCCAGTACATTACTGAAACAAACCGCAGAAAATAAAGCAAATTTCTAAGCACTATGTCTGTTTTTCTTTTGATCTTTTACTCACCAGCTAGTTTATTGGTTCATTGCTAGACAATTGCTCTAGACGATTAAATTTTAATATATCTCATCCCTAAGTATGAGGCTTGGATAAAGAGAATTGATCACGCTGTATACTTTCCAGTATGCTGAAGAAGGGTTTTCCTTGATGTATTGCTTTTTCTAGGTGTTTCCTTTGCCTTGTTTAAATAATGCAGACAAATAGGAATTTTGTTCAAGAACAAAATAGATCTTTAATTTCATTATCACCTGCCTGCAGATGTGTAGTCTATCATTAATACACAGTTTCATTTTCACATAAAAGATAGGAGTAAGTTTTTAACAACAGCAGCTAATTCATATAGGTCCTTTTAGAAATACATGTCAAAGCACTTTTTATCCCATGATGTAGAGGAGCACAGAGAGGCAAGGTGACTTGATCTGTTTCATCAACAGATATGCCCAGTGCTACCTATCTTATGCAACATGTTTTCCTATGCCAAGTACAAAAGACAGAGAAATCCAGCTACTTTTATTTCTTGATAAATAAATTTTCTGTTATAAATGTAAATACTGTTTCTCTTCTTCACTTATTCTAAAAGTTCTTCCGTTCTTGGTCATAAGTGTCCACATACAACAAATTGCATTTTAAAAAGACAATATTCAGATTTCAATAATTGTTTCCAAGTACGGTCTTACTTTGTTTACATGCATAAACCACACTTCCAACCTATGTGATCAGGCAGCAAATAAACCATCATTTTCCCCTGATATCTCAAATCAGCTGCAATATTCAATGCCTACAGAAAAATTCTTTCTCAAGAGTTGCCTGTGGTCAGAAACCAAAGCAGAATATAAACCTTCTTTCACTCAGACTCCTCTTCAAGCAGTCTCCACACAGCACTGAACATCTTTCTCTAAAATACAACATTGATTTGTGTATGCAGGAGAAAAGCATCAAAAGTATGTGCAATAATACCACGTGTGAATTCTCACCATAATGTACAATCAGCATTAGCTCAATACATAAAACTAGCTTTCCATTGTCTCTATAAAAGAAACTCTCTAAGGAAGGTTACAATGATGAAGAATTCAGAATATCACTCTTTAAATCTTTATTTCTAGCTCTAATTATAGTTTATTATTCAACATGTTTAGTATGCCACTAAATACTCTAGGGAAAATTGTAATGAAGCTGTGCAACAACCTGGAGAATTATTTCTAAACCTCTGACACATTTGTTCAGAAGTTTTTTAAGGAATTGTGATGAGTCAGATGGTCTCCCCAGGTTGTTAGAGAAGTTGAAAACTGTACATTTAATTGGTTTTGCTGTGGTGGAAGTATCTCAGTTAAAGATCAAACTCCCATTCCCTACTCAGCACAATTGGGGGACAAAATAGGATAAGAAAGATTGTGATTTGAGATAAAGACCAGGACGTCACTTACCAATTACTGACTTGAGAAAAATTAATTTAATTCATTGCCCATCAAAATAGATTCAGGTAGTGACAAAGACAAATGTTAAAACAACACCTTTCCTACCCTCTTTTCCATGTTCAGCTTTACTGCTTCACTCTGAGTATAAGGTGTGGAAAATTTAAAGCAAGTCTGTTCAAAGAAAGAATCTTTGTTCTGTAATGCTAATAACTCTTCTTGTGTTTACTACATATCTTTGAGTAATTTTTTCTCTATCAATCACATGACCTTCATCTTAGGAGCACTTTTATTTTACCCCCATTGAACACACTTCAAGGAGTTTCATAAATTAAACTGAAGTTTGAAATTCAGGGACATGACTGTAACTGCAATAAACGGACACTGTTTGCAGCACCATAAATAGTGTTACTGAGAAAGCAGAACTATTACGCTGCAGTTCAGATGGTATCTGAAATTCTGTATGCATTGTGCTGTTTACCAGCTATTTTATACCGTTTTCCCAGATATAATAATAGCAATATGTTAGTAAAGTTGCAATTTGGGGATTTACCTTGAAATCTATATTTTCTAGCAGGCTTTCTTTTTTCCTGACTCTCCAGCAATTACCATCTATGTAACTAGGAACTTCAGTCTTTATGGCATAAAAAGTAGGATTCTTGTTCTCATTACTTCAGTGGAAAACTTCAAAGAGCAACCCATAAAAGCTAAATTAAAAAAGGAACAAAGATAGAACCCCTTCTGGAACCCAAACTGTTTTGTAAACCAATTTAGTAGCTTTAGAAAACTTTGGTATGGCAATGTTAGGTACCAGCTTCCACAGTAACAGGTGTTGTTTCGCCTTTTTTTTTTTAACTTGTTTGTTTGGGGGAGGAGTTACTACTTTGAATTAAGATGTGTCACACAGAAAAAAAGCGCTTCTGAAACTTTAATAGCCATTCAAGGCTTTATGTGAAACGATAGTGCAGACAGTAGAGAAACAGAAGGGTGAACGCTTGAAGTATCTCCAGAACCGTTATTCTCTGGGGAGGTTCAGCAGGTAATGTCAGACAGAAAAAAAAAGACTTTTTCAAAGAAGAGAATAAAAGGCCTAGAAGTAGGAAGAAACTGGTTACTATTGCAAAACAGGGCAAATTACAGGTCACATATCTTTCTCTGAAGTCAATTGTATATTAAAGCATACGCTATATCTTTAGTTAAAATATATTAATAATATTTCATCAGTTTGGGGACTTTTATAATTTGTAATTCTTTTGATCAAAATATCCCTGAAAATGTATATAAGCACAAAGCCGAAGCACTAATTAAATTTTAGATCAAATTTATTAGAGTCACCTAGTTTGTTCAACAAGCACTTTCAGTAAGCACAAACTGGCACAGATACTGAAAAAAGCATTCCTGGTAACCACTAAAAGCATGCTCCGATCCCTTACACCAGCATGAATGATTGTGTGTGTTCATACAGTGAACTGGGTCAGAGAGCCGAACAGATAAAAATGGAAAGGAGGAAGAGACAGGGAGGAATCACTACTTTGACAGGTGAACAACTTTCTGACACAACTGAGCCTTGAGAGCAGGGAGCACCAGGTAAGAAGTGAGCAGGACTTCTTTAGGTGGAAGTGGTGACCCGTAACTGCTGAAATGGCTGCTGAGAAATTCCCATGTGAGAAGCACCAGATTCAGATTGTGGTGTGACCTTACTCTGCTGGTTCAAACATTTTCTGAAATAATTGACAAGTTGACTTTTTATTAGCAGTAATTATTTGTAGCAGGAGTATCTAAGCAAGTGAAACAGACAAACATCCAGTAAGGATCAAGAAGGATAAGCTATGAAAAACTTATTGCTGTCATCCTGTTAGATTTTTTTTCTATGTTACATGTTTCTCTCTTGCACTTTAGACTGAATTGCACCATTTTCATCTATTCATTGATACTTTAGGATTTATGAGCTTTTAACCTTCTCAGCTCCATTCAGGTTACCCAGCCTGGTCAGCTAATGAACCCAGGCATCCTGTTGGTCATGATATTTATTTGCATTTCATGCACGAGTTCAGAATCCAATGTTGTGAGTAATGAGTTATAGCTATAGTGAAACTTCCTCAACAGATATGTATCAAATGAAAACTGATGCTTGCTTTCTAGTAGCTCCCATCGGATTGTTGAGCAGGCAATAATCTCTTGTTAATTTTTTTACATGACTTTTTTCTGTCAGTTGCAGAAGCTAGAACAATGTATCATGAGGCCAATTTGCACTCTGTGCCTGGGTGCCAAATACAGATTGCTGCTGCTAGCTTGTCTTTTCCTTTTCCTCTCTTCTTTCATGATAACATTTTCTGCAGGAGATTCTTCTTTCTAGCAGTGCCAGCTCCAAAAGCAAAATACAATTCATAGAGCCCAATGCACAATCTATAAAATTATTTAACTGAAACCTTCATTTTTTTCTACTGCTACTCTAATCTTGCATAAACCTTCTTTTAGAAATGGAAATGTTTTCTCTTCAGATAGCAATTTCATACTGCTGATCGTCTCCTTTATTGACTAAAACCTTATATGAAGAAATTAAACCAAATATATTTTGATTCTTATGTGCCAGTAACTGATCACAATAAAATATAACCTATTACAGATAACTGCTCAGATTTCCTGTGCCATTGAAGAGGCAGAAAGATACTGTTGAACTTAACCATAGCTGGATCTTGTCTTTTGTACATGAGAACAGAACTGGTAACTGTCTATCTAGTTCCACACTAAAACAGATTTGGGATCCTTGCTGCTGTGTGTGCTGGAAAATAAGGTGGAGTGTGGAACTTCACAGGCCAGAAAATGGCATATGAACAATCAGCACACATCAAAGTTCTCCAAATAGCATCAAATTTATTTTTGAAAAAGCGGGCAAAATATGCAAAGGAGCATGTCAGGTCTTCTCTGTAGTCTTCTGCCCTCTGCCACACAAATCATAGGTCAGTTTGATTCTGTGGGACCTCTGTGGTCCCAAGTTAGGATGTACATCTGGTCATACAGAGAAAAGGAATAAATGAGGTGTAAGAGACGTGGGTCACCCCAGACTAAGCACATTTTAGTTCATTCTGTTATATGAAGAGTGCTGTCATTTGCTGCGGGGCTTTCTGGAGCAGAAGTGCTTCCTTAAGTCTGGATTTACTACTGGTAGACTTGCTGAGTCTCTTCACAATTTCTTAAAAGACGATTTAAAATAAAAGCTTAGTTTCAGTTTCCTGTTCTTAAGAAGTCACACAACCTATACTATTCTACTTTTATAGAAGCTGTGTTTCAACAGAAATTAAGCTATTTTGAAGACACTTGTATAAAACTCTGCTTCCATATTGTTGGAGCCTCCTTTCAACATCTTCTCAGCTTAGGCTACAAATCAGAACTTCTTCTAACCAAATGAAGCAGAAGGTCTCCCCATATAAAACATCAGCCATGTACTTATTCAGAGGAAAACATGCTCAAAGATGCATCATAGTCCTTTAAGAAGATTGGTGTGCTTCTTCCTGTACAGCTTGCTCTCTGATAATGTATAAAACTGAGAGAATAGTAGAGCACCATGTTTTAACACTCTCATATTTCAAATCTGTAATTCCTAAGATAGTGTCTGCGTAGTACATTGGTGTGCAAGCGAGGTGTGTTTTTTGTGTCCTTTGCTGTTCTCCGTTACCATCTATACAAGGACAGCTGCAGCTTGGCCCCTCAGGATTCCAAGAGATTAACTATCCATTGGTCTCACAGGCAGCCATATCAGCTGCAGCATAGATTTTACTGTTTTGAAGCTTAAATAGATAAAGAATGAAAGTGCTGGGGCATAAACACACTAAAGCAGAGCAGGAGTAATTTGCAAATAAAATTTTCAATCTGTCACAGGAATTGTCTTTCATACTGTGGAAAATTAAAGCCCTGATAATTTCGCATTAATCATATTTTAATAGAAGGAAATAATGATAACTTCATAAAACTATTTCTGATTCATGCATATTTTAGTTTTTCCAGAGTTTACAAGTGCTTGTATTTGTTACGAGCAATGGGTGCTGCTGGAATGGGCACTGGCACTTTGATACCAGGCTGACTGATCTGTTCATCCAGATGTTTCCTTGCCAGCCAGAAAAGCATTCCTGCAACCTGTTCTCCTGACTGCTGTAATTTGGCCATTTTGCCACAGAATCATATAGGTTGAAAGGCACCTCCATTGGTATCCATCCCAGTCCCCTGCTCAGAGCAAGTCTAATTTCACCAGGTTTCCCCAGGCCAAGTCCAGTCAGGTCCTGACACCTTGAAGGCTGGGGAGTCCACAACTTCTGCGGGCAACCTGTTCCTCTTGATTAAAAAGTTTCTTTGTATATAATTGGACTTTTTTATGTTCCAGTCTGTGTCTGTTGCCTCTCACCCCATTGCTGAACACCTCCAAGAAGAGTGACTACATCTTCTCTCCATCCTCCTATCAGGGATTTGTGGGCAGCAGTAAGGCGTCCCCAGAGGCTTTCTCTTCTCCAGGCTGAACAAACCCAGTTATTTGGTTTCTCCGAGCAGGTCCCATCCTCAGGCCCCCAACCAGCCCTGCAGGAGTCAGCCCCATGAAAGCCAGCCTTCACGGCACGTCTCAGCTCTAGCCAGTTTCTCACACTGCAGTCTGTCCTGCCTGGAACTTTAGCAGCTGAGAAGGTGGTTGAATGCATAGGCAGGAGAGTAAATTGGATGTGTGGTCTTTTAATACTTTACTCTTCTCCCACAAAAAAACTAATTGCTTTGAAATTTTTTATCAAACCTAGCATTTACTTTTGGGTGAGAATAATAAAAACTTGTTCCCCTGGCAGTTAGGCAAAAGTAAGTGAAATCACAGCATTCCCTGAACTAAAGTTTTTCTGATTTAAAAAAAAGGGTGGGGCCAGAATGGAAAAATTGTGCATATTTTTAAGCTTCATTGTATTCTAAACATTTGTCCAAGGATTTTGCTAAAGACAGATAAATTTGGGTTGATCTTTCAGTGAAATATGAGATGCAACTAGAGAAAATAAGGCTTGACTATTTTAATCAGAAAAAATGTGACTGTCTAGGAAAACTTTTAAAATTAAGATTTTTTAATGAACTTTTTATTATATGTATTATGCACTTGAAGTGCATGCTTGTGTGTACAAGGAAGGAAGATTAGCTGTAAAACTATTTTTAAATTTTGCAGACTATACTCAAATTTATAGTCTCTTGGAATGAAGGCATAAATATTTATGAATTAATGTTACTAATTTCTGTAGCAAATCAGATTCTTATTTAAATATTTCTGAAGTAAAACTATTTCCTTTGATAATAGAATCCAAATGATTAAATAAATAATACTCATTTATAATCCATATCTAACATGATAGCTTGCAAATAGTTGTTTCTTCTGCTTTTTATCTTTTACTACCAGCTGTCCTAATAAGATGTGAGCTGAAAATGGCAATTTGTAGTATGATAAAGCCACTCAACTGATGAATTAAGCACTTAAGTTATATGGAGTATTAGAGTAATTTTTTGTCTGAACAAATCAAGTTTAATATCCCTAGGGGGCTGGCTTTTCAGTCATTCAATAAAACCAAAGGAAATATCTTCAGAACCTGATTTAGTTTATTAGTCTGTTGTTGCCTTCCACAAGTGCTAATTGTCATGGGACCTAATAAGGCAACAGCACTTGTACTGAAACTAATGGCAAATAATTTCTTAAAATGTCCTTTTTATGAACTATTTTTGTCTGTGTAATAGGCTATATGCTGCAGAAGAAATCTTCAGAAAACCAGCAGCAAGCATCAGCAATTTACAGCTGATTTATTACTTAATTACTACCTAATGATTATTAGAAGTTAGCTAATACTATATTAATGCTTGTTCATAGAAGATAATATTGAAGTATGTATAGCTGAAAGGTGTTTATATCCACTGATACAGAGAGCTGATATGATATTAGAGATTATAATGCTTAGGAGTCTTGCTAGTTCACATACCTGTGATGTACACATTATATATTATTGACAAAGTTAAAAATACAAAGCAGCAGTTTTAGACAGTAGCCAAAGCTTCCAAAATTTCTGATTCAGGCCTCTCCTCTTCTGTATACAATAAAGACTGAGAAAATAGTCTTAAAAATGAAACTCTGCAGCCAATATTTTGTTGTGGTTTTTTTTTTAATAAAGAAAAAATAAATAGCACACAAGCTTGACTGGATAGCCATATATACACATTTTCCCCAAAAGAAAAAGAAAAATGAAAAAAAATAGACAATCAAAAAAATCTTCTAGTGCCATAAAAAAACCAAAATATGTTGCAATTTATTTTTTTCCTGTTTTACCTGGAGTTTTTTTGTTTGGGGTATTTCGGCCATTTTCCTAAGGTGGAAAAACTTGGATTCCTATATGAGTAATTTTAAATAGGAATTTTTCTTTAGCAACATGACATGCAAAAAATCTTCCATTTTACAGCCAAATCTAGGAATGATGGCAGACCATGAAAAAGAACGACATTCCCTTTTTTTTTTTAAAGATAACACCCAATATGAGAGAGACAGGTGTTGAAAGCGAGCATGGTGGTGCAGAAGGTGGCACTGTTCCCCCTGGTGATTTTAAATGCCAGTGTGGTGTACAGGGACAGGACACAGCTGTCATTTAATGAAGTTGTATGAATTCCTTTCCCTTCCATTAATGCATATGATAAGGAAATGGAAAAATAAAATGTATGTTAAACCTTTGCTTACTACGTACTGATATGAATCAAGTAATACCCTATTACAATTCCAGTTATGTTACTTACCTGCCTCTCTGTGCTTATAGTATGCAAAATCACCTCTGTTCATATTACAGAAATTCAGCTTAGAATTCCATTATGAATATCTTTTATGTTACAGTTTTTGTCATGGTCAGGCATTTGTGATATGGTCCATTATGTTCATTCTGCCCACAAATACACACCAAACTCGGTAGCGAGAGCATCTCCTAATTACTTCTTATCTCACCTCAGTAAACTATTTTGATATTGCTTTCTTGAATAAATAAAAGAACATTTACAGTTTTCAGTAGTTTTCAGAAAGTAAAATAATCCATTTTCTAGCTGGAATGCATTAACAGAAAAACTGTAAAATAACAGATGTCAGTGCAGATTGGATTTATTTTTCCAATATGCTTTTAAATGAATGAATGTGAAACTGTTAATACTTGTTGTAACTCAAAACGTTGGTTATATTTACACGATTTTAATGTCTGTTTTTAATGTTAGAACCACAGTCACATATGTGGGAGGTAACTGATGTTTGGCTGTTTCCCAAAAGAGCCTAGCTGCTATGAGCTTGTGATTTAGGATGACAGCCATCTCTCCTTCCCTATTTATTTTGTGATTTCATAAATTAAATCTTTTTTTTAACAGTTAAATATAAATGCATATAGATGCAATATAAGTATAAATGCAGCATTTCTACTCACAGTAGAGCTCAGTAGTCAGATAAATGTTCCAACAATGCCATACGGACAAACAAAGAAGGGTATATTTTTCCTGGAAGAAAGATGTTCTAGTCTCCTAAAGCAGTCTTGTATTGTGGCTGAAGCTGTACAGAGACAGTTTCTTCTTGCTTCAGATAAAGAAATACATGCTGGTTCATTACCTATAGGCATCCTGAGAATGTGATAAAATGAGACCCACTAATAAACCAACCTGCAGAGGTTATGGTCAGGAAGAATAACACTGTAAAGAGTGATGTCCTATTGCTCTGCATCTATATTCTCAAATGCTGTGGAGTCACATACACTTACTTTAATGCCAAAGAGTTTTTTTTTGTTTGCACTTCTGTCTAATAGTATCAACACAGTTATGGAAGAATGAGCTGGACTGCAGCTTTCTTTCTACATCCAAATTGTCAGCTTAGGTCTGTCTGCAGAGTCCTCGTTAGAAAGGGGAGTAGAGGGAATGAACAGCTTGCTTTTTTCAGATTCCAGATGGAGTCTGTAAATCTGACAGGTGGAGAAGAAAAATGAGTGGGAAAGAAAAATTTTCATACTTGTGAAATGACAAAAATCTGTCTAGAAAGTCATGAGAAAATGAGTATTAGAAAAACCGAGGTTGTATATCACACCTTTCCTGAGTGTAACAGCATTTGAGGGGTTAATGACTCAAAACTACTTGTAACTAACACACAGATAATCTGCAATTGGAAATATATCAGACGAACAGCAGCTGATATCCATGCCCATGAGTAGGTTACTTTTAACAAAGACTTGAGCTATCAGGTGCTTTATTTGAACCTCATTTTCCTGTATCCTCCACGTATGAAATGCTTCTCTGCTACAGAAATACGAATCTTACAAATACAGCTTACATACTTGTTTTCAAAATTCAATCATCCGGTGTGTTTTCAGGCATCAAATAACTGTACAATGGCCCTACAGAATGCACTTTTTACATTGCTTCACTTAAATTTTTAAGATTCCACATAACTTTTAATATGCCAGGTTCATTGTTGAGCTTGCAAGCACGAGGCTGTGATTTTCCAGATATGGGTATGAGATGATGTTGCACAGGTGTCTAACTAGGTAGCCCTCTAGCTTCAGGTCAAAACTTATCTGCTTGCTTGCTTCACATCTGACTGTGCTGCTTATCATGAAATGAACTGGACTTAAATAAATACAGTAGTTGGTTTGTATAAATCATACTTCGCATTTTGCACATTGGCAGATGTTGGAGGCAATGGAAAGGAAGCCAGGTCGAAAGGTTAAAAACTAAGCTTTATACTACAAGGCACTGAATTTCTATATTCCCCAAAAGTATTTGAAAAACAAAAGGTAAGGAAAGCACACAGAACAAAAAGAAACCTGAATGTGTGATAATGAAATACATAAGACTGAAACCCAAATTTCCTTTAACAGTTTTTAAATAAGTATGTGGACATACCTGATTTCTCTCTGCAAATTCAAGCTAAGCAGCTATGCAACACTACAGGCAGCAGCAGGCAGAGATGAGGTATATGGAAGCATATGGGGGTTTGTGGAGCAGGTTTGTGGAGCAGTTGTGGAGATCTGAACCAGAATTTTGATGCCTGGCTGTCTATCATTGTAGGAAGACAAACTAAATTACACATGTGGTTCTTTCCAGTCCTTTTTGGGAACAATGGATGTGAAATCCCTGACCATGCTGAAGTATTTCCATTCATTTGAATATGCCTGGATTTAATTTTAGTTTACTTTAATAATCTAGGCAGTCTGTTGTGTTCCCATCTCTGAATTTACCTATGTATTAATAAAGACGTAAATATACACTATATATAACAATATAATATATAGCATATATAGATATATATACTATCTGCACAAATATATCTACTTCCAGATTATCGTGTGTCATGATACAGCCTTTAGCTGGCTTGTAAGCTGCTCCAGAGCATAGGTAGGTAAAATAAACACTAGATAAAATAAATTGCTGTATGTCACTGTGTTGAGCTCTCCAGTCCTTTATGGTATTTGAATATTCACAGTACAAGTAACTCACAGAAATTCTTTCATATCACTTATGATCCAAACCCTGACCTTCATAAGAAGTGGCATACAAAAAATATTTTGATTGACAGGAAATGGAATGTGATTATTTTGAAACTAAGCAAGTTAATCCTGCACGATAATATATGCCTTTACAGAATTATTTCAAGATACTAAGAAAAAAACCTTATTTTCTGTTAGCCTGCCACTTTTGTATCACACCATTCAAATGGAATTTAAAAAAAATTTCAAACTCTGATTTCCTTTTCAAATTGTTCATCATTTTTCCAGTTTTGTATGCCATTAGACTTGAAATAAATTATTAGTTTTACATTTTCTTGTTGTGAGTTTTCATACTGTGTGTTTCACTTGACTTTTCATGATGGAGCCGAAAATCGAAATATAAGGGATGTTATATATGGTCAGTGCAAAGGTCTGTCTAATCCTTGCAGTGGCTGATAGCACATGCATTAAGGAAGAGTAAAAGAACCAGGGCATTTATATGATCCTTCCCCTTTTGGATTCTGGCAGATCGGTTAAGCTGGAGGTTTAAAAGCAAAATTTTATGTTGAATAGCTATCAGGGGAACCATCTTCCAGAAATTATCTTCTCCTATTGTCTTTTAATGTATGAAAAAGATTTGTGTTTATTTTTTACTTACAGTGCCTTACCCTTAAGTCTTTATACTGGAGACTGAATCAACATGACTCTACTTTTCCCTAAAAGAATGGCCCCAGAAGCTGTGAATCCACCAAATGATGTCAAAGCACCCAGAAAAACTGATATGTGAAAAGCTATTTCTACAGTTCGAAATGGGGTCTTGGCAGGCCTTCAAAATCTGGATGTAAATTCCCTCTGACCACAGAAGGCCTGCTTCTGGGTCACAGAAGAGCGAGTGCTTTTAAGGAATACAGGATTTATGATTTCGCTCTCAGTGGAGTGTAAACTGCTAAAGGCTGCATGCCTGCAGCCTGCGTTCAGAAACAGCTCTGGCTCCCTTGTGTTCGATTCGCAGAGGAATATCAAACTCCTAGATATCCTCTGGGGAAAAAAATTATATGCTGGGAAAATAAAGGCCCTGCTTCTGCCACAGGAAAGTATTACCCTGATGCTTTGAGAAACTGTGGAAGGTTATTTGTGACTGGCTATGCTGTGTTGTACACCATAAATTCTTCAGGTTTTGTTACAAGCTGCTATTTTTACTATAGTTGGATTTAGAAAGCAAAATACCCTCTAAACTAGTATTTCACACCTTAGTGTGCAAAATGAGCAAAAGGATTGTTTACTGGTTCACTCAAAGAATTCTAATTTCTTTTCGCATTTTGTATCTTTATGCCTAAGTCTAAGCTCTGTAGGAAAAAGCTATACTATTTATTCTCACAGAGGTCTAGGCAGAGATTTATTAGCAATGTGCTTCTGAATTCTTCAGATTAATATACAACTGAAATGCAAAATGCCCTTACTGATTATAATAAATGCAGCCTATATAGCCAGGATAAAGCATTTTTCAGAAACTGCAGCTGGAATCAAATGCCACATTTGTATCCAGAGTGTGTATTAGAGGTAGGTAGTAACAACTACCAGAGTTTCATTAATTTTGTTTCCAGCCAAAAATCCATGTATTCTAAAAATATACATAAATATTACTTGGGCAGCCTCTAAGAGTGCTTGGCTTCAAATTAGTCATCAAGTACTGAAGGATAATTACAGCAGCATAGCAAAGTGAGTGTGAGGAATTGTGGTTCTCGTTGCTGAAGCAGAGACAATGGCTGTGAACAGGCTCTCCACCCTTGCCGTTCTACAAACACTCAATTTGGCAGTGGTGAAGAGACTGCTTAGATTATTTCTGCAAAAACTTGTCCATGTGTTGTTAGTCTGGAGCATTAAGAGAAGATTTGGGTTTTTAGCCAAATCAGTGGTAATTTTGCTGTCTTTTTTAATAGCTGTGTCTTACTCTACCATACTATCATGGGCTCGAATGTGCTTATTAGTCCATTTCCCCAGGGTCAGTAGTATCCATCTGACAACAATACCTGCTTTCTGCAGAAGTATCCCCAAAGCCTCATGACCTCGTGACTCTCCCCCATTTTTTCCATATCAGTCCCAACCACCCTTATATGCACCAAAAAAGCCACACAGGAGCAGGACGGAAAACAACTCTCTGTTCTGAGCCGAAGGTATCTAGCAACACACTGACATGCACAGGCCTTTTTTACTCAGGCTATGAACGTGTGCGTGGTACACCTATACAGGAATATCTGGCACATAAAAATTTCCTAGACAGTCCCCACAGATGCCTTGATCACCACCATACTTTGTCTATGCTGGTGCCAGCACATGCTCTCAAGAACTTGGTTTTCTTTCTCTGTCCCTTTGTCAATCCCACACGCCTCTTCATGTTTTTATCCAGATCTCTCTTCTCTCTTTCCCACTTCCAGAATGGCCAAGACACATCTCCAAATTTGGCAGCAAATTCCTCAAGGAGGAATTCACCTATATTTTTCTCCAAAAGTAGCACAATGTGTTGGGGACAGGTTGAGAGCACTACTTCAGCAATTTCTCTCACAGCTTCTCCATGCTGTTGGCCCGCAGTGGAACTCCTGTCGTATGGAGAGGGATTTAACATAGAGAAGCAACTCTGGGTAGCATGGAAGTCTGGAAAAATGTGTAAAAATTGAAAAATTCCCAAGTAGCAAGCCATACATGTGATGCCTCAGTCTGCCTAAGGAACAGAAGCATGCAAAGCACCCCTACTGCAGGCATGGCCACTGATTTCAGATGTCCATGCTAGTTTCTAAGATGGCAAGAGTTAGCAAGGACTTTGTGCAGAGCTCACCATTCTCTCTTGCTAGGACAGACACAACAGAATAGCAGATTATTTTAGATCAAGAAAAGAAGAAGCAGACCTTTCCTCTTTCCCTTTGCTTACATTTCTTACCCTCTCCTTCTTCTTTAGAGGAATAGCTGGCTAACCATGCTGTCTTCTGCACAAGTCTGAACCTGCAGCGTGGAGTTCAGCTACCTAAAAGACAAACATCAGAGCTTTCTCACTGGAAATAAGAATACACCCCAACAGTCCCCTACCATCATCTAAGGAAATGTAAGAAATATTTTCAAAGTATATGACCACATATTGACAATAGTTTTGTGTCAGACACAATAACCTATGAAACCTTTTCAAAATAAAGTTTCTAATTTAAAATGCTTTTCATTTATCTGAGTGTGGAAGTTTAGATTTTTGCCCTGTGCTTTAAATATCATACGAAATAGTCTACTGTTGGACTTGTCTACCACCAAAAATTGGGAGCCCGAGTTCCTGTCCCATCCTTCATTTGCTCATGAAAGTGTATGTTCTTTATTGTAAACACAGTTGTTTTAAAGCAATTCCATTTTATTTGTAGGTTTCTACATTTCTGAAGCAAAGCAAAACACAGGTTTTAGTACTCCCGTCTGCATATTAGCCAAATCATATTTCTAACATTTAAGAAGGGGTTTTCATATGGAATATAATGTCAGCAAGTATTTTCTCAGACCAGTCAGCAAAATTGGGTTCTAATGGAATTAATTATTCCTCACATGAGAACAAAATGCTGGTAATGTGGCATCTTAGTTAGCAGAAGCATCATTTTAAACATGATTTCTATACGCTTGTTAAAATAAAAATCACATTATATAATAATATTTAGTCTCTCTACATGATTTTTCTTGCTAGCTGACTTGTAACACAAAATGTCCATTCGCAACTATTAAAAACATGACTGCCATGTTTGTATTTTAAGTATTTTCTCCTTGCAATGACATCACTAAAAAACATAATTTTAGGTGTAATTTTCAGTGCCATTCAGTGTAATGTGTTTTTTGTATGGAGTTTTCACCTAAAAATAAGTACCTACCTTGAAATCTTCACACTCTTCACTCTGTTGATTTTTTAAATATTTTGTGCACACTACAAAGTAACAGTATATTTTTAAGGAAATACACCTATTGTCCTTTGTCACTATACCCTGTCTGCAAAGTCCTGTAAATAAAAATTACATAAAAAACAATAGGGAGGTTTTTTTTCTTGTTTTTTCTAGTGATTACCCAAAACCACTGGCATCAGTATCAGTACCATTTATGTAAAGGACTTCAATAATTCTAACTTAAGAGAACATACTTTTTCCAATACTTAATAGCTAATACGTAAATTCAATATACACTCTTTGTTCAGCTTGGTTTCAATTTCCAACAATTGTCTTAGTTGATCCGTTGCGGGTTTTGCAAAATCTAATTAGCGTCCCAGAGCTATTGGGATATCTGGCTTTTTTTTAACCAATCTTTTTGTTGTTTACTGAAAATCTCCTTAATCATCACTGGAATCTGAATAAACATTAAGTAAAACCTTTTGTTTGATTATAGGGCCATAGCAAAATTTAGTGACATCTCTTCACTAACATCATGAACGTAGAAAACCCAATAAATATTGAGTGATTTTAATGTTGCTTTGCTTCAGGCTGTCAGGATGAGCTCTTCAAGAGACTTGAGAGACCTATAACAAACAGCAAAACATTTGGATTAGGCCAGTGATTGTCTAAATTGTTAGTCTGTGAGTAAATGATTCCCCCTATTCTGGGTAATGATTGGTAAAGAATTAAGAAAAATAGATACTACGGGCAGCATGATGTACATAACCCAGATACTGTTGTGCGGAGAAAACACAACGGATGATCTCTCCTGTGTCTGCCACTCACGGAGATGATGGGCAAGAGATTTCAAACTGGTGAATGCCATCTCCTGAATTATTTTGTCAGATGATAATCAACAGTAGGCTTACTGGCTGCCAGAAACATCAGTTGCCTACTTCAGCAGCTAAAGGGTGAACTTGGCACAGATTTACGTGCGTGAGCATTGACTCTTTCATCTGGAAGCTATCCCTTCACTGATGGCCACCCTACAGCACTCAGTCAGTATCTTCCTGAGGGTCCAGACACTATCTGGTGTAGGTGTCTGGATGTTTATGAGAGAGACATTTGGCAGTTGGATGCACCAGTTGCACTGCCAGCTCTGCTCCCTGCCTACCACGCTGTGATTTTTGGAGAGTGGTAGAGTGTGCTCACAGTTCACTGACCACACAGCTCTGTTCCCAACGTCAGGCTGCTGTCAGGTTGCAGACCAGAAAGGCTTCTAAAATGCACTCTGGAAATGACTGGGCTGAAAGCGAATGGCGTCCTGATAGCGATGTGGTTCTTTATTTAGGGCTTTTTTGCAAGGCTGAACTTAGAAGCAGGAGAGCCTAGGAAACAGCTGTCAAAAGCCTCCTCAATGTGCCATGAAGATAAGCTGAGGAAAAACACCAGGCAATCTGGAATAGCAGCCCACATGCCCACAGAGCATGCAGATGTAAATGCCATAGTATGTGCTCTCTTTATTCATACCTGGTCCCATTCAAATCTGCACTACTTAGTGATCTGAGGGCATAGGGATCCCCTTTAAACGAACATGGATGCATGGCCTTAGGTATGAACAGAACTCTCTCTCTCCTCAAAGCTTTCCCCTAGTTTAATTTAGCTTTTTCATTATGTTAAACACCCATTCTAGCTATAATTCCCTGACTCAGAGTTCTCATTACTAACACCTGGAACAAAATCACAGATCATTGAATATTTTGAAATCGAATGTGTTCTGAAAAATATGTAGAAATCCATGAAGTTTTTGATTTACTTCATTTAAACTGCCTTAACCTCTTAAAGGACACAGTGTGGTTATCTGTATGTCATACTACGTATTACTGCAGTGTATTCTTTATCAGCTTGAGGAGAAGGCTTTACCACTAGAAGTACTTCATCTGCACTGTTGCACGGAAGAATATTAAACAGGTCCAGATAAAAAATGCCAGTTGAAAAGAAAAAATGTCATTTGAATTCAGTCTACAGGCTGTAAAAAGTAGGGGAGAGTTTAGTTATTTTGTAAATCCTGTATATGTATGAAAAACTTCAGCTGAACCAAAAAAATGTTTTTTCATTCTTAGAAATATTTTTCACTGGTACACAAGGAAACCACTCACTTTGTTGAAAGGAAAATTACTAGAAAACTTTGGTAAGATTACAAGATTAAAAGAGAAGTAACTTCATTGAAACTAGACAGCTACAAGAACACAGCGAAGTCAAAGTGCACATTTCGGAGCAGGGCCAGCACACCCTGGATAATATTTATCATTAGCATTGATCATGCAGTGGAAAAACAGAAGTTAGCTGCAGTAATACTCTCACTCGTGGAACACTAACTTTTAAAACTAGCATTTAGATATTAACAAGAGCGTATCATTTCATGATTTTCTCTTCCTTAACTGTCCTTTTAATTTTAGGAATTTTTGGCCTGACTACTTTCTTCTACTACCCTTACAGGGAATCAAGTCTTAAGAGAAAAAGTTGCATAAGAGGGATATTTTCTTTCTTTCTTTTTCCTAATTTAAAAAAAAAAGTTTACCTTCAGACACAAAAGCAAGGAAATACAACCAATATCCAAAACTTTTTTCACTTAGACAAGATGGTGTCAATGAAAGCTGATTTTAGAACTGCTTGTCTAGACACTGAAGTGCTTATAAAGGAGAGAATTTATCCTGTTTGCCAGATATGCAAGTTAAAAATAGTGTGGTAGTGAAACAGAACACATGATGACACGTGCCATATGATAACTAAATGGCCTAGAAATGGAATAGAAATTAATTCTATGTATAATATCTTCCTCTTACATGCTCGCATTTTCTGCACAAATTTTCTCTTCTCAGTTATCCAATACGATAGCACAAGACTTGAAATAGAATAGGTAACAGAATGCAGTATTAACTTCAAGTTGGAGATATGCTACTAGATTTGGGGTTGGTATTTGGAAGAGTGGGAGTGACTGTTTTGCTGGAAACAAATTCTGGATTTTACTCATTAACTGTATTCATCATTATTCTTCTTCAGTAGACTAACAACAAAAGGCAACTCTAATATTTTGTGTACCATTAGTTTAAATATGTCACAGGAAACTTTTCTACTAACAGTACTGAATGTACTTTGAGAACTGAATTTATTCAAGAGATTGGTTGGTTTTCATATTTAGTTATCTCTTCTCTTTCATAGACAGAGAATGTTTTACTGTGTTTTTTCTTCCCTTAGTTTGCAGAAAGTAAAATGTAGTAAAGACAAAACAATCTGGAATCCATTTTTCAAATTTCAGATCATTATCAGAAATGTTAACAGTCAAGCCTCATGAAGACACAGCTTAAGTTGCGAAGAGGGTCTGCCTAATTTATCCTAAGAAATGTTTAGATGGAACACTAAAAATTACATGGATGGAAGTTAGTTTGACTATTGTTACTACTATATAGAGAATGAAAGCTTTTCATAATGAACTGCACTTTAAAATTTATCTCTGACTATTCAAAAGCGCAAACTTCAAGTACTTGGGAAGTTTATAATCCCTCTTGGGAAGTTAATATCACTGGCCATATCTAAGTGAGTAGTGAAATTCATTTCCTAATATAAAGGAAAACTCACTCATTCTTTTTTAAATCCTCAAGACTATTAATTTTTAAAACACCTTTCCATTATATACGCTCAAATCCTTCAAATGCTGTATTGTAAATACATTAACTCCCCCCAGTTTATTATGTCTCTGTATATTGACTACAGCTATTGAATCAGCATTTTTAGTAACTGAAGAAACCTGATGGTGCTATCAATTGTATTACTTGGTAAGTGATTTCAGATCAAAAAAACCAGTATTGATTAGACTCCAGTTTTGAAAGAAATAAACAAACTGCTTTATCTTTCTGTGCATATATGTGTATATGTATATGTGTGTATGTATATACATATGCATAGCTGCCTCTTTTGACAAACATGGTTTGACTACCTCCCTCAGGGAATGGTACCATTAATCAGCTAATCATACGTGCAAAACTGTCCATTGGGCATTTAATTCATTGTCAGAATACACAAAGCCATTTCACCTAGCTGATTTTTTTAAATGATTGCAGAGGCCAAGTACTATGCTATGTATGGGTTGAAAATTGATTTTCTTAAATATAAAGTTAAACTCTCAAGTTATTAAGTATGCATGCTTGCTCCTGTCCTTTGCTGTGTGCAGTGAGACCCTCTGCAAGTTTGAGCTGGAGCTGACTGTACTCGAAGGCTGTTCTCTCTGAAGTAAGGATTGTGAGCCCTATTGCTCCTGACATTCTTGGTGGGCAACAGAGAGCCCATGCCATGAGTAAGTACACAGCTTTGCATTATTTAGGCTTCACTGCACAAGGCTGTTTCACCTCTACTGCAGAAATTCTCAGGGCACTTGTACTGAGTCTTTCAGGATTGTGATTATTTCAGTAAGGAGGTAATACTAACTGTATCTCCACAGAAACACACATGTCTATCTATACACATATGTAGGATATAGATACAGATATACATTAAATCATTTTTAAAATATATGTTCATTAAATAAGCTTTCTTAAGACCACTGATTTGATTCTTTCTCCCTCTGAAGACAAGATGTAATTTATTGTCACTGACATAAGCAATGTATCTTACAGCTTTCAGGACATAACTGGAATCCTTCCTAATAATCCTTACTATTCTAAAAAGCACATACTCCCACATGCATACATACCTATCCAAGCAACCTGTCCATACAAATTGTGTCTAATATAATTTCAGTACAACCTCAAGCATTGGCAATTCGTGAATCTCTTTCAGCGTTAACTCCTTAACAGAGCCTGTGGCTGCTTTTACCAGAAGCAGACTCAAATCTAGCCCTGAATTTAACACTATTTCACATATTAAGTCTATGATACAGAGAACTTTGAAACTATTTTCAGTTTGATGTGTCCTCGCAAAAGGCAGACAGATGGTCAGTCGGAGAAAAATAATTTCCCACAGGAAATCTATTTTAATGTTATTACAGAATCACGTTAGAAAAAAAAAATTATCAAAACAATTCAAGGAGTGGTGGTGCAGAATTATTTCTGGGACAGGTTTTCCTATGTGCCTTCTTGCATTTTTGTCAAGACTGGTTACAGAAACAAAGGTAAACATAATCATTAGAACAACACATCTCAGTTCCAGAGAATAAAGTTTGGCAAGGTCTTGAAGCTTCTCTGAGATTTATGTTCTTCCAATTTTGGACTAGTGCTGAATCAACTGCTCTGCAGATATGGATTTTCTGATTTTTATGGGTTTATTTGATGATAAAAAAAAAAAAGAAGATATAAGCAGCAATGCTAGTGAGTGAAAATTTTTTATAGTTCAGTGTGGATTTCAAAAGCATGCCTTATTGTGTCCTGCCTATGATGAGTATTTATAGAGGTTTCACTTTCTTAAAATAAAATGCCTCCTTGCAATTTTTCTTACTCCTTATTCGCACTTTGAAGATTCAGCAATATACAAAGTAGTTAGAAAAGACAGCACAATAGTGGTTCCTTGAAGAATTTTAGATGGCAGGTCACAAGAAACATTATCTGTCCTACCAGAGATCTGACCACCACAGGGACAGAGAGCTTTGCAGAGCTTGCTACAGTCATGGTCTGCCTCCTCATGCACCCCCCAGTGCCATGTCAGGATAAAACCTTCTCAGGCAGGTTTTGCATTTCTGTACTGGCCTCAGTCAGAGCCTTCTCCCAGTTCTTCATCTGACTCAGTCATGGAATCACAGGAAAATTTAATTAGGTTGGGACCTTTAAAGGTCATTTTGTCCAGCCTCAAATCAAGGCTAACTTTAAAGACAGATTTGGCCTTGCCAACGATGGCTATTTCACTGCCCCTCTGAGCAACACCTCACTGCCTATTATCACTCTCATCACCAAGAATTTCTTTCCAGTTCTATCTATATATACTACTGTAGCTGTGGCAAAATGATTATAGTTATGTCAGTAAGACCTGTTAAGAAAAGCAGCCCCTTTTAAAAAAAGCACAAAGCTACAGACCAAAGCCTCTTCTGTTCCAAACCTACCAGCTGCTGCGCAATCATGGCCACACTTACAAAAATTACTTCTGATTTTACATTTCTCTCTCATGTATATTATTCTGGGCATTTTAAATGGTTCCTCAAGTCTGAGGCACCAAGAAGTTTGAGATCACTTTTGAAGATGCAGCTTTTGATACCTCTGGATCTCACTTCACTTGAAACGTTAGAATATACTTCATAGAGTATTATGCATTTCAATTGCCACAATATGTATAGTTCTCCTGATTGGTTTAGAATGGTGAATTTAAATTGTCATTACCTGTGGATTTCCAATAAAAGCACTCTTTTCATCTTGAAAAGTGCCTATGACTACTCTGGAACGTATGTTACCCACAGCTCTCACCCAGAGCTCCACTTACATCAGCAAGACCGTTGTTCTTGCAGCTTTTGGAAGTACAAGGCCCTGTCCTATTTCTGAGTCATGATCAGACAGGAAGTATGAGATGCTTACTTTTCAGTTACAGTGAGTTATAAAATATGGATTCTATTGCAGTGCCAATTTGGTGTAAGGATTTCTGTTCGTAGCCTTGAGTCTCTCATAGAATTAATTACATTCTTCGTCAAACTGAATGCAGGACTCTGGCTAACAATCTTTTTCAGAAAATTGGATTTTAGGGTGTGTGCATGTGTATGTGTGTGCGCATCTGTAATTAGTTATGGATCCTGACATTCGCACACACAAGGGACAACGTTCAGCTAGCTTTCAGAGTTAACTGAAAGGCAAAGTAGTTTGACCTTAATTTTGTCATTTGCATATGCAAAAGTAGAAGTCAGATTGAGAGGCTTTTGCAAACTTGCATCTTCATAAACAATTGTGAAGCCAACATCATAATACTGACAAAAATACTACAGTTTTCAAAAACCTATTTTCAACGCTTCCTCCAGCACATAGAGTCTCTTCAGTTATCTATCTGGCCTCTAACCCTCCTCCTCCTTATTATTATTATCAAGCTGTTTCAAATATAATATTTAATTTGAGGAAAATACATTTCATGTACAATTTATATTTCAAATATAAAACCACATAACGGTTTACACCTTTAGCAAAATTAGGATCTATAATCACTGTGATGATAAAAAAAAAAAAACCTGAATGTTTTTCTGGCAGAACAAAACTTTCCCACAACAATTAGATTTTTCTTCCTTTTTCATTCACAGCTGCAAGATGAATTGAAAAAAGAAACTTGTTTCTACAGAAGGAACATATTTGTATTAGCTAATCTGGGACATGATTTAGGAAAGAATACAACAGAGCTGATAAAACATTACACAAGTGCTTTGTACAGGCATCACAGTAAATCATCTAGTGCTGTCTGTTTTTTCTCCACTTTAACATGCAGGGCGTTTTTCAAATAATTGCTATAAACTTCCTAAGTACTTTTGACTCCAAAGCAAAAAAAATCCTCGGTTGTAAAAATTTTTAAATTAACTGTTAATGAAAGCTTATTTCTAGCCTTTCTGAAGTCCTTGAATTTCATACTCAGCCCCATGATCTTTAACAGTAGTCTCCACATGGCTATGATACTAACCATTTAGGGATGATAAACAGAAAGGCATGTCGCGCAAATGATATATAATTTCATGTTGTATTCCGCACACCATATTATGAATCACACTAGAATTTCTATGGTCAAGTCATACACTTTGTTAGGCCAGGCAGCATATGACGTCACTCCCCTGGTAATCATAAACATTATGCATAGATTTTATCTGCTGTTCAAGAGAAACCTGTAATTAGTGACTAAGCCAACCAGATCTAATGAAACGCTAGGGTCTTCTTCCAAGTCCTATAAGCATGCATTAATCAAAGCCCTTTAAAGCTCCCACTGCTGCCTAACCCACTGCATGTCTTTTCAGAAAAGTGCATCTTTTCAGTAAATTTAGGAAAATGTCACAAACATCTCCAAGACCTCTGAGGCTCACTTGTGCTCCTCGCTGTCTTGCTGTGTGTCTGAAAGCTTTCTGAGATACCACTGCTCATGGAAGACAATTCTTTACCTCATTCTTACACAGCTATTTCTAAACCGGTCCATTCACGTTCTGTGGCAAGAAGCTCCAATACCCTCATTTTAGGAAGTTGGACAGTTCTAATGTATCTCAGTCATGTGGGATTTGTATTTTCCACACATAGACACATATATACATATCCTGATGTTATCTTAATTATATTTGAATTAAGGGCTATTTTTTTGGACAGTAATCATACTTAATTAAACATTTTAATTTTCAAATGGAGATGAGGCTTAGAGGAGACCTGAGTTTGCAGTTGGGGATATTACTTTTAATGTAAACAGGGAATGAATAAATATCAGAAGATATCAGTGAAGAAGCAGCATGAACAGAAAAATAATGACAAAATATTATTTAATTTTCTGTGGTGCTCCATTTTGTCTGTCTTAAAGAAAGATAAAACAATCTTGTAGAAAAGCACCCTCCACATACTTGACTTTTATTGATACTTTGAAGTACTGAAACTTCCTGGTCTTGTTCTATGGGTCTGTCAGATGAGAGCCCCCCGATGAAATGCTTGCTTGCTTTACATGTACTACAGATCTTGCTCTGGAATATCCCAAGTCTCCAAGACATTTTCTACAAAGTGTTGTTTGTTCAATCTGACTTGCTTCCCAGCCTCAATCTTTTCGGTTGTTCTTTCAGCCTCATAGAAGGAATACTTTCAAGAACGTATTTGGGGGGTGTCTTTATTATGTGGGAAAGGAAGAGTCCAAAAAAGTAGAGAGAAGGAATGCCTCCCTTTGCTACATGCCAATACTTTCTGGTGCTGGAAAAAGTGCAGAATTCCCGAGTGCTCCCTCTGTGAGTAACAAAGGCGTGGGAGCAATTTGTTAAATGACCTTATTATCACCAAGAATCTACTAAGAAGTTAATTATTAAGTATCTGGAGTTATCAATGTTGCAGTGCATAGATGCATACTGCTTTTCTTGCAAACATTAGTAAATCCTATTAATTCTGTGGGCCAGATTGTACCAAATTCCTTTTTGTTAAGAAACACTTGCTAGTACTGAGTACTTCCAGAAGTAAATACGACTCAGCAAGGGTGATGAAAGTATACTTTTATGTTAAAAATTTATTTGTACCTTTTAAAAACATATAGATGCAGTTCTATCCATTTACTTTCTTGCATATGGATGCATTCTTTCACCATTAGAAAAATGATGAAAAATTTCACTCTGAAGCAAAAACAGTTATGGTCCTTCAGACGACACATTGAGGATATGCTGTAGTTTTGCAATATACTTGCTGTTCTTCACAGATGACTAGTTTCTACTTTTACCTACCGTGCACAAGGTTCTACCCCTCCTGCTGCCAGCTCTCCACAGACCCCACCTCTGGACTCTTCGAGGCTGGCTGCCTTCCCACCAGGCAACAGGAATACCGGCTGCACTGCAGCCTGCCCCTGCCATCCACCGAGTCCCCTGACTCATCCAGTTACTTTTAATTATGGACTCGGATTTCCCAAGTGGGGTTTTCTGTAGAACAACTAGCAAGAGGAGCACCGTATGCAGGTGACAGCAGAACACAATTCCAGCTCCCATAGTACTGCAGCTTGAGAAATCCGAAAGTCCAGCTCCTCTCTCCAAATAGTTCATTGGTATATTGCATCATGCACTTTGTGTTACAAATTATTACTTCTGCCTTGCATCTGTAAAGCATTTAAATTGGTTAATGACTTTAGCTGAGCACTGAGCATGAGCGCCAGCACCTTTCATTAGCAGTGTCATGCATTCAGTTTATGCTATGTCTTCAAACATTATGTTTTAACATTACTTCCCATATAATACTTCAGGTATCCTGCATAGGTAGCACTGTGACAGACTGCAGACATCCTGGTCATTAGTCCTTTATCAAGCCATTTATCAGTGACACTCCTAGGCACTCAGGTGGTTCAGCTGCATAACACATATCCTGCTCTCCAAGCCTGCATGAGATTTCTTTAGCCTAAATTCTGGGGTCATATTTTTTGGAAGCAGTTCATTATCTGAAATGTAATTTTAAGCTTCTTGCACACAAGCCATTTCCACAGTCTCTTCTGCTCCTGGAGCAAAGGCTAAGTTTTGCTTTTGAATAATCAGATGAGTCTTAGACCCAGATAACCAAAAATATTTCACCTCTGTTCTGGTGGAACTGATGGGAAGTGAACATTTCCAAATCTGGACCTCCCTCCTGATCCCAACGATTACAGATCATACAGGCAAGCTCAGAGTTTGTTTCTTGGATCTCAACCCTGCAAACACTGTGGCTCTCAGAGATGTGCTTTGGTAGAATTAGTTAAAATAGTTTAAGACAGTATCACTTCCCAGGTTTAAGCTCTGCCTCCTGGCCAGAGATTGCTGCCAGGAAGGTTTAGATTAGAGGTGAGGTTAGTTTGTACTGAGATAAGAGACTATGAATTGGGGTAGGAGAGACACAAACATGTGTACTGTTCTACTGTGCAGATACTAAGCTCTGTGAAGGAGTCTGGCATACTGCTGTGGGCGTTAATCTCTCAAATTTATTCACTTAAATCCATCAGATATAACTTGTCAGATCCCTTAGGCACTAAATAATTTTACATGGTTGACTGACAGATCTTTTTTGTGTTGTTTAGGGCTACTCACATGTGTAATCCCCATTCGGCATGAAGGCTGAAGTCTGTTGGACAGTTTTGGTGTGCTAAATCTGTCTAACTAATAAATTTATCCAGTCATAGGAGGAGAACAATGGCTGAGCACAAGCATGCCACTCAACCTGACAAGCCCAAGGACACTGAAGAAGACATTTTACAAGAACCAGACAAATCATTGTAAATGACAGGCTATATGCTTAAATACAAACCACAGACCATCAATATAACTTAGCAATTCTAGTAGCAACAATCAACTTACCAAAATTAAATACCATCAGGTCAAAAGATGATGGAAGCAAAAATGAGGCACATTTCAAAGGTTTGAGTAGCTGCAAAAATAAAAGCTGGACTTCAAGTTCTACTCTTAACTGAAATATATTTCTTGCAGAGAACCTACAGGGGAAAAAAAAGGAGAAAAAACCCAAACAACAACACCCCACCAAAATACACTAGAACTAAAAGATGAACAAAGGAATAAAAGATTGAAGGGCTGAAGGGTGTAATTTTTAGTGTCCCCAAATGCATATTCTGCTTTTTTCTTCTTGGTTCCACAATCAGGCAATTAAAAGATCGTCTCAGCTTCAGCGTTACTAGTCTGTATGGCTGCAAAGTCAGAAAATTACATTTTAAAAGACTTGGTATTTAGATAGTAGATAAAAATGGAACACGTATCCAGATGTTCCCAAATTTCTTTCTAAAAAAGGTAGTGATGAACACTTTGAAGGTCTTGGTGCCCAGATTCTGATTGCTCCTACTACTACATGAAGAAGTAACCTTGTTTCCAATTCTGCCTTTCAGAACTGTGCCCCGTCTTCCCTGTAGTCTTTTCACGGCTGTGCATCTGGCCGGAAGTCCATGGACGCTGGAGACACTAAACTCTATTGGCAACCGGACAAAAAAGGGATTTATCATTTGGGAATTATTTTTAATATAGAGGGAAGACTGAAGGGCACTGGGGTCTGAACTTCTTTACATATAAAACAGGGAGGCAGTAAGGCATTTGTGGGAGGCTGTTGCCTACAACAAAAGTAGATTGGCCTGTATCCACAACACCCACGCAAAATTTATTGAAATTATATGAGTCATTGAATGCATTTCAGAGCATTTTTAAGAGCGATCTCAGGGCGCAGCTATACCACTGAGTGTAGTGGACTGAAAAACTGAGGCAGCAGTGAACAACTGCTGCCGTGTAACACCAACGACCATTACACTCAACGACGGGATCCAAGCATTGCGTTCCCCGCGTTGCCACTGCCGGCCCACAGCAATTCCAGCGGCGCGGCGCAGCGGCCGGACACCTCACAGACACCCAAAGCGCCAAGTGCGGCAGCAGAATCTGTTTCCAGCCTCACCCACCGTTCGAGGGTGGGTGAGCAGCCAGCCCTCCGCCGCTACCGACCCGGAGCCCGACGCTTCGGGGGAAGGCAGCGCCTTCCAGGCCGCCACCGGGGGCTCCGGCGGCCGCTCCCGCACCCGAGGGGCCTCGCGCCGCCTCGCCCTCGACCCCCGCACCGCAGGGTCTCCGCGCCAGCGAGCGGCCGTTCCCCTCAGCACGCTCCGCGCGGCGAAGCCCTCGGGAGAGCCGCAGGCCCGCTCCTCAGACGGGTTCTGGAGGTTTTATCCGTCTGAACTCTTCCAACCCGGACGCCGGGCGACTCCGCCCGCCCAACCCCCGCTCCAGCGGCGCGGGGCTACGGCCGCGGCGGAACCCAGCCCCGGCGGGGCCTGCCCCTGCCGCCCAACGCCCGCTCCCACGGAGCGCTCTCGCGGTGCGGCGCAGTGGCCGCCG
>Ga0065711_1002986_pt1 | contig 33475 bp, 18 predicted proteins | sample Hoacrofraction12_FD_59098 | JGI IMG/M metagenome (GOLD analysis project Ga0065711, IMG submission 59098) | Hoatzin crop microbial communities from Cojedes, Venezuela - Epithelial fraction 12 v2 (version 2) | ecosystem: Host-associated > Birds > Digestive system > Esophagus > Crop | place...
GTAAAACTATCAAAGTGACTAGTCTCTTGCTGTTCGTGGACTAAGCCTGTATATAGGCATATATAGTATGCGTCTTCTACCGGTATGAAAATGTACTTTAATTTGAACATTGACTTGCAAACATGCTTACTTTGAAGAACACTGTACTTTCATCGTATTTTTAGAAAATTTAATGCATTACAAAAAGAATAGACAAGTTTAGCAAGACTTGGCTAATCCACAATGAACTTGAATAACCTGTCAAAATGAACAATAAAGAGATAATCTAAATGCATGAAACAATTATTCCTTGCTCAACACACTTCAATTAATATGCCTTATCATTTGTATTTTTTTAATATGTCAAAGTAACACTTAATCTCAATGGGTGGGAGGGGCTCTGCTATTTCACAGTAATTGACACGCAAATCTACTCTAAGTAATCACATCATTAACTATGTATTTTTATATTTGGGTCATACAATGAAATAATCTTTTTTTTTGGAATAGGATACTGTCTAAAATTAATCTTACCAAACTGTAGACCATCTAACTCAATTCCTATACATAAATACACATACATGCATATATATACACACACATTCTCAAGTTCAGATACATGTAGATACTATCTATTCAAACAAAATACTAATCACCACTTTTTGTGTAACATTAATTTGTGCCATCAATTAAGAGTTAATAATAACCAATAGAGCTCTATACTGTCCGATTTGTACATAGCATACAACAGCTGTAAACTCAGGACTCAACTAATCAGCACTTACTTTATCAAGTTCATTTGAAAGTTTTTTGTTTTCCTCCGTTAGCAGAATCTTTTCTCGTTCATACTTCTGTTTGAACTCTGTTTCAAATTCTTCTCTTTCACTTTGGCTGAGAAATAAAATTAAGAACAATTAGAAGTTTCTTATTCTGGAACTCGCCACACTATTCACTTAAATACATAAAGATCAATGCACACACTAGCTGAAAGGAATATATTACATTGGTAATACCACAACCTACTAAAACTAAGCAAATAATGTATTCTACTACCATCTTACAGCTGTAAGACAGTCTGTTGGATTTTATCATTAGACAATGATCTTTCCTGCAGTATGGAATTAGTGGAGCTCCACTGAGCTAACATTTATCAATCCGCTAATATATATGCTATTCTTTAGATGAATCCTTCAAACACTGAGCAGCTGTAATTCTGCAGACTGAAGTGTGTGTCAATATTCGAAGACACTCAGGGTAAATTCTTAGCTCACAGAAACATTATTTTAACTTAGACATTTCTATGGTTCCAAGTTTCACACAGAATGACAGGCAAAAATGACCTCATATGAAACCCAAACATAAAGAAGCTAAGTTAAGAGCACTTGGGGCTGGGTCTCTGATGAGAAAAGCTTACATGGGCTAGTCTTTGGACAATTTAGAACAGCCAGAGGACACACTCAAACTGTTAATTTACGTACCGTATACTTAGTATCAGCAAAAAGTGGATGGATAACCTGTACACTCCTAATATCACCAGATTCTACAGTAGGTTTGGACCACTCTTTCTGAGAAAGAGCTTCAAAATAGCTGTTTCCCCACAACCCTTTCCTTCTCCTGTGGATGTCATTCAGTAGAGGAGAACCCCTGGTTGATTCTGCTTGACATCAACTTTGATTTTGCACAATGAATATGAGAACTTGAAAATAAACGAAGCTGCAGGTCCCTCTGTTTGCCAACAAACATTGTAATTTCCTTGAAGTGGTGTACGGCAATGTTTTAGACATATAACTCCCACCTCACATCCACTCTTTTGAGACTCACTACATTCGCATCTTGTATTCACTGTTTCACCAGTTATTCAGGTAACCGGCACAAACTTCATCAGTACGTTGATGGAACTACACTATAAATGCCACAGAGACAGTAAACATCCATTCAGCAAATATCACTGTCCGGCCTTAAAAGGTGTGAAAGAAGTGCTCAGTATAGAAGGTTAACTCTACATATAAAATCCAGGGGAAACCTTCTCTTGAGCATTGCAGCTTTTCTTCCAGATATTGATCAGAATTTTACATTGTACAACAGAGAAATTACATCCTCACATCTTTTTCTGAGATGCAGAGCTACCACAACTCTGCCACATTGAGAGAACACCCTTAAAAGATGAAAAGTGTCAGCGGTTACAGTGAACCCAGTTAAGAGTAATGCTGGTTTGAATTTCCTATTCCTAATTTGAAATTCATTTAGTACTTCAACTACTCTTTGAAATCTAGTACAGCATGTTAAGACTCCTGGTGAAATTCTATGTTGCCAGGCGTCCTTTGAAACGTAACACTACATCCTAGCAAAGTAACATGCTATCATTACTGTTTAAATGCCAAGTTTTAAATTCCCCACTGCTCCTTTTCTGTATCAACAGATTCCATGCATATGATGAGCAGTCTAGGGAAAAGGCAGGAAGAGATTAAAGCATTGGCTGTCAGGGGAATTAATAACAGGTCCTGCTTCTGTTTGCAAGGCATAGATTCAAAGCTAATTTTTCAGACAGCACACCAAACTTATTTTTAATTAATTTACTTCTTTTATTTAGCTTTTATGGCTTTATGGTTTTGTTTAGGGTTTTTTATTCTGTATTTGTCTAAAATTTGTTCTTTTAAGGCTTTAAGGCTCAAAGTAGCCATAAGTGATGGTGGATTAAGGAAGTTTTGGACTGGTAAACGATCCCAACATATTGGTAGTTTTCTGTATTTTATGTTCTTAATTCAGCTGGTGATTGTCACTAACCCAGTAAGTCGGATTGCTATAGTACAATACAGAAAACAAAGAAGATAAATTTTAAACAGAGGAGAATGTGGGCATAGGCGTACCTTGGACAGCCAGGAAGATCAAAATAACACATTCGCTTTGAAGCCTGGCATCCTCCTCTCCCATTAAGCTTTTTCTCTCACCTAAAATTTAGCTATGTATCCGACCACATACAAGCAACATGAAATACAGCTTTATGCTATTGCTTTGTTATTCCAGCTCTTTCTTACAGCTGTATGAAGTNGAGAAATATTTTATCTTGCTGCCTTCAAACCAAGAAAAGAAGACCTGAACACTAGCCCCAGGCTTCTTTATATCACACAACTTAAAAACAGCAAACGCTGTTGTTTAAAGCTCTCTGCTTTATAAATCTATCATTAGACAGGCTGAAACTTCTACAAACATGATCTATTTCACACAGTTTTCTTGCACCTTCTTCTGAAATATTTCATAATGACAATTCTAGGCAATGGAATATCGTGCTACACAGATCACTGGTCTGATATCTTGCTCCCATGTTCCCAGTTTTAATAGCATGCAGTTTATCAGACTTTAGCAAAGGGCAACCGTTTTGTACAGAAAGGTAGTTTCTATCCCTTGAAGACTTATGCTGTTGAAATAGCAAAAGTAAGAAAGCTTAAATTTGAAGGAAACAAAGAAAAATACCTATTTTAAAAACTGATACAGATGCATGTAAGTTACATAAAGTACACACAGATACCGACCAAGCTCTTATTCACTCTACACTACAGCCCTTACGAAGCAATGCAATCATGTCCTCTTATGAAAGCCTTTTTCTTTTTCTTAATATGCACTAAAGATTATTTTTAGATTACTAAAATTTTTTCCCAAACTGTATATGCACACCTCAACCCCACATCCCCCCCAAGCCTATTGTTGAAATAATTCCACTTATTTCAGCATAAAGCCTCCAGGTGCTTCCTTTTCAACACTTGCATTGAACACCTCTGTACTGGCAGACTCACAAAAAGCTTTGCAGGCTTCATTACAAAAGCTAAAAACAGTATGTGTAAGCAGAAATAAAAAATATCCATGTCCTCTTATGAAAAACTACCAAATACTAAGAATCGAGCAGCAACAGCAATTCATGCATTCCTAGTATTGGAGCTTCCCTTCTAAATCCCTGAACTACTACAGAAGTCAATCTGCAGCACACCCTGAACAGTGGACTTGTGCTTTCTGTGCAGTCCTAATACATGCATGAGATTCTGCAGATCTCAGACCAGTTAAGATCAGGTCTTCACTCATCACGTGCTTGGACACCTGACTTTGTATGACGCTGAAGCCCTTCCCATTAAGAGCCATATGTTGGGTTCTGGTTATGTGACACACTTCTGTTCATGCTTTAAAATGTTCTCTTACACCAATACTTGAAATACATACAGAAACACATGGTTAAGACAGCAGTCAGATTTGCATCCAGTTCCTTTTTTATTTATAGAGAAACTAACTTGAAACAAGGTTTATGAACAAGCTAGCATGAAGCAGATCAGCACTGTTCGGCCATTTGTTATTTCACTAGATGGACATCTAGTTAGAGCTTTTGCAGCTGTACAACATTAGAATGGTTCTCACAAAACCCCAAGGAATTTTTGGTCTGCTCAGTGTTTGGAGGCATGACCTTTAGAAACAGTTTAGCCTGCAGAAAGAGGTACTAATGATTCTTTATTGAGTATTCCTCCTTTTGAGACACTACTGGACTGACATGGCACTAAAGGAGTACCACACTACCACCTTTACATATTGCAAGACAGCATAGCCTTTCGTGCATTTATAACTCTTAGGTCAGCAAGACCACTAAGTTGTGGTACAATGAAAACACACTGCTGATCCAAATTTTACCCCTCAACCTCGAACAAAGCAACAAACTACTGTGTTAATACATCCAGCCTATGAACAGCTATATTCTAGGAAGAAACAGTTCATCCACTTCATTCTAGGCTGTATGATGTACTTCCCCTGCTGCAAACAATTTACCAGAGAAGTAGTGTTTCCACCTCTACTTGCATAAGCTTTTTTGAAAAATTCTTTATTTACTACTTATATTTAAGGGTTTGCTAGAGCTTGGCTAAGATTTCAGCAGGAACTTATCCATGGTTTTTCCAATACGCCATCTTACTACCGTAGCATAAAAAAGCATCTATGTTAGTGTCTATAAAGCATTCTAAATTTTTTATGAATGAAAACAAACACATTCAATTTATTACTATTTCCAATACTATACTACCCAACAGAAAAAAGATTTATTGATGAATGCCTCATGGAACATTCTCAAGGCCAGTTATAAGCTCCACCACGTGGGAGAGAAAAAAGCAGGTCTCTGACAAATTACCATGTCAGAAGAGACAAAGCAGCTTATGCCTACAGTAGTCTGATGACTGATGTTAACACTGGATGGAACCCAGCATGGATTAGCCTTAGTCCGCATTTAGTCGCTGTTCCTGTGCTTGCAGAAATGTAAGCAATAGTTGATCTCTAGCACATTAGTTTTGCATCAAAAGATGAAAATACCAAACAGAAAAAAAAAGTCAAAAAAAACTATTTTGAACTGCAACACAAGCTTCAGGGGCTGACTTACCCTGAGCTGCAAGTCTGCAACTCAAGTTACATACCTTGGAATGGTCAGCCAGTGCAAAATTAACTGTTTCAGTACAGGCTTGTGGATTTTTTTATTCTGTTATATTTTCAAAGGTGACTATTTTCAACCCTGGCATTCGCTCAGCCAAGATGCACCTGTCTGCACTACAGTTAAGGAAGGGATATGTTTGGAAACATACCAGGACACTTCAAAAGGTATTTTGAGCTTAAGGGTAAATTCCATACAATACTCACTTTTCCCTTCTGGTTTTCTCTAACTTGTCTTTCAAAACCATGATCTCCTTCTTGAGGGCAAGCTGCTGGCTTTCTGCATCCCGTAGTTCTTTCTTCAGACTTTTAATTTCATTAGCATGCATTATTTCACGTTTAGATAGTTCTTCTTCATAGAAAACACTTTTCTTTTCCAGGTCTGCCTTTAACTTAGTGATCTCTTGCTGGTGTTCTATACTGCTTATGCCAGGTGAGCGACCAACCTGTTTTTGCTAAAATAAACAGCCTCAAGTTAGCACTGAAGAATGCTGAAAATTATGCTTAATAACAACTCAGTATTCATAAATCTATGTTTAGAAAACATCCCATTACAGACTTGAGTTAAACACATCTATCTCAACTCTTTTGAAAATCTGTCAAAAGCATAAATTGAACTGTACTCTCTATCATTTTGTGATTTAAACGCAGTAATAGTTTTGAAGCCATTGAAAATTTGATCATCACTTCAAACATTTCTGGCCATGTTCTGATTCCCCTTACACGCAGTCAGAAAGCGACCACAGCATTACAAGATTTCTACGCTCCCACTCATACGGTTGACAGCAACAAGTTCAAGTGACTTTCAGGAATGGAGAATAAGGAGTATGATATACAGCCAATACATTTTAAAGCACAAATAATTCATGAAAAAGCTATACTAAGACAAGCAGAGGCTTAACCGAAGGCTAAAATTTAGCTGCAGAAACACTAGATGGATTGCATCAATCAGGAGAGAAACCTGACCTATTTTACTCAAACTGACCATTTACGTCGTAGTGGATTAATAGGAAAAACAAGCTTTAAACAATAAGAGTAATTACTTCACTTTTCGCAGCTGCATAGCTCTCTTAGTGAGGTCTTCTGGCATTTCAATAGTCTTTACACACTGCTTCAGGATACATACACACTTGCACCAAATGCTGCACTCACTAAACTCAATGTCCTGCCATAACATAGAGGAGGAGGAAGATCAGGTTCAAAATGAGATAGTGGCATGACATGCACTGAAATCCAAGTATGGAAACACTTCTTAATGTAAACACAAGTATAACTTGGTTTGGAATTTTTTCTGTTTTTTTAAATATGTAATTAAAGGTAGTCTAAGGAAAGGAAATTACTTAATAAAAACACTGTGTTTTGAGAAAGTGCAGGTAACTGGAAAACCCACTTCTATAAGGTGACTGTCTCACACCTTCAGAAGGATCAAAGATATTTTGTTAATTATACCTCCGTTCTCATCATGAGATATTAAAATCCTCTCAGTTATCTTAATTAAACGTGGCTTTTGGTAATTTTCTTTTGCTGATATATGAATAGGCTTCTAAATGTCACTGCAGAACATTCAGATGAGCTGAATTTCTACCGCGACTAACTCTATGAGAAAGCTGGGCCTTGCTGTCAGTGTCAGCAGAACCCTGCAAAACCCCCTAAATGTGTGAGCCAGATACATGCTGCTACTGCATTGTTTTCTCTAACTCATCAAAATGACCATTTGTTTTGATCTAAGAGTAAGAAGATGCCATCCTAACAGGAGATGGTTTTGAAAAAGAAAGATTAAAAAAACAGAATTGACATGTATATCACGTACTATGGATACCATAATTGCAACACTAACAGATATCAAGTTTTGCACTTTAAAGAATAAAGAAGAATAGCCATTATATACTTCAATAATAGAGCAGGTGGCGTGGGAAAACATACTATTTAAGTAACGTAATCCCACATGAACATACCATTAAAAATCTTGGGAGACTTCTGGCTTGTCTTTAATGAGATTAGCCTTTCGTTACAAGTGTTATTTTGTATTGCTTCAAGGTTTGTATCTTGCCCTTTGCAGATAATAATAATTTACCTTGGTTAAGAATATGAAGAAACTTACTTAGGATTGTGATGCTAATAGCAAAGTTTTATGGTATAAATATTTGCCAAATGCAAGATATTAAGAAAGACACAATCTTCCTTACTACAATCCTATTAATTATCACTTATGTGGATTACTATGTTATTCCTCTCAATTTAATAATTTGCTGTTGCTCAGGTAGGAAGGAAAGTTCAGAATTTCATTTTCAATATGCTATCTAAATATTTAACTTGAAAATTTAGACTAAAGTTGCTTGAAATTAACTTACAAAAGAATAAACAAAAAAATAAATCAGCCATACAAATTAGCATGAAAAATTGCCTAGTTGGCCCAAAACAGACTCACCCAACACACCTTTTCTATATGTGTAATTCAGTCCAGAAACAGAATTTTGGCTGTTTGAATATACACCTAAGGCTTTATAGCTAAGTATACTGAAGTCAATCGCAAGTGTAAGATCTTCTAAGCACACCTACGAAATGTCCTAAAAGCTAGCAATAAATACGTCTATCTACTGGAGAAGAACAGAAAGAGATTTGTAGGTATTACAATACTGCTCTGATGAAAAGGAAAGCCATCTTCTTCCGTTGTTACAGACAGCTCTATTTTTCACCATTACAGGAAGCTTGGTAAGAATGAGAAACTTCTTACAAACATAACTGGTTTCTTTTGGCACCTTCTGGCCAAGTCATAACTTCTTTGCTTACTCACACAGTACGCTTTCAACTACTCTTCCCATTCCAGTATTGCATTCAGCTTCACTGCGAAGAATAACACTGAGTGATGCCTTACCGGGTCCGACCGGTATCCTCCCTAAAGCAGTGGCTATCTGGAGACAGCACCCAGCCCTGCCTTTTTTATGAGGTCCATTCCCCTTGGAATACAACAACTGTTGGACTACAGGTATTAGAGGTTACCTCTGCATAGTCAGGGCACCTGGTGTTCATCAATTTGTCTAAAACCTTTATGAACCTGCTGATAGTGTCACAGCCACAAACTCCTGTGGGAACAAGTTCCAGGAGTTTACTCTCCATTGTGCGAAGAAGCACTGTATAAAATGCATGTCCTGTTTCCTTCATCAGTGCCCCTCAGTCACAGTACTGTAGGTGTGGTAAACAGCCATTTCCATTCACCTTATCCACTACCTTCCTGATTTTATAAACCTTTAACATGATTTCCCCAAGCTTCTTCCTGCCCAAATTTAAGACTGATATCCAAACAGATGTTTTCATACGTGTCTGTTTCAAGTGGACAAATGGTGCAACTGAGACATAACACATCTCCTGGCACATAGCTAGTTAGATGCTGTTTAATGCACCCCAGGATGCGGTTTGCCCTCTTGGCTGCCAGGGCACACTGCAAACACAAAACATTCACTGGATCTCCTTTATCCACACACTTACCGACAACTTCATAGAACCCCAGCAGGTGAGAGTTGGTTGCAGGACTTGGCTGGAGAGACAGAACACTGCCTCCCTCCCAATACACTCTGCTTCATCCATGAGCTCACTGACCTTATTCTTTACTACAGCGTCTACTCCCTTCCTAAGGAAGCCACACCCACTTCTCTGCAGTTCCCAGGATCTTCTGCATGAGAGTTACAGTGGCACAGCAGGCCGTCTGTAATAAGAGGGTGCCACATCTTGGCCAGCAGTTCTCTTACTTCTCACCCAAATTCCTTCAGAACCTCCTTGGCGAGGCCACCGCTCTGGGTGACTTTACTTCTGAATCACCTGCCAGCTCTGATGCTTCCTGGACATCATCCTCAAGACTGATCCAGCTCACCTGACCAACCTGCTGCAAAAATTGCACTCTGTGTGGCCATCTCCCTGCTTCAGCTGACACATCAAAAACTCATTGAGCGTTTCTGCCACAGCCCTATCAACTCAGAGATTACCATTTTCATCCCTGCCAGCAAACAGCCCCATGAGCTTCCTAAGGTGGTTTTCTGCTTTTGATTTAGAGAAATTCCCACAATCACCCTGAGCATCCTTTGAAAAGTGCTCTCCAAATTCTCTTTATTTAGCCCTCAACATCCCGTTTACTCTTAACATGCCATCATTCACGGGCTTCTCTGTTCTCTTCATTTGGAGAAATATTCCTTTTTTCTTTAAATATTGAGCTTTTCTCTGTGATAGCCTCCTGAGCTTAACTAAGGAGCCATGCAGAGCTTTTACTGAATGGATAACACAGTATCACAACAACTGCACATGATCCAAAGTGTGCTTACTGTATTGCAAAATATTACTAAATAAGCTACAAGTCCCCTTTCCACTTCTGACAAACTTGTCCTGTTGTTATAAATCAGCATATAATTTATTCTCAATGAACCTCCAATAAATTCCTCTCATCTCTTCAACTGTCATAGAAACGCTTTGCTGATGGTGAAGATTCATGAAAGCACAAGAAACACATTTTGATTTTCTGGTAACAATCTGAATTCTCAGCAGCAGCAGATTTATAAATCCAATTTTCATACTGAATGGATTTCCTTATTTCCATTTAACAAAGAAAGGCAAAATAAAAGAATGTTTGCAAAAAAACCCCAAATTTTCTGTGCAGTGACTTCATGTTGACAATTGTCCAACAGAATTCTAATTAAAAAATCCCCTGTAAATTAAGACCAGAATAGGTCTAATCTGACATTTTGCACAAGAAGTTTAGAATTATCCTACTGAACGTAACATTGGGAACAGGATTTTGCTGTGAATGAACAGTAATCCTCATGTGGAAATGAAAAAAACTCTCTCATTCAATTTTTGAGAAAGCCTAATTTCTTTAGAGCACTGTATAAAATGCTAAACCATAGAACAAAGTAACAGTTAACATTCTTGGCTTATTTAAATTTCTGCTCCCCAAAACACATACACGTGTGAGCAATCTCATTGATATATACAAAACTCTTCATACTCAGTGCTGCCCTTGTGCAAAAATGTCTCATCTTCTGTCTGAGAAGCAGATACACTAAAACTTTTCCTTTACAGTTACACCAGTTGACATCTATCACGGACAAAACCATCCTTCTTTTGACTTACACTCTGAGGAACAACACAGTACACAATAAACCTATACAGAAACCTGCATAGGCTGCAGGTTTATCTTCAAATACTCAACCATCCTACACTTAAAAAAAAATGCTTTTAACAGGTAAAGTTGAACAAAGTAGTAACAGAAGCAATTTGGTGAGAAATCATCGAGTACTAAGAAATACTTCAGTGAGCAATGAACACACTGGCCTGAAAAGCGCATTAGGCAAATGTTCAATTTTCTGGATAATAATGCAATGCGTGCTTGCATTCATATTCAGCATCAACCGAAGTGACAAACTGACAATACCCTTTTGTCCTACATCTGAAAGCAATCAGACAGATCCCAATCCTAGTTGACTACTAAGCTTGCAGGTGTTAATATCAAAACAGACTAACCTTTAGCCCTTCCACTTCGTTTTCCAACTGTTTGGAGTACTGTTCACTCCTCTCTCGCAATTTCCTGTCTTTGGATGCCTCAGCAGCTGCGGCTTCAGCTTGGACTTCCAGCTACAAAAGTACATACGTTTTTAATTGGTAGAATTCTTATATTTTTTTTCTGAATCTACTCATGGCTTTCAATATAACAGATAAATCTTCAGCACTAAACCGGACACTTCAAATTCTTAGAAAGCAAAATTGGCACTGTTTGAAACAATAATCTAAGAATTAAATATTTACAGATAACAAAAAAATTACTTTGTCAGAAAACCTTACATATAACTACTATTTCACAGATTCTAAACAGTCTTCTCACCACTTACTTCTTTTTTAAGTCTCTCTGTTCTGCGTAACTCTTGCCTTAAACTTTCTACTTTTTGCATCACCACTTCCATTTCTTCCTCCTTATCTCGGAGCTGGCGGGCAAGCTTTTGTTTTTGAGAGTGCAAGTCTGTCAGCCGCTCGTTCATCTCTGAGAACTCCTGCATTGCCAATTTCCGCTGGCTGTGTGCATCTTTCAGCTCTTTGGCTTGGGATTTTAATCTGTCACTAGACTCTGCCAGTTCCTACAGTTTAAAAAAAGAATTAAGTAATAAACCTAGAAAGCTGCAAGGCCAGTTCTGTCTTTGGATGCACATCTAACACCTTCTCCAGAGTGAATAAAAACTACATGTTCATTTCTTTTCATGAATGCATCTATGATAGAGATTGTATGCCTCCATAAATATGGAAAGAGGCCAGGTTTTACACTACTAAAGTTAGTAAAGCTGCATAAACATAAATCAAGTTGGAATTTACTCCATTGTCATAGGTTCAACACAAAGACTTTCAAGCACTTGCATTAAAATACAAAAATACCTTGCTTTCTTAATTAAAAACGTCACTAGCATAGTTTTTCAAGAACTACTGAAATGAATAAATAGTACTCCTCTCAACAGCTAAATGATTAAAAAACACTTTTTGCATGAATTGAATGGAAAATTCTGCTCTATGAAAATTTCTGCTTTAGAAGCTTTTGAAAACTGACCTGCAATGGCAAGTATGATTTCCACACACTGTATCATAATATCAAATATTACAGAAAGTTTCAGGCAACAAAACATTGTAGTGATTAACAGCAATATATGGTAATTATTCTTTTAAAATAACCCACATGAAATAACACTGCTAGTGCTGTGATAACTCTACAGCACAATACCTTCACAAAGCTTGCTGTGTCCTAGATCTGTGCTACTACACTACGAATGACGGACCACAACAGCTTAAATGGTTTAACGATGTTCAGCCAAACTGGAACAGAACAAAGAAGCAAGGAAAAGCAAGTCTGAGGATGAAAAAAAGAGCAGCAGGAAGAGTTAATATTTGGTACTGTTGGCATCTATACAAGTTTAAAAGCATTTCCTAAGGTTGTAGTGGTTAGGACCTCTTTTTAACAAGTTATTTTAGAAGAGAGATGGTCCTTCTTGGACAAACTGTCAGCTCTCAAGGTTTCAAGAGTTTTAAGGGTTAAAAGAAACAGTGTTAAATACAGCTGGCACATCAACATTCAGCATGAACTTCAAAATACTGGGCCAATATAATCATGATGAGAAACAGGCTAATGTATTTCACACTTGATTACATTTTCAAGTTGATTTAACCACGAATAGAAAAAAGAGCTATGAAAGACAGTATGTTTTAAGTGAGAAAACAAGGAATTGGGGAGACAGAGAAGAAGAAATAAAACCCAGTATTATTTACTGCAGTTATTTCAAATTACTGTTCAATCTTCTTATTTGGGTAATTTTTCACATCTCTCTTCTGCGACACACCCTTAATACTTTTTCCCTGCTACAGTCTCACCCATAGTTCAGATTAAGTTAGTTGTCTGGAATAGTTCTTCTCCACTTTGTCTTCTAACCACTATCATTATCACCTTAATCTGAAGTTATAAAATCTTCTTTGCAGCTGCCATGCAATTTGGATCATGGAGTTGTTCACTATCTAGAAGCAGTCACCTAGGACCACCCAGCAGTCATACACACAATGAGTTAAATAATGTTCTTGTCTACAAAAAAGGGGCAGGAAGCAAACTAGGTCATGCTACACATTTGTTGTCTGCTCATTAATTTTACACTTGAAAGTTATTTCAAGCAAAATGAACAAAAATAAGATAGTCTTTAGGGTTTAGAAGAGTTGCTGATGAAATGCTTTTACCTTATTAAGATCTTCCCTCTCTTGCTTCAGTGTCCTGACCTGTTTCTCAAAAGCCTTTAGTTGTCTGGAAGCATCATCCAACTCTCGCCTTGCAGTGCTGGCCTCCTCAAGTTGCTGTTCTAGCTGACCAGAATCTAGATAAAACAGTAAAACTTCTAAATACGTTAAGGAAAAAAAACATTATTCTAGAACTGCACAGGCTAGCTGCTTGAAGCCCCTTCAGCATTTGTTCCGGTTTCCATTTAATCACAGAATAATGCAATTCTTGTCTTGTTTTGAATAGGGAGCACGTTGTTTCAACTGCCTTTATCTGCTTTTAACACAACAGAATAAAAGGTCACAGCCTGCTGCAAAACAACACAGAAGACAATAACAACTTGTCTTTTCACATTGTAATAAACATGCAGTATACATAGATTTATATAATGTATGCTTTAATATGACCTATACATTTGACTTCTAGGCACTGTGACGTAATATATAATGCATCTTTTATTACACTATAATTTTAATCAGTCTCCCTCCTCCCTCCAAATTCGCCCAGAAAGAAACAGTAGAAGTAATGCATCACTTGGGCTGGCAAGCATTCCCTTGTTGATACACTCAAAATTAGCTTCAGATTATTTCACTTCTTTCTAGTGTGAAAACCACTTTCGTTTATGTGTTCTACTTTATTACTACTTTAAATACAGGAAAACTATTACAGCCCATTTCTTACCAACTGTCAGTTACACAACGAAAGTACATTTCTACTCACAGCTAAATAATGTCATATAAATACGCTCAAATGCCACAACATGAAAAGCTGAAATTCATAAAATATGACAACTGAAAATTTCTAGCTAGTGTGTGTTTTATTCCCCTCAGTCCTTCACTTAAAAACACGGATTTAAATCAAGATATAGATGAAAGTAGGTTAGTTCCACGTTCTATGAAATCACTGGATATTCTGCCTTTGATTTCAGTTGTAGCAGGTCTTCAGACCGCACATATTTACCCACAGAACAGGAACGCATCTATACTCTTAATAAACGCCTTTTACTACATTTTCACAAATGCAACCCGAAGCGACTGGCTTTTGGCAAAATCAAACATAAAAACACATACATTTCTAAGAGCTGCAATTTCTAAAACACAAGAATTTTATAAGCAAATGAATACCATTAGCTTATACCCAGACAAACATTCACTATTGTTTTAAATCCTTGACTCTTGTTTAAAAATTTAAAAGCATGCATTTAAGTAAGAGATGTAGCTCAAAGCCAGAAATTATTAACTGCCTCTCTTATGTAGTCTACTCTGAAGTCACCAGCAAAAAGAAAGTTTATATATGGCTCTGCTGAGCCAAGATAAATCTCTCTTCTGTGCAAGAACTACTTTGTTCCACAGCTCTGTTTTCTTCTTCCATCGCTGCCCTTTACATATTTGGCAATATTAAAGATTCCTCAAAGTTTTCTCCTATGTAACTCAGCGAACGAAAATTATAACTTTGACCTCAAAAATTGAAAGCATATGCTAGCTTGTCATTTCCTGGAAAACTAGATAGACAAGAAAAATGTATTTTTTCTACGGTCCCCCCAGTGACACTCCTGAATTTGACATGATTTCACGTTCATTTTTTACTACCTTTTGAAGCAGGTGTTTACTCTTACAGCTCCAGAAGAAGCAGTAAAACAGGATAAAGAACATAACCAAAAGCTAGTTGTGAAATGTGTGCAGTCAATGTCAGTTTTCCATCTAATCACCCTAGTTGTTGCTAACACTTTAGCTAATATATGCAAACACTCACTGTAGGATGTTATTACGTTATATTTAATTGTCCAAGAGATGAGTCCAAAGCACAAAGTTCAGCTCTCCCCCTGAACTGAACCTTCTTAAAAGTTCATCAGATCTAGATTTGGGAATTTTCGCTATTTTAAAGGCCACCCAGAAAACTTGGAACTAGCTTCCCTAAATTTCAAAGCACTCAGACACGATCATCATTTGGTTTGTGCCCCTGTTCTGTCATCAATTTAGTTTTGAAAATTTATCTCACAAAAAAATCCATAAAATCAAGCAAAATACAACATTATCTTTTCCCAATTTTATCAAACTAGCTTGTATTAGTTACAACTCAAGGCACAATGAGTGTCTTCTAAGTAACGGCTGTATTAACTGGATCAGACAAGGCATTCAAGTATATACTGGGAAAGTTCTGTGATGACTGCGGATGGATTAGACAACTCTACATCTTTCTCATTTCATCACACTATTTGCTTCCAACCTAAAAAAAAAAAGCACATATTGTATCTAGAAATAAATATGCAAATGTGTGTGTGGCATGAAGCAGAAAATTCTTAATGGATACTTAAGGGAAAACCTCCTCGATGCTAACTGCCTTCACCAGACATTGACTTCTTTCAAATGTGAAAAGGGGTATCACTTGTGTTGGGGAATGTTCCCACACCTTCTAAAATTTTTTTTTTTCATTACCAAAGGAAGAGAGCAATACCTTCAGCAATGAAACTAAAATCTAAGTTGCAGCTCAACAGTCCAGAATAAAACATAACTTATGCCGGTCCTGATGTTTTTCTATGAAAGCCTGGTCCCATTCAGAAGCTGTTCTTGTAGATGTTGCTTTTCAGTGGTCCTAGAGAGCCAAAACCAGAGCCGAGCATTGCCGCACGACAGACGTTTCTCATCACATTGTGTTTTTCCTCATTACAGCAGCAAGTGGATGGACATTCAACTGCAGAGAAACTTCACAAAAACCTTTGCCCTGACACAGTGCCAACGTGGCACCACTCAAACCAGAGTGATTCTCCCTGAGGTAACTAAGCCATGTTCACATCCACAAATAATGCTTCTGGTACAACACAAAACTGCTGCATCATGCCAGAGCAGCTGTCCAACTGTATATCTACAGCAGACTTTTTTTCAGACTACACAATAATCTATGTGTTGCACTCTGCAGTTCATACACAGCATGCTTCTTCCCCATAACATAGCAGCAGAGTCTAAACAAACAACTAATTTGTCCAGAAGTTAAGTTCCAGTTATTCTTTCTGTAGGTGTCACTGCTGGCATTCTTGACACTTTCAGGAACTGCGTGAAGTCTTTTCACAAACACAAACTAGAACAAATCTTTTTTGTTGTTTCTTCCAACTTTTCTCACTGGGTTTTTTCCCTTGCCACGGGTTAAGATATGTGATCCATCTACTGCTACTTGTGTCTGACTTGTCTCTCACATAAAATCCAGGTATTTTCCTATTTGGATTGACAAGAGGAATCAGATTTGTCCTCCCATTTCTACGGTTCCACTCCTGATACCTAACAGTCTCTCTCAATCTTCTTAATTCTCTTAAATAAAACACATATTTCTGTATTTCCTTTCTTTCTCTTTGAAGACGTCTCTTCTCTCAAGATCCTATTTTGAAGAAACTACTATGGAGCAGGGTAGCAGAAATTCTATGCTATGAATCACTATGAGAGAAAATTCCTTTTAACTGAATTCAGAGCATCAAATCAAGAATACTGAATATTAGCCTTTAAATATAAAATAAATAATAATAAAATATTAGCATTTAAAGCAGGCTACAAAGATATTAGCTAAACAGACAGCAAATTGGTTCACTAACAGCTATATTCAACCTGATGGTGCAACAGAAACTCTCCCTTTGGAAGTTCTTAAAACATGAATTGCCAGAATCTGGAGTGTAAGGCTGGAAAAAGATGGATTTGGATATATCGAATTTCTTTGAATCTCCCAAATGTCTCTAGTAGCCTCTGTAAAGACACAGGATACTGGGCTAAGTAGATCTTTGCTTTTTGACTAGTCTGGGAGTTCTAAAGAAAGGCAGTATGACTTTAATTAAAGAAATTCATCTCTCCATCTGCACAGACTTCACAAATACTTTTCAAACTTGAAGTACTATTTGATAGTCAAATTTTTAGTTATCATGAACTCTTGGAAGCAAAGGAATTAAATGGAAAGGAAATAAATACTCATTTTTGTAAGAAATGATAGTTCATGGACAGCAGAGCTGAGAGGTGGTTCTTCCCCCTCTCATCTCCCTTTCCTCGTATGCTCCTAATGCCCACCTTGTGCTGATTTACAGATCATGAATTGATTAAATTTTCTTTATCTAGATGGTTCTTTTCATGGTTAATTGAGTGAACACAACTGAAGAGTCTGAAGAATGCACAGAGAGAGGAGGGGCCACAAAGACGTGAGCAGGACCCATTTTGGTGGCGGAATTTCATTTGGTTAGTTCTGCTGCTCATGGAACTGCAGCCTTATAGCCCATAGTCTCCTCTCTCATTGAAAACACACTTCAGTACTCCCTGACACTTGGAAAACTCGGTATCACTCTAGTTTCATGCACACAGCCCACCTCCCAGACAACCCACTTTTAGAAAAGTTACTGTTCCAAGAAAATACTCAGAAAACTGTATTTCCTGTTTGAACTAGCTTATACTCCACATCGAGTCACAATGCACTAAGCAACAGCACACTGTAAACTTCTGTCATTTCAAAGAAAATACAAATATAATCAAAATTGTGATTACATGTCACAAATTTGGCCCTTCTAAGGAAAATTCAAGGAAAATGAGATGATAAAAAATATCAATTGATGCTTAAATCATAACAAATCATCCTTCCATCAAATATTTTTAAGATTACTAAAACTGTTCGGCTAAAGCCTTCACACGCCTCATGTTTACTCATGTAACCACGAAACACCTTCTTTCCTTCCAGTTTACCACCTATGTAACTGCACACCAGAGAGCAGAGATGTACAAAGCAAGGAATGCTACAATATGCTACAGTGACTATGACCTCAGAAAGGTGACTTTTGATACTGTGAAAAACAACCAAACAAGTGCTCCATCTGCTCTTGCAGTACACATTGCAGAAGAAAAAGCAAAACAAAAAAATAGCACTACGGAAATTGGTAATGGCTTCACAGATTCTCCGGTAGAGCCTGATTCACATCCACGTAAATTAACAACACCACAATTTAAATCTAATGGAACTTTACCACTAATAATAATATCAGAGGTTACTGAAATCCTTCTCTCTTGCAACTGGAATTACTGAAGTACTGAATATTAAGTTGATTTTGTAGAAAATGTTGAGCTACTAATGAAAAGTGAAGGATAAAATGAGAAGTAAAAATAGACTGGAAAACTGTTTTACAAAGCAAAGTAAAACTAACTTTAATTTAGGAGAAAAAAAATCTTGCCAAAATACTGTCTACTGTCACAGTTTCTACATTAATATTTATAACATACCTGTTACCTGTTTCTTCAACTTTTCAATTTCTTCTTTCAAACTTTTAATTTCTAAATCTTTGCTTGCTGTTATTGGGCCATCCACTGTTGAATACTGCAGAGCCTGGACTGTCTGGGTGGACTCTAAAAAAAGACGGAAGTGAGGGGGACAAATTACATGCCTGACATCTGAGGAGGTCAAAAAGGTATCACTGATAAATGTAGACAAGCCAAAAAGCTCCCCTCACTGAGGATTCTACAATTTATAATATCCAGCTACTAAGTAACAATTTTTCAGTAACTGTCAGCTGGACAAACTAAGTTCTTAGAGATTTTAAGAATGAAATCTTTATGCCATAGTAACCAAGGCACGGTGCAAACAAAGTCCGCATGTTCTAAGATGTTGCATACATCAAATATTTTGAGCATAAAAAATAACAGAAGTTAAATTTGTCAACAGAAATAATGAAGAGAATTCTTTTCTGCTAGAAAGCATTCCAGGAGGGATATTTCTTTTCTTCCACGGTATAATCCATAGCTTAAAAAGCTGCAAGCTAATCTAAGTCAAAAAAATGACTGAATGACTTTTTTTTTTATGACTATACCTTGCAATTTTCTACTAAGTTCAAGCTTTTCCTGTTCTAGACGTCTTATTCTCCTCTCATAAGCTTCTGTTGCTAAACTATCCTCCAAAGTTCTTTGAATGCTGGCATCAAGATCCATGGAGGGTGGTCCAGCTGTCAGTCTTAGACAGCTGCGGTCTGAAAGCACACTAGGGGAAAAAAAATTAAACAGTATTGGATTTTACAACAGGCTGTGTTTAAAATAATTTTTAAAAAATTGTATCAACCAATAAATAGTTGTTTAAATTGTTAATTACTATGTAATTTAATATACAGTCCAATAATACCTTGTTAGTATGTGCTCATTAAAAACTAAATTAATTTTTACGTAGCATTACTGATCTCCTCAATGCATTTTTTGTTACATAAAAGTGAACGAACTCCTGATTAAAATGATCATTATGGAGAGTGTACATTAGCCAGATAGCAAAAAGCAATGATCTAGATAGTAAGAGTACAATAACAGTTTATTTCAAAATCATTAATCAAGTTTCCCAAATACTTCAAACACAACAATCACAACAAATGATGTGAAATTATCACATGACAACTAGGGCACAAACATATCAGAAATGCTGTGGCCCTGATTCTGTGGATACTCATGTACACATACTACTACTTATGCAGACAATCCTTTTGAAGTCTACAGGACATGTCGCATAACCAGCGTTAAGCACATGTGTTTGCAGAGACATAGGCCTGTTTTTTTAATGGTTGTAAACATTCTTTCTACATTTATTTTTATAAATGATGAAGGAACATACATGGACTTCCGTGTTACCGTTTAATTTAGCAGTAGAGATGAACATAAATACCACATTATTATCAAATATCAACAGAAGCAAATTTTTTTTTAAACTTCCATTCAGACTTACAAGAGTGTCAAACGACTAGAAATAAAACCATTTGTAAAGTCTAATAAGCTCAGTTCTCTCTGCCTCCACACATCGGGTCTTAACTTTGTCATAAGCAGTTAACTTCATACATTGTCTGAAAATGACCTTTCTCAACAGAACTCCTTTGAACACAGGTGCTGACCTTTAAATTCACATAGATTTTACCTGCAGAGAGCTCATTCTTTTGGAGAGGCAGCATTTTAGATTATGTCCCAGTAATTTCCTTGATAAACCACATTCTTTGGTATCTGTTTGCAGCTGGCTTCAGAGACAGAAACTTAAGATATTATGTAACTATCCTACAGACAATTTTGGAGCTCTTAACTTACCAGCTACTTGTATATGTGAAACCCACAAATGGTAAATGATGGCCAGAAAATGCGGTGTGTGATGGTGGAGGCATTGTTTCCTAGAAAAATAACAGGACAGTCAAGTAAGCAATATCCTACCAGACTTAAAAGAAAAAAATATTTTAGTTTAATCATATGTGAAATGTTAGTGATAATACTGTATTAACTATAACCACAATCATCCTTATCTACAGCCCAAATCTGAAACAGCATCTCCTACATCTATTTATAATAGCATTGCAACATACAAAAATACAGCATCCTGACATACAAATGCTTTTCTTCTTAAACAGGCTGTCGTTGGAGGAAAGCAGAGTATTACACATACGAAAAGCCAACTCATTCCTCCTTTTTTCCAAGAAGCTCTCAGCACAAGGAGTATCACCTTTTATTCTCTCCTATATTCCTGTCTGTGATTTAGTCAGCAGGGCTTCCTGCCTGTTGATTTACCACCCCCACTTCTGAACAGGCTACCTCTATTTGCAGTGAACAACAGTCACACATTTACTACAAAGAAGCAATACAACAGGGTTTTCGAATCCTATTAGTGCTTCGACCATTTCTTCCTTCTTTGCTCCTTTTTCCTGCCAGACAAAGAATTACAAACCAAGACAAATCTTTGAGCTTCTCCTCAGGCTAAAACAACGCCGTTGCTATATTACTCGAACCACTGTAAGTTCTAATATTCTTAAATAGCCTATTCAAAGTTTCATGTTTAACCCCAAGATGCAAGGTTTATGTTGCTATATTAGAGATGGCCTTAATGGTCATAAAAAACCTCACTAAGATGATGATTATCACACTGAAAGTGCTAAAAGGTTCTGAATTTTAAGAAAAGGTAACATAATGATTTTTATCAAACAACAACAACAAAAAAGAACTAGTTGTACATTTTCACATGTAAAACTCAGCAGGAGAATGGGCCTGTACTGAAAAGAAATCCAAAATTACCTTTTCAGTGGTGGCGTCAGCTATATTACATCACAATCTTGACCTTTTAGCAGACAAAAAACTTCAAAACTTCACATCGAGAGAGAGTTCTCAGGATAAAAAGCAACACCAACAACATGGCTAGATTGTGTAATTACATCAAGTCTATATTGGTGGGCATTTCGGAAACTAAGAATAAGACCAAATTGCAAAGCCTTAACTTTCCACCAATAGAGAATAAAAATACCAGGTTTCGCATACTATGGTTCAGAAAAGTAAAATTCTTTACTTCTCCTTTATATTTTATTTTCATATTTCACAGATTTGAGTTTCAAAACCATCTTTACAAATAACTTTAAAAAAGACCAAATGTGCAATTGTGTGACTTTAACAGCCCAAATGGGAGTTTTCAGTTACCACACAGGTAACAATTTTGGTTCTAAAATATTGTATCTATTGACAATGATGTAAGATTCTGTAAAAGAATTTGTTTTTTTTGCTGATTCTGTGGCAGAGATCAAAATACTTATTTCCTGCTACTTGTGTGAATTCCACTGTATTATCACACCGAAAATTAAAACTGAATCTATTGCTACCATGCCTATTAGTAAGCCTACTAAACCAAACAGTTAAAAGCTAAAAACCTGTAGAACTTAGGCTCCCTAAGAATACTGTTTCACCCTTTGCATTTATGTGTACTTTTAACATACTGTTTAAATTTCATTATGACGTATATGATTCTTCCATGGGACCTCAGTCTCATTCCTAGTTCAGGCAGAACAATAACAATCATGGCTTTCCTACATTGCCTTTCCTCTTCAGCACTGTGCATTCCTCATTTGCTGTATGCCATTCAAAACTTGCAAAGAATTTAAAGGAAAAAGAGTCTCATGGGCTTATCTGTGGTGCTGACTTCTGTAATAGCAATGCAAGCATGTGAACAGTCCTCACAAGATGCGCAATGAAGACATCAGGGAAAACACCTCCAAGTTACACACAAGAATTTGAGGGGAAGCAATAACAAATACAATGTCTACTAGTTGAAGCAAAAACATAAAATATCCTCAGTTTGCAATCCCTCAGGCTAGGTTATTTTCAGAGATGTTAAGTGCAAAAAGAAATGGTAAATACATAACCTTATATTAAACAAAACAAAAAACTACCTTCGCATGTTTCAAATAAGGAAACTGAAAATGAAGCTCCAGAAACTACTGTTCATCTCAAACAGTCAAATGGCATTGCTTTTCACCCCTAAAAGTCTAAAGCAAATTAAGAATCTGACTCTGTTTTCATGTCTGAGTCAAATAACTCATCACAAGGGAACTCTCTCCTCACCTGCAGCTCCCTCCTTCATTCCAATGGGAAAATATTCACACTGCACAGCCACCTTTTGAGTGCCTCAGTTGGGAGACTAGGCTCTAAAAAGGAAGAGACCCCTGGACTGGCCAAAATGAGAATGTGTGAATAACCTCCAAAAACCCTTTTTTCAGCTTCACAAACATGGCTTCACAAAGACTCACTACACAAACATCCATTTGTGCCACCCAACCCTGACAGCTGTTGCTGGACAAAATAACGTGCAAACAGGTATCTGAACTGTATAAAAAAGTTCTGAGATAAAAATACTTTAGTTGTGAAGGGAGATGGTCAATATCAGATACAAGTGAGGAAAAACTAAGGAAAAAAAAGAAAAAAATGTCAGTTGTCCTATGCAGCTAGACTGATTTTCTTAATATGCCTCCATGAAAGGACTCTGAGACCTAATGCTCCACACCACGTACGCCTACCACTTTCACCTAGATTTCATCTAGTCAAAGTGTTTTCCATGTTTTACTGTGCAGTTGGAGTAAAGGGAATGCAAATAATGACCATCCTCCCTCTATCAATGCATGCTGCCTATGGCTTCTCTGAAGGTCCAGGAAGCTCAATGGAACCGAGATGCAGAGTCAATTCAGAAAACAAAAGCAAAAACAGTGAAAATGCTCCACCTCACCGGCAAATAGCAGGTCTCTGCATCTTTCAGCAAACACTCAAAAAAAAATGTATTTGCAAGGAGACACCACAAGGCATTTCTCTGATGCTAACACTCTTATCATCTGTCAAAGTTCCTGTTCAGTAACATAGAAACACTCAGGCTGTTAAAAATGAACAGTTGCAAAGCTTTTTAAGCAAAGGCAACATCATTTCTTTCTCACTAAGATAGTTCCTGAAGAAATGGTTGTAACATTTCTCCTAAATTTCTCAACTCGAGTCAGAAAACAAGCTGGAAAAATTTTACTGGGAATGAACTGAATGGAATCTGACAGAGATATGAACAATTAGAGTAGAGCACTACAATAATGCATTTATGAAAACCTAGTACAAGTCTCAATGATGCTCTGTTAGAAATACTGTGTCTTGCAGACTATCTACATGTACATATATTATTCTTTACAAGCCATGAACACTGAGTACTTGTTACTGCAAATAACAGATATGTGTTAGTGAAATACATGTAAAGTTACAATAAATTTACAAAATTGAACTGCAGTTATCCTTACACATACATGTTTGGAGGAAAACCCTCTGAACTATGAATGTGTTCCCCCCACAGTTCGTCAAAGCAGCACTTCGTTGTTTATGCAGAACACTGTGAACACACTGAAATAAACTGCCATTTACATATATTTTATTGTAAAATATACTACAAAAGCAGAGTTGTCAAGATGTTAATTCTATACTTACAGAATTTTTTAAGCAATCATCATCCACATCAAAGTTTGATGTATCAGTGGGGCTGCTGACTTCTGGGATGTAAGGCGCCTCACAGTTTCTAATGTTGTCCCAATCAATCCCAGCAAAAAATGGATGATTCTTAAAGTCTTCTATCCCATTTTGTCCAAGTCGATGCTCTCTGCTACAAATGAGCCTGCGGATGAGGTCCTTTGCACTTTCTGAGACATCTGTTACTTGAGCAGGAAACTGGAACCTCTCCTTAAAGATTAAAGTAACAGAAAATAGTTTATTACCAAGAAAAAGTTGGAAAAATCACTCTTCTTAGTGAAAATTATTATGCAGAAAAAGAAATGTGCGAATGCTCCTGTTCTTAAATACACGCAGTAAGGTTTCTAGGAAAAAAACTTCCCCCCAAAAGATAGAAACTATTGAAATTTTTTTGTCTCCTACTTTTTCTTCTTTAATTAAATTTCTCTTACACTCTTTAATTCTACAGCTACCTCCATGTGGAAGAACAGTTAAGAATCTTCTGCAGAAGCCAACCAACAGTTCCCAACAGAAGAAAGCAATGCAAAAGGAGTGATGTAATATAGCCAAGATTTACTCCATAGAGTGAACTAACAGGCATGTTTCCAAAACCAGATTTTTAGTTTTGAACTGGTTTATCCTAAAGCAAAGCCATCTGTAATTCACAACCATAAACTTACTGTATGGAAACAACTTTTTTGTTGTACATTTATAAACATTAACATAATTAGTACATAAAAATTCAGTAAGCCTCCAAGTTACCCTATTACTTATTAAAAAATAGCTTAGAGAGAGACAAAAACAGAAAGTACACTAACTTTGTGGTTCATTATTTTCCCATAGGTCTCCACCAAGGACTCGGCATAAAAGGGCGTTTCTCCATAAAGCATTTCATACATGCAAACGCCTAGGGACCACCAGTCACACTCGGGCCCATACTTCCCTTTTCCATCTTCCATGGCCTGCAAAATTTCTGGAGAGATGTAGTCTGGTGTCCCAACTGCCACTGAAGATTGGACCTGTAGAAGTCACATTTCCAGGACTAAAATCAACTGCCATCATTACAGACACTGCTGTTTATGGTACTATGCATATATAGACAAGTTTAGCCTGGTGTTCTGGTTACAACAGTAACAACTAAACACAATAAAAAGGCTTCTGAATTCATAAAGATACTTACAGTGCATCCAAGGCACTACATTAATAAGCATCCCTATAACATACTGTTGCTCTACTCTTACAAATATTTAATAACAGAGAAACAATAAAACTGTAAATACTTAGGCTTAGAGTTGTTATTAAGTAATTACAGGTTAGGTAATCACACATATTAACTCAAATACTTTGTAACACTCTGAGACATGATTAACACACTGGAATTACATTCTAGTCACACCTACTATATATTGTGCAAGTTTAAATATACTACTAAAATATGATGATATGCTAATTGTATCTCATCCTGCTTATAGTAAAGCTTACATTTTCAACAAAGATTAGAGCTCAGAACTCAAAACTGAAAGATTCATAGTTCATCAGCGGATACCTACTCAGTACTGACAGTGCAGCTTCCCTTTATTTATTCATGAGTTGACTACACGCATCTAAAAAACTTCTAATATATAGTAAACCCAAGCAAAGCGCAGTCATATTTTGAAGTGAGGTTAGTTACATAACAATAGTATTACAATTCCATTTCGTTTGACATAAGGCACCTTTTCTCTTTATTAATACACATTTTAGCAGCTAGCAAAAGACTGATAGAAAAGGTATTTAGGAATATATCATTCTTTGTAATTTACCGTTCCATCTTCCATCAGCTTCAGACAAGAACCAAAATCTGCTAATCGAATATGTCCATTCATATCCATCAAAATGTTGTCTGGTTTAATATCCCTGCAGATAAAACACATATCAGAGTTAGTACAAAAATGTATTGCATAATTTATAGTCCAAGCATTAACTCTGCAACGCCCTTATCCAAAACCAGCAACAGATCAGTAGACGGAACACAATCACTCATCACATGATGAAATTCGCACGAGGGACATTTTGTGTCTGGGGCTGTGGATCAAATCCTCTACTGCCTATTCATTTTAGTAAGAATTGTGCGGTCGAATTCCTTTCATCTCTCACAGGTAGACAGGAGAATCTTACTCACTCTGAACTTCTGTACATAAAACTTTTAAATAATCTAAAAAATCTTAGTGGAGAACTCTCAAGTGAAAGATGCAGGCTTACTCTCAAGTGAAAGATGTAGGCTTACACTGGAGCTGTAAAACAATCTCTAGTCTTACTAAAGAACGAAGGCCAATGAAACCCTAAAATAATAAACACGTTTTAAAATTTAGTGTCTTTCATCAACATTTTTCTCTCACTGATATCTCAGCTCACTATGTGCACATCTGCCGTGCTTCTGCTGAAATGACCAACAAAGCCACTGTACACACTGCTGCAGCTCTGCTTGGCCAAATTCTGCAGCTATCTCATTTAAGCCATCATGAACATGGAAAAATCTTTCTAAGCAGGCAACTTAATATATACTCCTTATTTTCCAAATTTGATTTTTTTGTGTGCATTTCGTGCTTTATGGCTACCTAAGTGTACTAAAACAGAGATAAAGCATACGCAGCTGACTAGGACAAAAGCATCTATGCTCTCTAAGGTACCACAGGGGCATTTATTGTTCAACTTGCAAACTAGGTTCAAATGTTGAAATTCCTTTTCATTAAAGTACAGTTATTAGAAATATCCATTAAGCTACATTTTTCAAATATATGACATCATTACATTCTTACTCTAACCATATGTATTATATTCAAAATGTAAATTACAACTATATGAATAAAGTACTATGGATACTTTCTCAGTAAACAGTCATTTATAAGACCAAATCCCCTAAACCAAACAAAAAACATGTGAAGCCTCGACCTTGTTTCATTCCCCTAACAACTTATAAATGAATGTCATCAATTGCTTTGCAGACAAATTTCAAAATTTTCACAGGCTAAGATATTCACTTTGCACATGAAAGCAAGGCTTTGCTTTTTTTTCCTTTTTTTAATTAAAAACTGAGTTATAAACGATGTTTACTAAGAATTAATCATGGCAAAACAATTCGAACCACACCTTGAAAAACATTATAGAAACAATGGTATGAAGGTGTTGCACCGTTACACACTCAGTAACAATTAATATGGTAACAGTATGTTGTTTTGAAGAAAAGCACTTCCTGAATTCGCAATACCCAAAGACAAGCAGGCAATGATTGAAAACAAATTTTCGCCACCTTACAAACATTCAGAAACGTTTACAAAGTAAAAAGCAAACACTACTTAAGAAATCATTCTTTTGCATCTTGCAACTAAGCACAAAGACAAATCTTTACAAAATAAATCATAAAAATTAACCGAGTCCATTCTCTAAGTAACATTCTTCCACTTTGTTTTTGCTGACACTCAATAAGCCAAAGAATTGCAGCCTCCAGACTGAGATAGTTTTATTTATTTTACGTTCACCCACAAAAAACATTTCTTAAACATGTTTCTAAATAAAAACAAACACATGCTGTTGAGACCTCTGGAATTACAACTTCAGTTTAAAATGCTTTGCAAAAACATGCACCTAAAAATCAAGTTCCTCTTAGAAGCTGGACCTAGTTCAAGCTAAACAAAAACACAAGTCACCCTTGAGGCTCCATTTATCCATGTTCTATCTTTTAATATATTCCCAAGAGAAATAATAATAATAATCATCATACCAACCTCCCCCATTCAGTCTCAAAGAACAGCAGAAAACACGAAAAATCTCACTTTGTTGTCAACACTGTGCAAACCACGCTGAAAGCACTCGGACGAACAAGTATTTCTTGCAAAGTGAAGTTTGTAAGGCTCAGTACTAACCTCATAAGAACAATTTTTATAGTTAAGGAAAAAAAAGAGACGAACTTAATGCATACAAATTCTTTTCAGCTCTTGTCACAGGGTATGGGTTATGAACAACTGTTCTGAATTCAACTGAACTATGTTAATAAAAGACAGTTTGAAAGACAAGAATTGCTGGCACCTGCAGAGCAGAGCACGCTACAAGCAAAGGGAAAGTTAAGAAAATTATGAGCCCCAGAGGGGAACAAGGAAGGGGAGTAATTATTGCCAGTGTAACTGAAGAGTTCGAAGGTGGTGATTATGGGGAAAAATAATATATCATAAAACCCACATCTCTACTGAGCCTGCAGTTGTTAGATTCCATTAGAATTATGAGTTTTGTTCCAGGTTCTTGTTTTGAAGGATATTTGGCGACTCCCCTTTAGTAATCAGAACTGATTCTTCTCCTCTTCTAAACAGAGCATGGTCTTCCCTCTTCACACCCACCCCACATTCCCTGGCTCATCGCAGTTTCTTCACTGTATGAACTTGTTCCCTCTTCCCACATTTCCATCTTGGCTGCAGTTTTATTCCTATTATCCCCTGCCTCCCTAGACTCACCTCAAAAGTTGAGATGTCGAGTCTTCCATGGCCTACCAAACCCAAATCTCCTCCCCTTTTATTTCCTTCTTTCACGCCTGGCTACTTCACTCCTAAATCCTCGTCTCCCTGCATATACACATTTATCTGATTTTTTTTTTTCCTCCTATCTTTGATGTCAGCAGTCAGTATTTCCCGACAGTCACTTCCCAGATTCCCTTCCCATTCCCACTGGCTTCCTGTTCCTCTAATCCTTATTGTCCTCTTTTCTCATGTCCAATTATTGTCCTGTTGCACAGGAATTTTCTTTGGCACCAAAAAGAGCAGCACTATTAACAAAGAGCCTCCACGCTGTCTCTAGTGCCTCTTTACCAACACCTCCCAAAACTGCACGGTAAATACCTTTGTTCTTACAGCTCTGAAACTTGTGTTATTTGCTTCTGTTCATCTGGAGAATGCTACAGGAACAAATGGTCTGTGTGATATTGGAAACTCTACTTGCACAGAAAACGACCGTGGAGGCTTACGAAAAAAATTTGAAAAATCTTTAATGAATCATTTTTCATAACACTTCTGGGTTTAATTCGGGGAACTGTTCTTCAGATTGGCATGCTTACACAGATGACTCCACTCACCTCTCTTTAAAAAGGTTTACTTTCTTAAGCCATAATTAAAAGCCAAACATTTTACATACTAACTGTGTTAATATAAACAACATTCTGAAATGGGACTACAGCAGATATCTGGGTTATTGCCACTCATTTTGATTTCTCTGTTAACAAGCCAGAGCAGAATTTCATTTGTTCAGTAAGACTCAAGAAAAAGTATTCCCTCTGAGACATGCTAAACCCATAGCACATTCCAGCTGTAAAACAAGCTAAAAAGAATTTTTAATACATGTGAATGTTGGGGATTTTTTTTCCTGGATTTATTTCTGACGCTAAACGGAACTTCAGGAATTGTGGGGTCTTGCATATTGAAATTGGGACTAGACAACCTCCTTGGGTTCCTTCCAGCTTGAATTATCTGACCATCTTATGGTTTCAAAGCACACCTGTTCCTGAAGTTCATCTCCATCATTCTTTGAATCACTGAATCCATGTTATTCAGGTATTTGCAAGACCACATAGAGTTCCTCAGGTTTACAGCACAGGAATCAGCAGATCCCAGAAAAAAGTTAATTTTGTTTCATAGGAAGCCTCATGGAGGCAGGGGACCAGACAAACAGAAAGGAAGATGCATCAAAAATAGAGTGACATTTAATGCAAGAACTGTAACACAGTGATTAAGCAGCAATGTCAGACACTATGAGAGATCACGCCAATGGCCCAACTCACAAGCCCACATATTTAAGTTTACTTGATAAAAACCCTGCTGGCATTAAAGAGCCTGTGACCAGTGAAGATCCCTCTTCTTGGTACCTGTAAAGTTATGATGAAGAATGTGCTTACTTTAGTTATTTATTTATATTGTATTCTTTTTTCCAAAACAAAAACGATCAGGCAGAAATGGAGAAAAAGGTGAGTCCTTCTTTGTAACGAATATCAACAAACGGTGGCCAAATGGTGCAAGGGGCACCTCTCAATATGCCTAATATGTCCTCACCAGAATAAACATTTCAGATGTTAATAGACTGTCCTCATGTACACAGCTGAGCTCTTAAAAACGCAACAGAACTGAAATGACAATAAAGGGGCTAAATTCAACAACTGCATTTGAGCTGAGCCTGAAGAAAGAAATGGACCTGTCTGAAATCAAAGGAGCAATTTGATAACTGAGCTACCAGTTTATTTTAGCCCACTGGATAAGAAAGAGATAATTTGGAGAACAAATTTGTATTTCTAATGTTAACATTAGAAAAGTATGGAAATTAATTAATTTTCCTAAACAGGTCACACGCCCCAAGACATGCTCTCCTTGAACAGTAAGGAACAAAGTGAATAGCTTACATTAGATTATTTTTCTGTGAAATCTTCACATGGACAGTATTTTTTTAATGCTACCAGTGCATATTAAAATACCAGCAGATGAGAAAAATAAATTAGTTTCAGGTGTAACTACTGGCATAGAGAAACTCATCCAGACAACTTTTTACTAATTGAGGATTTCACAGCACATTATTTTCTCATTATACATGCAACAGCATTCCCCAAAAGTATAAATCAAAAGGTTAAAAGCAGACATCAGTGGTTATAATTACCCACTCTTAGAACAAGAAATGCTATCCTTTGCCAAGTTACCTATGCTAAAAAAAACATAACCAAGATCTTGCTGCCAGAATGCCTGGACTTTTTATCCAAAATTCCTTCAGAACACAGTATTATACTTAGTCAGGGCAGAAGTTTGGCCAACTGTTTATTTCACTCCTTTCTGTTGTTTCAGGCAGACTTGTCTTCCACACTCCCCTTCTCCTCACACAGAAATGCTACATCTGTGATAAAACACGAAAACATTTGGTTTTGGCAGCACTCCCAATGAAAGCAGAAAATTTGGTGCCTGTGAAGTTTTTATTAAGGTAGTCAGCGATGCCATACTGACGGTCCGCTTCAGATATGCAGAGTGCAACAGCTGGTGAACTTCCATCACAAATGTTAGCCAATTGATGCGTTTTTTTCACAATCAAACCTACCGGTGTTGATGTCCAGGAGCTTACTTCTATTTTCCATTACATTGTACTGGGTTATATCAAAGTCAAAGTTACCATATTCTGCCAACTAGAGTTTATCTGAATTCTAGTGAGTAAAACTAGAAATACGCTCCATCTGGCAGAAAGACCAATGTGCACTGAGCCATATTAGATTTGGACAGTTGGCAGTTATTCTTTAGTAATTCCAATAAGATAGGCTGCACTAGATAGCAGCATGAGAGAACTGGAATATGTTGTACCTCATTAACCGTGCCTCTTATCAAGACTCTTCTGTGCCTTCTCCTAAACAGACACTCCTCCACTTCTGGGTGGAATCCAAAAAGTGCATATTTCCACTGAATTCAAAATAATTTAAATAACTTTGATCACAACCTTATTATTTACAGAGCACCCAAACACTTGCATCATGTTTGCATATTAAACAAAACCTGCTTCTTATACAGCTGACAAACTAAAGCTTGCAACTGAAAAAGACACAGTAGCCTTGCATATAGCCCTGAAGTCAATAGGAATAGTCAAAAACTGAACACTTTATCGTTTAAGCCTTAATAAGCAAAGCAACTACATGGAAAAAACAAATGCTATAAACAAATCTTATTTTAAAACTACAGTGAGGAGGTTCAACTTTTTTCTCGCCCACCCCCCTCACCCTGAAACAGTATCTTAATGCTGTAAAACTCCCTTGTTTTCTCATTAATTCTTGACAATAAATCATTATGTATCTGTTGTTCCAGTGACACCCAGTAATTCTTCTTTATTAAAAGAATCTCGCTACTTTCAGCAGCAGGAGATTCAGGTAAATCTCATTAAAGTCCAATCCATTACTAGGAAACATCAACCAAACCAAGACAATAAAGGTTCCAGATCTGTGATAGAGTCATTATTGATTAGTTTGTGCAATTTTATATTCACACTATTACACATCCTAATCAAGTTTTATTCTTAGTAATATTACAAAGCTAAATGAAAGACAATACGGAAATCAAGGTTTCATGTACTAGATACAGTACATGTGCTACATCACATACAGAATCAGGTACTGAATCGAAACTTAGTTTCAGACTATACATTCTGCCAAAGTGTGTTTTTTTAATCCCTAATCCAGATCAAGAGAAAGAACTTCTGCGTTCACTAAAAATAAGGTAATTACACTCCTCTTTTACTACAAAGAACTTGCACCACAGACTTGAAGCGTACAGTGCAAAGAGGCCTACATGGATGAACAAGGAGCTCCTGGCCAAACTCAAGCAGAAAAAGGAGGCCTACAGAGGATGGAAACAAGGACAGGTAGCTTGGGAGGAATACAGAGAAATTGCCCGAGTAGCCAGGGAGCAAGACAGGAAAGCTAAAGCCCTGACAGAATTAAATCTGGCCTGGGATGTTGAAGGGAACAAGAAAGCCTTCTATAGGTATGTCAGTGACAGAAGGCAGACTAGGGAAAATGTGGACCCTCTCCGGAAGGAAGCTGGAGAGCTGGTTACCCGGGATGTGGAGAAAGCTGAGGTGCTTAATGACTTTTTTGCCTCACTCTTCAACAGCAAGTGCTCTAGCCACACTGCCCAAGCTGCAGAATGCAAAGGCGGGGACTGGGAGAATGAAGAACCACCCACTATAGCAGAAGACCAGGTTCAAGACTGCCTAAGGAACCTGAAGGTGCACAAGTCCATGGGGCCTGATGAGATGCACCTGCGGGTCCTGAGGGAACTGGCCAACAAAGTTGCTAAACCACTCTCCATCATACTTGAGAAGTCGTGGTGGTCTGGGGAGGTCGCCACCGACTGAAGAAGGGGCAACATCACCCCCATTTTTAAAAAGGGAGAAAAGGAAGACCCGGGCAACTACAGGCCAGTCAGCCTCACCTCTGTGTCTGGCAAGATGATGGAGCAGATCCTCCTTGAAACCATGCTAAGGCACATGCATAACAAGGAGGTGACTGGGGACAGCCAACATGGCTTCACCAAGGGCAAATCGTGCCTGACCAACTTGGTATCCTTCTGTGATGGGGTTATAGTGTTGGTGGACAAGGGACGGGCAACTGACATCATCTACCTGGACTGGTGCAAGGCATTTGACACTGTCCTGCATGATGTCCTTGTCTCTAAATTGGAAGGACAAGGATTTGACAGATGGACCACTCGTTGGACAAGGAACTGGCTCGATGGACGCACACAGAGTTACAGTCAACGGCTCGATGTCCAGGTGGAGACCAGTGGTGAGTGGTGTGCCTCAGGGGTCTGTAGTGGGGCCAGTGCTGTTCAATATCTTTGTCGGCGACACTGACAGTGGGACTGAGTGCACCCTCAGCAAGTTTGCCGACGACACCAAGCTGTGTGGTGTGGCTGACACACTGGAGGGAAGGGATGCCATTCAGAGGGACCTTGACAGGCTGGAGAGG
>Ga0065711_1004940_pt1 | contig 33471 bp, 34 predicted proteins | sample Hoacrofraction12_FD_59098 | JGI IMG/M metagenome (GOLD analysis project Ga0065711, IMG submission 59098) | Hoatzin crop microbial communities from Cojedes, Venezuela - Epithelial fraction 12 v2 (version 2) | ecosystem: Host-associated > Birds > Digestive system > Esophagus > Crop | place...
GCGTAGGAAGCAATCCTTCGTGGTGAGCGGGGCTGCCGAGGGGCAAATCCCACCCGCGGGGCCAGGTCCTTGGCGATTTGGACTTCATTCCTGTACCGGCTGGGTGAGCTTCAGAAGCAAGTGCCTGATGAGGGTGAGAGAATGAGGTTTGTCCTGATAAGCATCAGGAGATTGCTCTCATGATAATATCTTGTCACAGATTTTCTAATGGCTTCTTTGACTGTCAAATCAAGCAAAGAAAAGTTGCACAACCTAATTTATTTCCCACACTTTATGCTCGTAACAAAATTTCTGAATTTCACTAAGTTCAGATCAAAAAAACCTAGAGAAGTCAGTGTCACGGTTGTTTATATCTAGTTTCTCCTTGGATCTTCTAGTTAGCAAATACTGTGACTGGATTTCTGAATTTGAATTTTAAAGCAAATGCCGTTGTGACTAAAGCGTTTCAGAGGAGGAGAAGTAGTTCTGCTCACGAGGGGAGAAACGCAGGGGCTTCTGGCACGACTCACCCGGCGCAGCGGGCGCTGTGCGGGCAGACGCGGTCGTTGCCTTCCCTGCGGCTCACCGTGGCACAGCGCGTCGTTCCTGTTAGAGGCTCTTCCATGTGCTGAAACGCGGCATTTTATTTTCTCAGTTTCTACGTCTAAATCCCTTGTCTAGCAAGTTTCACAAATGCATGAATCCTAAATGTGGCCTTTACAGCTGGCGGCCGCTCCTGGCCGCAGCGATGCCCGGCAGCTGCCGGCCCCACGGCGAAGGGCAGGGTTTCCTTGGAAAAATGCTGCGGTCTCTCGCTGAACCGAAAAGTTTGTACTTAAGCTCTTTTAAACCAACACCAGTATCCCAGCTTCTGAAAGATATATCTGGAAACACTTAAATTCTCTCTCCTGTATTTTGCAAGAGTTTAGAAAGATTAAATAAATCACAAAACAATTATCAAAATGTATATATAATTGCTGAATGCATAGCAGTGGGGTCAGATGCTTTGCAATGTGTTCTATAACAAACAGGAAACAAATAATTGCTCAAGGATTTAATTCACCTGAATGAATTTAGTTAAACAGGCATTAAATGTTTTACCCAGAGTATATGCTGCCTTATTTTTGTCACGTCTGTGTGAAAATATTCCTTGCTATATTTGTGCACACTACCTCGGGATTTTTATTAATTTCGGTGTTTTCATTAGCTACTTGTAATTAAATATTTATGGTACAGGACACTGATGTTTCTATAAAATAGTGAAAACGGAAAGGAAATGTTTTCAGGAAAGGGTGAATCGAGCTAACAGAGGTGTAGAGTTCAGCGTAAAGCTGGGTGGGGCTGGGTTGAAGCCCCACGAGGACGAGCGGGCGTCGATGGTCGGCAGCGTTAGGTGCTGCTCCACCCAAGGCTCGTCATCAGCCTGGGGCCTCTGACCAGCCGTGGACCTGGGAACAACTCGGTCGTGGGCGTTCAGGAATAAAACACAGCCACCACGAAGGGCGAACAACAGCGAGATCTTTCACAGCAGCAAACCTGCCTGCCTGGGCTCTGCTGTTCCTCTTTAATTAATGTCTTCTGTCGGGATGTGTGCTAGTTCATCATGGGCGGTGCAGCATCTAGCATTTGTCCTCTTAAATCACGTTGTCAGTGTTTGTAATTCAGGCCTAGTAAAATAGGCATGAAATACTTGTGTGGTAGACCTCATGGGGCCATAAAATTTGGGAGGTTTAGTTAGATTTAATTAGTGACATCAAATATTCTCTGTCAGACTCCTTCCTTGCAGAACCCCGGCTGTCTTCCTTGGCTGTGCTGGCTAACCCGACGTGGTCCTTGCAGAAGGGACCCTCCTAGCTGAGCATTTCCGAGTCTGCAAATTCATTAGAATAGGGACTGCTTGACAAAAAGTGAATCTTCGTTTTTTTACTGTGAATGGCTTCCCAGGACGAAAATCGAGCCCCCAGCCCCCTGCGGCAACCTGGCCCCCCACCACGTTTTACTTGTAGCACAGCGTCCCCTTCCTCCTGCCGCTGCACGGCCTCGGGCAGAATCCTCTCCCCCTGCAGCGGAAATAAACCATTATGAAAAAGTTACAGTATTTTATTAATTCAAAGAGGTAAGTAGGAATTTCGGAGAACAAAGGAATATCGATCAGAGACCGAAATAGGATGCATTTTTGCCTTTTTGTCATCGATTTCATTACAGTTGTGTCAAGCGTAGTTGATATTCTATACGGCAAAGAATTCAGAAAACACTTGTGGCTTGTTGGCTTGAAAAAGAAAAGGCAGCATCTCATTTAGCCAGAAAGCTCAGTAGCTATTACAGCAAGGCTTTTTTCTTTTTAAATAAGTAATGCGTTTTTGTTTAAATAAAGGGAAGAACAGACTATTTATTACTGTTCAGAAATCGGGATGGCATTAGCAGCTGTGTAAATTAGTTTAACTTCATTGACTTCCACAGAAATGAACCGATTCATCTCTGCTGAGAATCTGGTTCCATGGGACTTAATTGATTTTTCAAGCTGACATTTTTATTAGTAATAACGTTTAAGGTTCAGATAATACACATCAAATATTTGCTTACTAGTCTACACAACATCTTTTCTAGGTAAATAAGGTTACTCTATGTATATAAATCTGGATAAATAGATAGATAAAAATCTAGAAATTATGTTTGTAATTAACCAACAGTTAAAATGTAAAAGGCGAGGTTGCCTGTCCTGAACTGTACAGCGAGAGCTGCGGTTACACTGAGCAGCGTATGGTGGCCAGCACGTCTTTGGGACAGGGAACCGGTGTCGTGTTGTCACCTGAAATGCGGTGGGTTCCCTTCCCAGGGTCCTGCTCGTGAAACGGACCTCGGAGATTCAAAAGGTCAGGTTGACTTGGTGAGCACAAGCACCTAAAGGTCTTCATTTTTAAGCAATGCGGAACGTACGTGTGTTCTGCGGGTGTACGTGTGTGCAATACGCCTACAATACAGGTTACGTCGTGTGGATGGTTTGGAGGAACCTCGTGCTGGTGCCGCTGGGAGGATGCCCGCTGTGCGCTGCGCTGTTCTGTCTCACCCCGCTGTATTTGCCTTTGAGGTACAGGGAAGGTAAGGCCCCGCTGTCCTCTGGGGAGCTGCGGACCTGTGCCTGCGTCTGCAGCCTCCCTGACCCAAACCACCCGTGGTGCGCCCGTACCCCTGTGCCTGCCGGGCCCGTGCCTGCCCTGCCTCCCCAAAGGCGAGGTCAGGAGCAAGGTCCTTGTTAAATTGATTCTGAGCCCCATGGGCTGCCTCCTTGGTGCTGATGGGAACTGTGCGCGATGCGGGCTCTGGGTCTATTCTGGGCTTTATTCTTGCAAAAACTGTGACGTTTTCCCCTTTGGTATCAGGGAGCTCAGACATTCTCCCTCCTGTGAGCCTGGTCACCATCCCCTCTTGTTCTGTGGAGGAGGAGCTGTGTTGAGATCGTGACTCTACCAAGGTTTCCAGCAGCTGAAAATGAAGTGCATTTCTTTATTTCACTGCGTAACAGCCCAGGGGGCTGCAGGCTTTCGGCATCAATGCAAGGACGGTGCCTGCTGCTCAGCAGCCCCCAACTCGCTTGACATCAAATGGGTAAATCAGGGTCCGGACCTTGCCCGAAAGTTGTCCTCGAAGCAAAACCCTCTGAATGCCTCTCTGAAAAAGTGGTTTTGCATATGTGTATATGAACACACATAATATTACTGTATATATTATAATAGGTGTGTTCCATATAATATGACAGTTATATTGCTGTGTTAAATGTGATTATGCGTTACTGCGGTGGGTTGCTTTAAGGTGGGAGCGACGGCGCGGTCCGACGCGTGCTGGGAAGCAGCGGCTGGTTTTGGCAGGGTGGCTGCTGCCAGGGCTCCTCGTGGGACGTTCGCCTCTCCAGGAGCTGCTGAGCCTCTCGCTAATCCCAGCTGTACCCTATATATATACCTTACACCTTAGCGTCTGGCGCGGGGGCCGAGAGAAGGAAGGGGGAGGAAGGAAAAACCCAGCGGAGGGAAGTGTATCAGGTCAGTGCCCGCTGACGGTGTGTAGTCTAAAACCGTAAGTTGTGGGGAATGTGAAATACTGTCTGTGGCACCAGCAAATTGCTCTCTGAGTAATTGCATTATGTACTTCAGTGCTTCTTTGATAAGCTGTAATTTGTGTGAGGTGAGAGCAAGTCAGTAATCCCTAGTGTTTCAAAATCCTTGTGCAGGGAAAGTTTCGCCTGATGGCGACCGTTGGCTGAAACCTGTGGGGGAGAAATGGGCTCGTTTCAAGGGGGAGCAGTGTTACCTGCAGCTTCACTGAGGTGATCCTTGTGTTTAAAACCTGATATGCTTTACTGGTTTGAAATGTAGGAGGGGGTGCCCTTTAGAAAGAGGGGGTGAAGGTGCCGGCTGCCCAGAGGTAGGGGTTTCTGCCTTGGGAAGGAGATGCTTTTTCCCCTGTGCCTACTGGATCCGCGCAGGAGGGTCTGGGCTGCCCTGGGCTGGTTTCCCAGTGCTCCCAGCCTTTGTTTGGGCACGGCGAGCCATGTCGGGACAAGCGGGTGGGAACCGAGCAGAAAGCGTTGGGAAAAATGCCAGCATCTCCCCTCACTTGTTGCCGAGAGGCGAGCTACTGACCCTCACTTACCATTTCTTGTTTTCAAGCATGTTCTGGTTTTTTGTTGGGGTCATTCTAGAAAAGGAAAGTTGTGGATTTTCTAGTATTTTTTTTCTTCTACATTTCTTTATTTGGCAGCAAGAGACATTCCTGATTTGCAGAAAGCAGAGGTGGGAGGGCTCCTCCCCGGGCGTCCCTGGGCGGGGGGCTGTGGCAGTGAACCCCCCCGACCCAGCCGCCCACCTCCGATACTGGTTGGGGCTGAATCGCGGAGAACAGGGTCTGCGTGCTGCTAATGCAGTGTGATCGCCTTTCTATTGAGCCTCAGCCAAAATGTTTTGACGTGAAAGAGACTTCGAGTCACTGGCTTTGATGGCTTTTTTTTTTACTTTAACCTTTCTGTCACCTAGCAGAGTCGCGGGAGCCAGGCGATGCTTGTAGCGGGTAACCTCGCTCTACAAAATGACCCCTAAGGTGACCATCGTGCTGGAAGGCTTGGAGGTCACGGGAAGATCTGTTAAATTTCCTCCTTATTCATTCCTTGCCAAGATAGGCAGCCTGAGATCTCCACAGGGTTGGGTTTTGTCCTCAGTTTAGGATTCTCATAGAATCATATGCAGAAACAACAAAACCAGGCAAATACAGGTGGATGCCGGGTATCATTTTCCCACTTATTGCTACGGTATTAAATGCTGCTACTCTAGAAGCAAATGTGTTGTGCAATAGTTTGGTGAAGTGCCAAGAACAGCATCTGCATTTGCATTCTGTGAATTAGAAAGCAATCTGTTGCTAGAGGGGAGCTTGTGTATTAATTTCTGGCTCAAAGTACTCTTGAGATATTTCACTAAAAATACTGTGTGTCCAAGGCCTTGCCTTGCTCATGTCTCAGATAAAAAGGGCCATACAGGTGCTCTCTGAAAAGAGTAATTTATAGCTTCTTGTGTCATCTTGCTCTGGAGAAATGACTGTCCTAAGATGGTTCCAAGGAAAAACAGATTTATTTCTTTTTCTGCTCTGTGAAGCTTCTCTTAGTAAAACTAAATGCTTGGATTGTTTTATCTTTCTGTTCAAAAAAGGGCAAAACTTTTGCTTGGTGTGTAGTTGGCCAAGTGATGCAGGAAGAGCCGGCTTGTGCTATTTGCAGCAGGCGTGGAGGTTTTTGTTGCAGCTGAGAGGGTGATGACGCTGGGTGGCTTGGTCTGACAGCAGTCTCTTGGTTGGGTGTTTTGGTCTGCTGGGTGGACGCCGTCAAAGTCTGAAGTTCGTTAGGAATGAACAGAATTACCAGCCTTCTGCCCAACTGGGTGTCGCCTTGCCCCTGCAGGAAGGTGGATTTTGGGGGATCCACAGCTCCGGCGGGGCCCGGGCTGACTGTAAACACCACGAGCCTCGCGAATCGCCCGCCTGAAACGTGCTCCAGACTCGATGCTGTGCGACGGTCTGAAATTGATGGAGTTGTTCGGAGCATCGGGGGTTTGCAGTGAAAGCTTGATGTACATCTGCAGGGGAAATCCTGCTGTGACATCTGCCTGCCCTGGTGACGCGGGCCGGTGGTGCGGTGAGCCGCGCCGGCACTGCGCCGTACGCCGGCAGCACGCTCGCCTTTCCTTGTGGGTACTTCGAAATGCCGTGATGATGACAGCCCTGCAAAGAGTGCTCAGGCTTCGCTGCCAAGAGCTGAAAAGCTGCTGAGTTTCTGTGTGAGCAGATATACTTCATAAAGTGAAAAGACGTGTCTAAACCCGTAAATACCATCTGGGAGAGCGTGCGCTGCTTCGGTGCGGTATGCAGATACTCCGTGCTGGAGTAATACTGCATGTGACCTACATCTACGGGTGGGAAATGGAGACTTTAAAAATGATGCCTGTTGCTGTTCTGTCCTGGAATAAAACCCGTGGTGACGACTCTTCCCACTGAGCCTTTAGCTGGCCGTGGCTGTCCCTGCCTTGCTGGCCGCGCTCTCCCTGAGATGGCAATTTGGGCAGCCTTGATGAGAAAAGCAGCAGAGAGTCCGGGAGCTGCCACTCCGCCTGACCTAACCCGACCACGGACTTGTACACAGGAGTAGTTTTTCCTCCCACTCTTTCAGATAAAATAAGCAAACCATTGTGAGCGACCAGATTCACTGGACCAAAAGGAACTGAGTGACAAAAGGGAAGGGTACCCAGTGAAAGCCAGCCCAGGGCAACGGGCACCTTTTATATCATTTGCCTCTGCTGTGTCCTCTTTGCTGTATCAGAAGATGAAAGCTTTCTATCTTGGCTCGGTCTTACTAATTAAACTGGTCTGTTCAGCTCCCGCAGCGGCAACTGGATCAGCCCCACCTCTGCTTTTAGCTTCTCCAACATGCTGCATTTTAAGATAATATGGACTCCGGGAAGGGTTTTTGAAAGCATGCTGCATTAACTTCCTCGGCTTCCCTTGAAGCCAGGGATTAGATTCAGCCAAGCCCTTGATGCTTTTGAAACGTCTCCCTCTGAGCCTGCGTGACCTTCAGACGAAGGCAGGGTTAAAACAAAGGGTAAAAGCCTCAGCTGGGGAAATGGCTGCAGCGTGGCTGGAGGCAGCGGAGCTTCAGCGGTGGAAACCAGGAGAGAATCTGGCCTGGAGTGACGAGGCAGTAAAGAGAACAGCCCTCTTGAAAAACATAAAAGTTAATTGTTATGCAAAAGTGGTGCGTATTTTTCAGCTCTCAAAGATCAGTGCTCATAACTTCCCAATAAAAAAGTGCAGCTGGCCAATATTTTTCACATTTTCCTGGGTGAATTGAAAATGAAGGCATTTTTCATGCTCTCAGGTGAAGCTTGGAAAAAGAGCTGCTCCAAACAGAACCTTGGGGCTGGGTGGGATCTTGCCTGGTCCCTCGACGCCCATCCGTGGTACCCGCAGCCGCATGCCTCCCCTCCGCTGTGCCGCGCGGCGGTGGGAGCTGGGGATGCTGCGGGGCCCTCCGGGCGCTGGCAGCCGGACGCACCTCGGCTCTCCTGCTCTTCCAGCCGTTCACCCCAGACTTCGGGCAGGCGCCTGCGCTCTCCTCTTCACCCTCTCCGGGGCAGGTCTCGGGTCTTGGGAGGAATTTGGCCCCAGCAGGCTTCAGCCGGGGGGCTGCAATCGCTGGCTAGACCTTTTGGGAGCCCTCCACCGCCTGCTGGGGCTGATGGAAGGACTGCAGTGAACTTTACGTTGTACTCTGAGTGCTGGGTTGCTTTCATTGTGAAAGCACAGATCCTGATTTTAATGCGTTCTTTGTCAGCATCCCCAGAGGTTTTATTTACTTCAGCTGCCTTCTTTGCAAACTGTGCCGATTCGTTTAGCTGAATCGTTGTCAAGTTGCTGGAGCTAAAATTGAGATGCAAATGTACAGAAGCTATTCCTGTTTTTTTCAGATGTAGAAAGCAGGCATTGGAAAGATAAATTACCATAGTTCCCTTTAAGCACATATTGCTGAGGAGCAAACACTAAAACATCAAAATAAAGCCTTTTTTTCCTTCACTCTTTTTAAACCAAGAATATAATTATGTTCTGTGTATCTTACCAGAGCACAGATCAAAGCAATTAAGTAATTGCTTGTGGCATTTTGACTGTGGTGTGGAGTGGTGGCGTGCGGTGGTTGTACGGGTGCCACAGGACGTGGCTGTCCCCGCGGGGAGCAGCCCCGGCACCCAGGGAGGGCTGGTGGGTGTGTGGGCACCTCTACCCCGGCCACGCTGGAGCACCGAGAGGGAGAGGAGCAGCAGCGGGCCCCGGAGAGGTGGGGTGCTCCTGCCCTCAGCTGCTGACGGAGTTTTCCAAGGCAAAGGGACATAGCTGGGGGAAAACGCCTGCAGGCTGATGGTAAAATGATGCTTAGCTCGGAAGCTGCTTGTAGCTGCAGTGGTTGCTTGGCTTATTTCTCATTTAGGATAAAAACCTCTCTCTGAATCTCGAGGATGCCTAAAATGCAAGTTCTGTGACTCATACTTTCCAGCAGGACAAACTGGATCCGAAAGCCCAGCGCTGACAACCCTCCCCTTGGAATTTGGCAGTGGGTGCTGGGTCGTTTTCACTAGTACAGCAAGGAGATTGAGCAGAGATAAGACTAACCATAATTTTTCACATGGGAAGACTTGACAAAAAAGTGCTATGTCAGAATTGGAAGTATTTTATATTTCCCCACAGAAATGTTCCCCTAGTTTAAGTATAAAATGGTTCCCTTCTTGCCTTGCTTCTGAATGCGCCGTTTTGTTTCTAATTGCAGGGAAAATTCCGATGTCTGATTCAGACTCTGGCGCTCGCTGGCTTTGTGCCGTTGTTCCGTTCGTGGCGCTCCCGGTACAATCAGCGTATTGAGCGAGCAGGGGATTGGTGGCAGGAAATGGCGATACAGATGAGCTGTATAACGTGGTGCGGAGGAGGATGCTGCGCTCTGGCTGCGGGTACCTGGCTGCCAGCCCCGGGTCAGCACCCCAGAGCGCGTGGCCGGCTGCGGGCAGAGCTCCCGGCCGCGTCTCTGCTGTTTTCCCATCGGAAGGCAAAAGGGAGAGGCTGAAGAGAAAAGCTGACTGTGGAAAGGAGAGATGAAGAGAAAGGATGAGAAGTAGAGGGAATGGTCCAAAGGGGGGGAAAAAGAGGGTGGCCCTGGCAGCCACAGGAGCTGTGGCATCACACAGGTCCTGGCCACGCTCGGCTTTAAAACCTGGGTTCTGAGAAACCCGCCGGTGGCTGGGTTAGTGCGACACGGCATCTGGCCGAGACCCAGAGCGGGTCCCCGACCCTTCTGCTAGGGCACCCTCGGGGACCCACTGTGACCCGCGCACCACGTAACGAAAACCCAGCTGAAAGTGTGCTCCGTGGTGTGGTGGTGGTGGTGGTGGTGGTGGTGGTGGTGGTATGTCAGCGGCTTTACTCAAGATGTCTTTTGAAGAATGACTGCTGGGAGTTGTCATGGCGACCTCGCCAAAAGCTGCAAATGTGCATTTGTTACACTGCGAAAGAGGAGTGCTGGACAAGCAAGGGTGTGAGAAATAGACTGCTGTTTGTCTCGGGTTAAAGTAAAAATTTTCATTTGAAAAAGAAAAAACATTTTCATGAATGATCTTGTCTATCATTTGCACTTGTTCCCAGGCTGCGGGAGGAGAGCTCTCCAACCGTGCTGTGGGTGCAATCTGGTTGCCAAAGAAGTACGTTTAAACCCAAAGTTTCTCTGAAATGAACAAGGCTATTAATTACAATATGTAATTGTGGAGCTTCCTGAGAAAGGAGTGATAGGATGCATCATTGTTTCTCTGTGATTCTTGTTAATCAAGAAGAGAGCCAAAGAAACAATATGTTAATCAGAAAGGTGAAGATTTTTGAGGACATAATGATTGATAAGGACCCAACTGTCATTGATTGTCACTGGGAGTTTTGCACACAACGGTCTTTTGTGCCTTTCAAAATCTGCCTGAAGTGGAAAAACCAGGAACCCTTTCTAAGTCTGGGCAATGAGGAAGGGACAACAATTTGTCTGCCATAATTGCACGGAGGTTTAGTAATAGGAGGGTTTGAGCTGCTGTCTGGGCACCTGCAAATCTTGAGTTCCTGCCAGCGCTACTGGTTTGCTGAAGTGAAAAGCGCTTGCCAGGCGGCTTGGCTGGAAACAGTTTTACCTTAACTAATGTAGGCGATCCTCTGCCTGGTTTAAGCAAAAATCTCCTCAATGGAGCTGGAGGTGGTTGTTCAGCAGGGTACCTGTAATAAAAAATACGCTTCTTACAGCTCCCGCGGCGGCACGTAATCCAGCACTTCCTGTGACCCCCGAAGGCAGGGGATTAAATGGAAGGACTCGCACCTAATTTTTGAGGTTTAAATAACTACTGGAGTATTTATTAAGACGCAGCTGCGGAGCCTTTACAGGGCTTTGCTCTGCCCCTTGCGTGACTGGAGGAGTGAGGACTCCAGCGCATCGTTTGTCACGGCGGCTTGGTGTCCCGCAGCACCGTGCGCTCAATTACAGCCCCATTCACAGGCTCGGAGTGGAATCAGCAACCAATAAAAAGAAAACCAACAAGTAATTGCTTTGTAATTGTTTTTAGGGAAAACTGTCTTCACAAGAGCTGCTGGAGATGAATCTGTAACCTGACAGAGCTCGGCGGAGACCCCTTTGTGGTGGATCCGCCAGCCGGCTTGGGCTTGGGGTGGGTTGTTGGGGCCTTTGGGGCTGCCCAGCTGAGCTGAGGCTGGGGAGCAGCGTCAGCCCCTCGGGGTGATTCTTCATTCCAAGGGGCAAAGAACCATAAAACAAATCGGCTGACCTGGCTCTGTAGCAGCTGCTAGTTTCTGTGCAGGGTGGTAGATCCTCTGCCGGGTTATCTGAGGCTCTCCTTATCTCTCGGTTAATTCTCTCCTCGTTTTACTTATGGTTTGAAATTTATGTGTTGAGCAAGCAGTAAATCTGTCATTCCAGCAAGCCCCTAATTGAGCTATTCAATACTGGGAAGTCTTTCAGAAGATAAATGCCATCTACCAACGTATTTCTTCTTCCTTCCCCCCTCCATTCATCGCTCTTTCAACTAAGCAGTTCCAGGCAGGGGGACTCTTTGGCCATTCTGCGTTCCTTCTGGGACGCGTGCGGGGTGGCACTGGGCGTGAGTCCCTGCGGCAGAGCTGGTTTGTCTCCGGCACAGGGGGGGTGCACTGGGATGGGTCCAGATGCTCCCGTCACTGCTCCCGTCCCTCGGGGCCGCTGCTCGGCTCCCCTGGGGGTTGCTCCCGATGGCCTCAATTCGAGCAGCCCTAGGTGCTGTCTGAGGATGGTGCAGAAAAGCGAGAGCGGGCAGAAACACTCGTGCCTTCTCTGCTGGCTGCATTCGTCTCCGTCTCACAGCCTGAAGTCAGGGCCAAGGTTGTCAAATAAGGCACTTTCCACAGGAGTCGTCGGCTTGCAGGCTCCTGTGGACCTGGCTCAGAGTTGTCCCTTTTGGGCACACCATGGTGGGCTCTCTCCAAGCCTTCGGCTCTGGGCGACGCTGAGCTCTCTCTGGAGCACCGGGCCATGAAGGCTGCGGGGGCTCGGTCTCGGGGGCCAGCTCTCCCNGCTGCCCACACACGCCGGCACGGAGCTAACGCAGCGCTCTAACCGTAACCTGGAAGCTGCCAACAGCCCTTAAAAAAAAAGAAAAAAGCCAGATTTTTCTTCTCTTACTGCTAATTAGATCAATAGGGATCTTATTCACCAGTTATTAAAGGAGACAGTTGTAAACTAATTAGGCATGCACTGGCAGAGCAGCAACGCTCCCCATCCAGCCCCGCGGTTTGCTGCGAGCGGGCGGCATCGCCCCGGGCGGCCGCAGGCTGGGGCAGCAGCAGCCCCGAACGGCTCCTGCGGGAGCAGGGGGTTCTTCTGGCAGCCTCGGTCCCTGCAGAACGCTCTGGCTGCGCGCGGTGAGGTGCGGAGGGCAGCGAGGCTGGGGTCGCCCAGCCGTGTTTGGTGCTGCTCAGCTCTGTGCTCCGAGGATAACCCAGGTTGGAGGTGGGAGCTGGCTGGGACGGGGCAGGACCTCCCCGCCTGCCTGCGCCCAGGCCGTGTGCGCCAAGCTGAGCGTGCATCCCCGCCAGCGCCCGCTGGGATGCCTGCCCATGCAGTGATCTATCGTGTTAGGCTAATTGGAGAACAACGCTATCTGCTGCTACGGTAATTTTCGGTGTCAAATATTTTACTGTTAATTTGAGCACGAGGCTTGCTTTAATGCTGTTTAGGGCTTTGAAGTTAAACTGCAGTTTCATCAGTTGCATGATAAATCACTTAATGGAATTTCCCAGATGTTCTGAAATTCAGTTTATATTTTCCTAAAAGAATGTCAGGCTCGTTGCTGTGATAGAAGCTGACGGGTCTCTCGCAGTTTGCTAGGAATTTAAACTTCTTTCTCGATGGCTTCAAGTCCAGCTCCTGCTTTCTGGGCATTCGGGGAAGGGCTGAGCAGGGTCTCGCCCGAGCTGTGCGCAGCGCCTGCAGAGGCACGAAGCTGTGCTCGGTCGCTGCTCCTGGAGACAGGCTGGTCGTGGCTCGAAACGCAACTGATTTGAATTTCAAAGCGGCGCAGACTGCTAGTGGGGAGTTGGGACCCACTTCCAGGGTATGTTTGTGCTCTGGTGAGGGACCTCTTCTTTGACCTTCTGGTGTGAACGTGGCTGAAATTGCCTGTTCCTGCAGAACGGCGTCATTGCCTAGACAATGCAGTTGTCCTCTGAAGAGTCATTGGGGTGATTTTAGAAACACGTTTGATCATTATAGCGTGAACCTGAGAGAGAAAAATCTTGCTCCAAGTGAAAATCTCCATGTTGCCAACCAACTTGTAATGAAGAAATGAAAATCAGTGAAATAAATACTACTGCGAGCTTTTCGGTGCCGTGGGAGCACGGGGAGCAGTTCGCGCTGGTTTTTGTTTATTCTGAACGCAGATCGAGTGCGCAGCAGACAGCTGCTCGTGCCGGGCAGCGCTGTCGGCGGCCGCGAACGGGGGCTGTGCTGGGCCCTCAGCCCCCGGGCACCCGCTGTGACCCGCGGGTTCCCTCCTCACCCGCGGCCATGGGCAGCGCGGACGGGAGCGGGGCGAGATGTCGGGCACCAAGGAAGCTGGTACATCGCAGCGCAGGCTGCCGTGGGGGCTGCAGGGAGCAGGTCAGCGAAAACAGCCGCGCCTGCTGGCGTTTAACTCGATAATTGCGTCGCTCTGATTTGTTTAACAGTTGCCCGTTGGCTACGAGTGCCTCGAAACGTGATTGTGCACAGAGGAGATGTCGGGATGCAGAGAGGGGTTTTCAGGAGACCGATCCGGAGTGGCAGTGCTGCCTGGCTTGGAGCAGGCGCGCGGCTCAGATACGCGTATGCGTTTGGATGGCTGCTGCCTTGGCCCTTGCCTTGGTCTGGAAGCACAGGCTGAGGGGAGGCAGGCGTTGCTGCGGCAGTCCCGGGTCTCGCTTTTCCCGTTTGATGTATCTGGCAGAGTTTTTGCCTCCTGCATAACCTGAAGCTGGACAGGCAGCTGCAGCCGTGACGCAGTGAGCTGACGAGGCAGGCGCTGGAGTTCCCGGTCTGTCCCGGCTCCCGAAGCGGTAGCATCACAGTGCAGATTTGTCCGTGGGGATGCTGCGGCAGGCCAGGGACCCGTCCGGTGTCACTAACTGGCTGTGCTGGAGCCGGCACACAGGGCCTGAGTTCCTGTATTGCTGCCCATGCCGGTGCTTCCCAGTGCCGGAGAACACGTGGAATAACCGTCCTGCGGCCGAGCCCCCCAGCCGAGCCCCCCGGCCGTGCCTGCTGCTGGGTGAGCTGACCTGCTCCGCAGCGCACGGTCACAGGGTGCGCCCTGGGCTCTGTAATTAAACCCTTCGCTAGCGATGGGCTGGCTGAGGGCTGGGCAATGCACTCAGCTGGCTCTCATTCATTAGCACGGTGCTTCTGATGATCTGAATTCAACTCCTGGCTAAGGTTAATCAGGCAGTGTCAGTCGCGTTGCCGCCTTCTAATCCTCTTTTGTGCATATCGTACAATTATCAAGCATGGCTGCGCAGTTAATAATTGTAAGGCAGCGGGGCAGTGCTGGGGTTTGAGGTGGAGGAAGCCCAGCCCGAGCTGAGGACTTGCTTTCCATATGAATTTTCTTTCCTTGAAAGGTACCGAGGTACGTGCTTTCAGACTCACATGGCAGCATACAGCTGTCTCGGTAGGCAGAAGGATGTTCTCTGCTTTTAGCTGCCTGCACAAGCCTTTTCCAGCAAAAGATGGAACACTGGTCCCTTTGGGCTCATCTGCGTGAGATCTCAGACAGGCTGCAGGCTCTTGTAGACTCGCTATCCAGCACAGACTCCGAGCTGACTTTGCTCTTCCCAGGATGTTAACGACTGCCTAAATCACACGGCTTTTCCTTCAATCCACCATCAAAACGCTGGAAGCGGGGGGCTTCCAAATGAGGACTGGCAGTCCGAAACGTTTGAAGCAGGGGGCTTCCAAGCGAGGACTGGCAGTCCGAGGAGGCGAGCAGTGCGTCTCTTGTGAGCAGGGCTCCCCTAACAGCCCGGGTGTCGGCCGCTGCGTGGTGCGAGCGTGCCGTCGGCTGAACGTCTCCGGACCGGACCTGGCATCGCCCGGCGTCAAGCCGCGAGCCACGGCAAGGCTGCGGATCTGGCTGTGCTGGCTGAAGGGAGCCGTCAGCCCACGCTGCGTGCGAGGACGAACGCTGAGCAGCGTGTCACCGTGAGCGGCTGGCCCGTGGAAAGGCCGTGGGCTCTGCCGAGGCGGGGGCAGCCGCCCCCAAGGACCTGCTTCCCAGCCCCGGAGTGCTTCACGCCGCCGGGTCCCCGTCCTTCCCACGCAGAGCCTGAAAGATGCTGGGAGACAAATGCCTTTTGCTGCTTCTGTGTGTGCCTGGTCCTGTTTTAATGCCCACTTCACCTTTTTGCGTGTGTGCTGTGCAGAGGTGAAGGGAGGCGGGGGCTGGCTCTGTGGGTGCGGAGCCGGAGGGTCCGGGCTGTGCGGGAGCCGGTGCTGGCGGCAGCACGTGGCACGCAGCCTGGCCGGCGGTCCTGCCGACTCGGCTTCACGTGTTGGGGTTTCTGCATCAGCTCCACTGCTCTCTCCGGTGCTTTCATAACAGTTCCAGCAAAGCCATCAATTTTTAAAGAGACTGCAGCTGCTCGTTTGCAGAGCTCCCTGGATGCAGGCAGCAGCATTTCGCCAAGCGTAGCCCTGAACGTAAAACTTTGGCTGGGCCCCTCTCCCTTTCTTTTCCAAGGGATGGATTTGGCTCTTATTATGTATATGCTGAAATAAGGATACCAGGAAACATATATTAGACCAATAACCATATCATAAATATGTATTTGCACTAGAGTAGACAAATATATCTGCTGAATGATTTTTTTACAAACGAAATAAATTCACAGGATAAATTATTCAATGATTAATATTTGACCAGTTGCAGTGTATGCAGACTTATCTTAATATGTTTGTAGGCCAAAACTGACTTGGCAATACATAGCGCTTGTGCAATATTTTTACAACTGTTAAATATTAAGGGCCTGTCGGTCATGTGCACCGAGGCCCCATAAATCATCTCGGCTCTGTAAAGGGGCCTTGAAGCATACGTAAATTACATTGCTGCTTATTTTATGGCCCTCGTATGCAGTAAGAGAGGTATAAAAAGGCTTAATGCATAAATGAGAATCTGACTTCACTGGTTTGGGATTTGTGAAGCTTTCCGAACAGCAAACTCCCTGCAAGAAGTGGGAGTTTGGCCAGGGGCAGCACATGCCATGGTGGAGCAGCTCCCTGCCCCGTCCCGCGGGCAGGAAGGGTCCCGGGGTCCTCCCCACCAGCTGCCCCAGCCCCCCGGTACCGACTGCCCACCACGGGGTGAGCCCAGTCCCAGCGGCCGTGCTGGGAGGACGGGGTAGCCCCAGGGCTGCTCTTGCAGTGGCAAGGTGTCTCACGTCAGTTCATCCCCTGGTCATCAAACCACGTCTTAAACATGAGGAAAATTTGGAATGTTTTTTCAGCTTGGCACGTCATTAGCCTGTGATCCTTACAGCCCTTCCCACCCCCTTGTTAAGGACCAAACGTCCATTTTGCAGAACCTCTCAAACAAGTCGAGCATTACCCCCACAGCTGCGCTTTGTTACAGAGTACCTGCTTCTGGCTTACAGCTTTTCAAAGCAGTGCCTGGAGGCTGGGAGCGCAGCTCTGTCTGGAGCCTCTCAGCTTGGCAGGGTCTTCTCAGAAGGGCCTGGTTGATACTGTGAGGCGAGAGACCAAAGAGGCTTTACTCCAGCAGCGCTGGAGGTGCGGTGCTTCGCTAGGAACGCACTCCCTGGCGTCCCGACGGGTGCGTGCTATTATGGATGGCACTGAGAGAAAAATCTGTGCTCACCCCACTTATCTGGGTTCCCGCTGAGAGGAGCAGTGGAGGGACAGGGCTTGGCAGGACCTGGAGGAGGTCTCAATGCTCTGCCCTCTCTGCTGGCCCAAGAGGCTGGGTACCGGTGGAGGAGCGGAGCTCGTCCTGGCCGTGTGTGTCAAGCAGATCTCTGCTGCCTGGCTCTGCCCCAGGGACCGCCGCGACCGGGTCTGCTCCCTCTGTCCCTCCACACTGCAGCGAAGCCACGCGGGGTGAGGCCCCTCGGCCCCCTGGCACCAAAGCCCCTCCTTACCAAGGCTGAGTATCGATGATGAAATTTCTGTGTCTTTCCTGGATACGGCTAATGTTTGTTTTAATTTTATTTTCAGTGAATATGTAAGAGAAATCCATTAAATTCAATGAAATACACAGGCTGGCAAAGGGAACACTGTTCCAGCCAAGATGTCACTGTGATATCATAACTAGTGCAAATGGCTTTTGATTTGGTGATGGCAACGAGACAGACCTCTAGCTGTAAATTATTCATGTAAAGGACTAATACAGCAAACATGACAGAGCTATGCCAAAATACCACTTAGTTGTTTGTCGTGCTTGACTGCAATATAGACGAACGATTCCGTTGTCTTAGGCAGTATTTGGTGATACACTGATCTTTGACTAATGCTTAGCATAGCACGAATGCAAGTACCCATGAAATGAAATTTCACTGTATTAATTAAATACTGTGTGTTAGAGATTAATCTCCCATGTTGAATACGAGTTTGTTTTGTTTTTTGAAGGCAATAGGTTGAACTTCAAGAGAGTGAAATGCAATATTAAGCCCCAGAGAGTGCTTAAATCCCACTAACCCGCGTGCCCAGCCGCCAGCATCCCACAGCCTGCAACTTTCTGGGTGCAAATGGTGCGCGTTCTGCTGGCCGAACGCTGCTGAGCTCCTCGCGCCTTTCTGCGCAGAAGGGAGCTGGCCATGCCCTGGGCACCCGCACCTCGGTGGGTCCAAGTCCCCGTTCCCCACACAGATCTGCTGCAGCTCCTGTCACCCCAGCGCCGGGACCCCCGCGTGCCTCTCCGGCTGCCCGGGGACCCAGCCTGCACCTCCCGCCGAGGCTGTCGGCTGGGGCGAGCTCTGCGTGCAGCGCTCCGGGTCTGCGTGAGCACCAGTCCGCAGCAATTCAGGTCTAACAGCTCCCCTCAGAAATTGCTCACTGGCTTTGCAGTTTCTTCTAACGGCTGCAGAGCAAAGCTGTCAGGAGCATCAGCTCCCCCGGAAGCAGGAGGTGCCTTTGGCCGGATTCGCGCCTGCCTGACAGCAGCTTTATCGGGGTGCGAAGCCACCAGAGACGGGTCAGGATGGAGCACAGTGGTGACTCGGGCCTGGGCAGCTCAGAAGGAAGACAGGAATGCTGTCAGTGTTGTACTGAGTGCAAGCTGAAATATTTAGATGCTTTGAATTACAATTTGGGCCTTTTTCTTCAATTTAATGATCGTATTTCTGTTTGTTTGCACCACTTAAAAACTGGGTTCACTGCTTGCTTAACCCCATTTTTTGGGGAGCAGCGATGCTGCCATGAGGCTGGTGCGAGGCGTGGGGGAGCCAGACCCGGCACATCCCCGCTGCGGAGGGAGCCCACCAGCCAGCTCCCGTCCTGCGGCCGAGCCCTGCTCCCTCTGACGCCCGGCCCCGCTCGGGCAGCTCGGGGTAGCAGATACGGATCCCTGGGCTGATCAATAAATAAAGACCGTAAAGCACTAGAACAAGCCTCTTGAACAGCAGGTCATGTGTGCCTTTAGAATATAATTTATCTTTCTCGAACAATATAACTAGAAAGCAGCATTTCGTTTTCACCAGATAAAGCTGAAACAGGAAAAGCCAAAGGGGATGAAGCTGAATAGGAAGCACTGGAGCAGCCAGTGCCTGTGTTAGCATCGGTGACTGGTGCAAAACAAATGACTCCCAAAAACCAGCTCTAGACAACTTCCTTATGTCTGGGGATTAAGCTGAGAAGAAGAGAGCTGCGGGAGATTTTTTAAACCATTTTTAAAACCATTTTTTAGCAGGGCTGGTGGTGATGGGTTGACGGTTGCACTTGATGCTCTGAGAGGTCTCTTCCAACCGTAATGATTCTGTGATTCTGTGGTTCTGTGGTCTGCTGTGGAGGAAAAAGGAGAGCGTGGCCTTGGGGAAGCAGAGGGGAGCTGGTGCCAGGGTCCGTGCTAGCACCGAGCCTCCCCACCACAGCTGGGGTGCGGCCAGGTGTCCCAACAGCGGGCTCCAGGGAAGTGGAGCAGGAGGTTGGCCACCCTGGCAAGGGTGTCTGCGGCTGAGCTGGGTCCTGCAGCCCTTCGCGTGGAGGATGAGGCCATCCTCCTCCTCCTCCTCTCCCTGCACCCAGTCCCCTCTGCCGTGTTCGGGCCGGCCTGTCTGTCAGGACATCGGGGCAGATGGACCTTCGTGCTGTTCCGTGTTTCGCTGTGCCGCTAAGCTGCATCGTGTGTTAATAAGCTTCTTACTTGACCAAATTACTTTGTTTCTGTAGCTGGTTTGAAGGCAAAAGGGCCCACGAGGGTGCAGGAGGGAAGGGAGAAAGGAAGTGTCTCGAGTAATTAGTATGATTAGAGCAGCTGAACACTCTGCTTCACTAGAACCGCGCTGGTTTCTCGGGAGAGCGCTGCTCTGACTCTTTCAGGCACGCGTGGGAAATTGTGTTGCCCAGTTATCACTTCAGCTGAGCAGTTACGTGCATTTTAATATTTCAGGAACCCTATATATATGTGGGCATGGTGGTCCCTTAGCCAGGACCTGTCTCTACCAGCACGAGGGTCCTGCTGGGGGCATTGGTTTGTCACCAACCCAACGCCCTGTGGTGTAGAACATTCAGCGGGTCTGAGGGCCTGCAGAAGCTGTGGCTGCTGCTCCTTGTCTGGGAGGGTTTCCCCGAGTTCTGCTGCAGATCCGCTTTCTCCCCCGAGTCGTGTCCTATCGCCGTGCGGGTGGGCAGGACCAGTCTGGGTTCCTGCTGGGATCCAAGACCAACTGGGCTGGACTGGGTCTGCCTTGGCTTCCACTGTATCGAGGGCTGTGTTTCATGGACCGTGTGGAAGAGGCGTCTGTAATTGCTGATTTCCGATGCCTGCTGGAAGCACTGCGTTCCGTCGCTCCAGGAATGCACGACGAGCACTTCCGATCAAAGCTCAGGCGAAGAACAGAAGTCAGGAAAGCACAGGTTGCATGTTCAGCTACTCCTCGGCTCCACCGCTTCAAGCAGAGGGGGCAACACCGGCTGCTCTTCCCGGGCTTCTCGGAAACCTCCCTCCCGTCACTTCAACACGGCGGTGGGGAGCCCGCCTGTCCTGCGTTCCTGTCCGTGTCCCGTTTCCTGCACCTGCAGGTTTCCCCTGCAACGTCTGTAGGTCACGTTGTGCAGACAGAGCCGTCACCCCAGCGGGCTGCTACCCGTGTTCGGCTCCTGCTGCACCGCCAGCCTGCTGGCTGCTGTGGGGAGGAGTAATTGCTACAGCAGCCGGGGACGCCTGGCATACCAGTCCTGAAACGAACTCTGTGTATATATATATAAATCTTTTCCTCTGAAGATTTCTTTATACTCAGCCTGCCTTCACAATCTGCCTTGCTAGCTTTTGGATAGCTGCGAGATGGAGTTATTGCCAAAGAAATAAAGTGTCTGTAAGGCAAAGAGTCCAGCAGCCCGCTGCGGTGCTCCAGCAGCAGCTGGTGTGCTCCTCTGAAGGGGTTCTCAGCTGGCAGAAACGCGCACATTGTTTCCGGAGGGATTAGAATCAGGTCTTTACATAGCTGAAAGCTTACTTAGATTTTCAACATTTCTTCCAGGTCAAAGGACAGTTAGTCCCATTTTCCCGTGTTTGACTCATTTCCACATTACAGTGTGTAGAGAAATCCTTCTATTATTATTACTTTGAATACATCTGTAATGCGCTGAGATTTCCTGTGAAGATGTTTTTCATTCACAGAGGTACTGGACTCATAATTGCTGAGGTTTTCTGCATGCGAATGGAGCAGTTATATGGAATTTAATAATGCTGATACTAGTAGAATCTCTGTAAATGACACTAAAACCCTGCAGAGTTTAATAGGAACCGCTAACATCTCTAAAGACTTTGCATCCTCCTGTAGAAATATATGGGAGAGAATATCTAATAATCTGTTAGATTCAGCAGAAAAAAAGAAAAGTATTTTCTTCTATAAATGCAGGGCAAAGCTGTATATTAGTTAACCAAAACCAGTTTAGTTTCCCCAAACTGATCCAACCCGTTGTTCCCACCTCGAAAAAAATCAAATTGTCCTCTAGACCCGTTAGGGAAAAGCCCTACAGGACCTGGCAGAAAACCCTCTGCCCAGGATATGTGGGTGGCTGCAGGTGTTTGGCACCGAGCGGTGTCCCTGCCTTGGGATTTGTCAGGTGGCCTCTGTGGCTGTGGACAGTGAAAGATGCCGCGTCCCCTCCGCCCTCTTTATTCCTGGCTCCCCCTCCCTTTCCAGTAAGAGGTTTAACTGGTTCGGTGTGTTCCAGCGCGTCCCCTCTGTCACCTAGACATGAGTGCCGCGTGTTGTTTTCCATCTCTAAATGTCACTCCCTCCAGATTTCGCTCGGATTTACTCCCACGGAGCAGGTTCACGAATGTTACTGATTCATTTTCTGGAATTACTACCCTGAGGGCCACGTTCCCTTCTGCGTGGTGCCTTCCTTGAAGTCAGAAGCGATGGGGCAGGTTAGCCTTTGGTTGGTTTCTACATTTATTTTTCATACTTTGCAAGAGTAGAAATAGCCGGGTGCTTCCTTCGTGCTAACGCTGTGCTGGAGAGCGGCAGTGACCTCCTTGGAGAGCTGCCTTGCGACGGGACGGCGAGCCCGGCTGCGGTGCGCGCGGTCCCGGCCAGGCTGCTGCCGCCGCTCAGCGCTGCCCTCGCGCCCCTCGGGGCCCTCCGCCTCACGGAAGGGAAAAGCTGGGGAGCTCAGAGCATTTCGGATTGCCCAGGCATGGGGAACTTATCTGGTCTTGAAGACGGTGCTAAAATTGTTTGGAATAAACTGCTGGGTTTCTTTAAAGCGGTATCTGGAGGGTCTCCCACCGCATGCCTTTATTTGATGCAAAAATGCTTTGGTCTAGATGCTAGAACTGATTAACCAAACCATTCATTTCTTAAAGTTCAGTTCACCACTTAGAGGACAGAAAATAAACCAAGCTAAGCCACAGCAACATTCAACAGCAAGATACGGGATTTAAGGCAAAGCCCACTGTGGCTGGGAATGTTTCTCTCACATAAACCGAATTTATCTCTGTAGAGCAGAAGGCTATTTTATGAGGTTCAGACAGGAAAAAAAATGAAAACTCCCAAAGAGAGCATCTTAAATAGCTCATAAAAAACAGGCATCTGCCCCTATGGACAGGGCTGTCTGATGCTCCCAGCAATGCGCAGCCCTGGTGCAGAGCCCCGGTGCCGTCCGTGCCCCGGGCTGGGCGTTCAGCCCTGCCCTGGCTGGTTCGGGCAGCAGCTGCCCCTGCCACGCTCCGCAGTATTGGCGAGAGGAGCCCCGCAGGGCTGCTCCCCTCTCTGGCAGCCCCTCGCTTTCGGATTTTCTCGGCAGCCGCAGCGTTCAGCGGGCAGGCGCTGGTGGGGAGCGGGCTCCGGTGGCGGGGTGGGCGAGGGGCCACCACCACCAGCACGACGGTCCCTGCGGCACGGCTCCAGGGCTGGGACCCGCTGCCACCCATCACCTGGGCCGCCGGCACCGGGCTGTGTCATCGTAAGAAGCCAGTTATGAAAAATGAGGCTTGGTTCAATGCTATTGAAAATGCGCTGCTACAGCAAGGAGCACGTGTTGTTTATTCGTGCCCCTTGCCGGAGTGGAACGCCGCCGAGTCTTCTGTGATCCCGAGCAATAAATGAGCAGGGGCTGTGCTGCGAACACCGCCGGGCAGGTACTGCAGTCCGCTGCGCTTCTGCTGCAACAGGAGCTCCTCCTAACTAGAGAAGTAACTCGGGGGTGCATCCTCACGACGGAGGAAGGGTGCCTTGTGGCAGCGGGTGACCGGCACCCGGCACGCCGGCGGTTTGGTGGGGAGGTGCCGCAGCCACGGGGCAGCTGCTGGCTGCATGGCTGCTGTCCCCGTGTGGGCAGCGTGGCCGTTCTGTGCAGCCTTCACCAGTAAGTGGAGGACGATTGATGAAGTCCAGGATAAGAAGAAAACCAAATCATGGCAATTAGGAGATTAGTAATGGCTTTAAGCAGGGAAGAAAGTGATTTTCAAAGTAGTTCTTTTCAATAAGAAACTTTTCCAGTTATATCTCTGAGTAGGAGAGCCATCTTAGCTGGTCCTGTACCCTCTCCCTGCCGCCTGGTCCGGGTGCAGCAGCCGTGGTTCGTCCCACTCCATAGAAACGACATAGACCACGCCACTGCCCACCGCCCAGAAAGCGGCTGTTCCGCTCGGCTCTGCCGGTGCCGTCCAGGCTCACGGTAACGCCGGCAAATGGGCTGAACTAGCAAAAAAGAAACGCCGCCCATGAACTCGTCGTAGGTCGATAACTCTGTGCCGCTCCTGCAGCCGTCCCCATCGCCCGTGCCGGTGCTGAGCAGGCGGCAGTGGCCTGCTCCCGGCGTGCGGGCACGGCTGGCAGACCTGCAGGAGCGAGCACTGAAGAGCTGCTTTCCCCCATCTCCTGCCCTTTGCCCGGCGGCCAGCACGGGCGCGGAGTTTCGCTGGCCCTCGGGACGGGAGACGGGCTCAGCGCAGCCGGCTGCGGCTCTGCCTGCGAGCTGGGCAGCCAGCCTGGCTCTGCAAGGAGGAGCAGCGTGGCTGTGTCAGCTAACCTTTAGTTTTAAATTCAAAGAATCTCCCCCCTGCCCTTTTTCAACTGAGTCATTTCAGTTGTGAGTTACAAGAGCTCACTGCCTATTATTACAGCTTAATTATTAATTTATAGCATCGTAAACCCCCGTGCTGTGTATGTGTAAAGTGAAGGAAAAGGACTAGTAAAGGGAAGAGACAAGGAGCTGGTAACCCAAGGAAAAGGAAAACTGGCCTGCAGTGTCCAGGGGGAGACCTGACCGAGGAGCCCCTGTGAGCAGTTCATGGAAAGGATGACTTCTGGGAACAGCACTGGAGTAGAGACAGAGAGGCAATGGGAGGATGCTCCGAGAACAGCAAATCACTTGATGCTAAGAGTAAAAGATGAGAGAGAAGAAACTGGAGCAACAGAGAGACTGCAAGAGCAGAACTAATGAGAGGTGAAAGGGGGTGAATTTATCCACGTGATGATGGCAAGCAGAATTGTCCACAGAAGCCACTGGCAGGGTCCAAGGAGATACATATTTATATACAGTATATATTTATGTATGCGGACCAGGTGGCAAATAAAAGGGAAGAGAGTATGTGATTAAAGAATCAGGTGAAAAATGTTTAACTTGGGTATTTTAAATGAAGAGCTGGGTTTGCTCCAACTATAAGCAAAATAAAATGCGGTGAAAAGACAGCCGAACTGTAGATTGATTGAAAAAATCATCTTACTGGTTGGTTGGAACCAGCACTGTTAGCAGAAACTTTTCATTTAAGAATTAGTTATCTCTTTGCCTGGGGATTTTTCTACTTGACATCATGAAATAGCTTGTCAAGCTGGTGCGTGTCTGAACGCAGATGCTGAGTGACAGACCTGCTGTCTCTGAGCGCGCCGGGCTTACTCGTAAATGCCTCTTGCCTCCGAGAGTTATATCCCCGCTGGATTTGCCTGCTCCACCAGCTTTTGCAGTGAGCATCCGGCCTGTTGCTGAACACCGTACAGTTATTTAGGTCATTTGGTTTTTATGTCAAAATAACTCCATCAGGATTTGGGGGCCTTTGTTGTAAAGCCAGTCAGGCTGACGACGCAAACCGAGCCGCTGTGTTGCCCGGTAAACCAGCTCCAAACCGTGCGTCCTTCCCCCAGGAGCACACGCACTTCTCTTTAAAACCCGAAGGTGTTAACGTGGGAAGCGTGAGTGTGGGTGTCAGGGCGGTGGCTTTGGCCAGGGCCGCTGGGAGCACGCTGCTTCGTGCCTCTTGGTTTCAGCTCTGGAGCATCGTGCCCTTACGCGTCGGTGCATCTCTCCCGCTGCCATCACTACACCAGAGCGACTCCGCGCCCACGCTTTGCTTCACCTGCACATCTGGAAATCACGAATTGGTTGATAACACGTTTGCTGCCTAAGGCAGGTGCCCAGAAACGGGCCTTTGTGGTGCGGGGCGCAGACGAGGGGGGGCCGGCTGTGCAGCTCCGGGGCGAGGGGCGCGCGTCCCCCCTCCGCCTGCGTCCCTGCTGCCGGGCGCTGCCCGTCTCGGCTGCTCCGGAGGCGGCGGGCAAGTGATGCCAGTGCAAAGCTCTGAGTTGAGGTGTGGTTTAAGCTTGCCTTTTTTCTGCTGTAAAAACAGATTTTCCAGTTCTCTCCAGTCTGCAATGCATCTTTGGACGACCCATTCCCACACTATAATATACAAACCAGGCTCCACTTCGCCTGCTGCCTTTGACACTCTTTCACCATTCTGGCTCGGATTTGAGGTGCAATGTTCTTTGAAGACCTCAATTTCAACAGACAAGACATTTGTCCTGTCCAGAAATCCAGGGAGTAAGCAAACGTGTTTACTCAGTAGTATCAGAGCTGCCATTTTGGAAAGTTTTGGAGGTGCAGCCCCAGCGAGTGGCTGAGATTCTTTGTCGCAGTCCTTGTCTCTTACATTTTTAAAGTCTACAGCTCCTGATTTGATTGCACCTGGCTAAGGGGCAGAAGGAAATCAGGAGTCGGCTCCTGTTACTCTTTTTCACTCTCGTTTCCTGAGATTTCTTTGCGCCGATGTCGTTTGTGGTGGGGGTAAAGGGGAACACACAAATTATTCTACATTATGTTCAGAGTAATGACAAGTCTTAAAATAGCTCTCAATTAGAAATTGATTGCAATTAATTGGAACAACATAGGCTGACATGATCGCTTCATATCTCCAGAGCATTTTTGAATTCATGAGTTCTAGTTTTCAAAAATTCAAAAATTGTGGCTCCCATATTACGATCTGTTGGCAATTTATAATCTATATCATCAAGAAGCGGGAGCAATACACACTTTGGCTTTGCTAATTAAAACAGGTGTCCAAAACAGGGCTCAAGTTTGAATGTAAACTGTATTTTATACAAATATGTATGCAAATATATATCTGTATGTGTATGCATCTCAAGGCTTTTCCTACTGCATCAGCGCTCTGTGCGCGGGGCTGGGCGCCCGCCCGCTGCGGCCGTGCTGGCGACGCTGCCCCGGCTTCGCAGTTGGGCGCTGGTGCTTTGCTGGTGCTCAGCCAGCTCGGCGTTTCTGGGCTTCACCTGCTGAGGAGGCTGCAGCAGTGCTCGTGTGGGCAATTCGAAAATTAGGGCACTGGGAGGGAACGTGTTTTCTGATTTTTCAGACTAATTTGGTTTTACCTGTGTTTTAATTAATGGATGATTGGAATTTCTTTCCTAATAAGCATCAGGAATACATCAGTGCAGAGCAACTGGGGGGTTCAATGCGCGGTCTGCCTGCTTCGCTTCCCTGCTTTCTGGCCGGCCGGTTCAGCGTCCTGCCAGAGGGTTTCACGCCGTTTGCTGGCAGAGAGGCGGCGCAGGTCTCGGCTCGCGCCGTGGTGAACTCCAGCGGAGCGTTCAGAGGGGGCAAGGAAAGCCCTCGCTCTTTAACCCAGGCTGGCTTAATTCAGTCAAACTTCACTTTCCAGTGCTTGAGTGTAAATTTAAAGTAACGGAAGGTAAAAGGAAAGATCATATGATGATAAGGTATTAATACAGCAATGACAAAAAAGATACAGAAGAGTCTTATGTTTGGGAGGGCAAGGCTGGACTTGAAGAAGGAAGATGCTGGTAGCGGCGGCTGTGGATTCTCTGTGCACCGACCTTACAGGAGTGAGAGATGTTTGACAGAAGGACAGAAGGAGCAAACACTATTGGCAGAAGAGAACTTCTGAGTCAGTTTTTCATATCAATGTCATTTTCCCAGAGGAAGAGATACTTAAATGCCACAGTCCTGATGGCCAAATATTGTTTCTGATCACAACATTTGGTAAGGGGAGCGCAAAGGAAGGAAGCCAGCAGCACTGAACGACTCCTTGAATCACTTCTGCTTATACTGACGATGCTGAACAGTCAGAGCTCTTCAGCTCTGCCTACAAACCAGGCTACTCATTTCACTTGCCCTCTTCAGGCTAAATGCTTGCGAAACTGTCAATGAAAATACAGGTAGAATCGAGAGAGTATTGCTCAGCTGTGCTCTTGCTTCGGTCTGGCCAAAGATTTTACTTAGTGGATGAGAACTAAAAGGTAGAAAGGCAGATAAATCTGGGTTGTGCAAACCTGAGTGGTTTCTAGAGTGCTGCCAGAGGAGGATTTGGTTAAGCAGACAGCTATGGTTAGGCTGATAAAGAGGTTTAAAAAAAGGATTGATTTGAAGAGACCATAATCAGAAACAATTATAAGTTGACAGATGAGCTGAATTAATGATGGAGACATACGCTGAGGTATCACCACACATCTTCATAGTAAGAGACTGTCGTGGTTTAACCTGGCAGCCAGCAACTCAGCACCAGACAGCCGCTCGCTCACCCCCAACCCCATCCCCCAGTGGGACAGAGAGAAGAAAGGGACAGAAGGGGAAAGTCGTGGGCTGAGATAAAGACAGTTTAATAAGGCAACGAAGGAAATACTAATGCTACTACTAATAATGCTAATAATGAATGCACAAAACAAACTATCTACAGTACAGTTTTCTCACTGCCCAACGACCAATTCGCAGCCAGTCCCCAAGCAGCGATCACAGAACCCAGAACTCACGGGCTTCAAGAATTTTGCAGAGCAGACTGAAATCCCAAAGAAGTTTGAACTCCTGGAGAAGAGAGGGTTCAAGCTCACGGAAAAAGAGAAAAGATTCCTGCCCCTCAGCCAACCCTCATTTATCTGCTGAGCACGACGTCCATGCCATGGGACATTCCTGTTGGCCATCTTGGGCTCTCTCCAGCTGTGCGTCCTCCTGGCACCAGCACAGCTGCTGGTGAGCTGAACTGGGAGACTGGGAGCAGTCCAGGCGCAGGTTGTGTCTCCAGGCAGGCCAGCGTGGGGGCCTCCAGGGAGAGTCCAAAGTGCCTATTGCACCGCAGGGTGATGCCCAAAAGAATAAACTGGCCATGGAAGCAGTTATCCTCGGATGAAAAGGCTGTGCAATCTGGGGTACATCACAACTTTCAGAAACAGCCTGACAACGTCTGTGACCACGGTTGACTAATTCCTCAAAATACTTTCTGTTTCCTACCACGCTGCTGCTCACACTTTGTGCTTCTCTTTCCACTCAGAATTTTAGCTTCATGACATGTTACTTTGAGATTTTGCCTCATTCAATATGCCTTCGGGTATTTTAACACCAGGTCTCATATTTTCTCCACCATTTGGGGAACTTATTTTTATTTTCAAAAAAATTTGATACTCTTACAGAAGTTCATTTCCAGAATGGAGTGTTTTAGGGAAGATCACAGGAGTGCTGATAAAATGACAAAGTGCTGGGGGACTTCTGGTAAAAGTGTGTGTGCTGGCTAGGGACTGGCTGAAATTCTCGTGCGCGAATCGTAGACCTCCCCAGACCAAGAGACAAGGGGTGAACAATTCTGGTTTTCACACTGGGTTGGCCAGTTCAGAAAATCTAAATGCAAAAAACTTTAAAATAGAATATTTGAATTAGTAGAATGGGCTAGGAAGGAACCGGGTACCTGGGGAGAGCAGCTCACGTCCCGGCCACGGCAGCAGCCAGGGGTCGGCAGCTGCTCCGCGAGGGTGAGGAGCTGCATTAGCTCACCAACTGCGCCTGGCAGCCACCGCTGGGTCCCTTCCTCGCCCTTCGCTGCTGTCTTGGAACATATGGGAGAGTTCAAACCAAGAACATTACTGTCAAGTCCTTCCCTGGTTTTGTTTGCTTGCTGAAATTTTAGTGAAGATACTTGATCCTAAATGCAAATAAATCTACCACGTGTCCGTCCTGCTGCCAGCGCTGATCCCAGAGCCAATTACTTGCGTGGCATTTGTCATTGTTCCTAAGCTTTACCTTGGTAATTTTATTTAGACAGGGGCATTTTCTGCTGATAAATCTGACTCGATTACCAAGTCAGAAAGTATTTATTAAAACACCAATTAGGCCTTGGTCTCTCATCAATCACCACACCTTTAATTCATGCATGGATGCAAAAACTGTTTGAGGCGTTGTGCGTGTATGAATGAGTAATCTAAATCAAATTGTCGCTTTACCGACATTACCTTATCTTCAGACCTAGAGGCAATCCATTTTTTATTTACCATAGGAATAATGTGTGATATTTTTAAAAGCTTGAACACTTCATTTTTTTGGTGTTGACAGGAGAATACTTGCTTCACAAGGTTGGAAACAAAGGTGAGCGTGGGGGTGAGGGCAGTTGGGTGCTGGGACCCCCGTGGGACAGGGCAGTGGGGAGCTGGGCAGGGGGTGGCCCCAGAGGCTGCCAGGCTCGGGGTCAGGGCTACCCTGTTCCCACCTGCCCACGGTCCTGGCTGCTGGGCGGTGTTGTTCATTAGGGCTCAAATGGGGATCACCTGCTGCAATTAGCCTGCTGCAATTAGCCCCGGCAGAAGAGATATAAGTGTTGAAAAAAGAGCAGAACTCAAGAGCAGCTGAGAGGTCAAGGTTATGGGGACAAGGAAGAGGAAAAGCAATGTGAAATAGGAATAAAAATCCATCAACAAAGCCCTGAAGCAGAAGCAGCAGTAAGAAGACTGAAAGGTAAAAGAACAATGTAAATGGGCAAGGCTGGATTGAGAACAGTGAGACAGGAAAAGGGCTCGAATGAGGATGATCCCAGGCTGAAAGGCTGGTACAGCCCCCGCGTGGAAAGGTGATGGATGTCTGGGGACTGAAAATATCTCTGCCTCAGAGCGCGGATGGTGCCTGACCTCTGTGCCCTGCCCGGAGGCGTTGTCCGGTCCCAGCCGTGTCTCCTGAGGGACGCAGCCGCGATGCCCGTCCCTGGAGCAGCTCTGCGCGGGCAGCTTGCCCAGCAGTGGCCTCCCTGCTGCCGGGGGTCCGAGCGAGAACCCTCGCTCGTGCCTGTGGAGGACCAGGTCATCGCTGTCTCCCTGTCTGTAGCAGCAAACCTGCTGTTCGTTGTTCTGTAAGATGGGCCCAACCATCCCTCTTCATCGTAAACAAACACCGAAAGCCCCACTACCCTCCCAAAAAAACCCCGCCAAACCCTGCCCCAAACCTCAGGAAGAAGGGCTGTGGAAAGGGTAGAGGCTGAATAGAAGGAATAGAATTCAGAGAACAACGAGCTCTGCTGCCTGTGAGGTCAGAGCTACGTGAGAAAGCAGTCTCCATCCCCTCGAGTCTCTCACACACCAACTTTGATTCCAAATTCAGCAGGAAAAAAATGTCAAATTTTTGAACTTTTGTGTAGAGCAGTAATTTGTAACATTCATTCTGAAATATCACAACACTGTTTTTTATAAGTCTGAAACATTTTAGCAGAAAATTATCTGTATGTAGTTTGCTGTTAAAATTAATAGTATAATATGTATGTCAAAATGAAAGGAGGTGTTGAAGTGAACTACCTGAGCGCGTTCCAGTGCAAATGTCATCAAAATCACTGTGCTCTTTTGGAATATTTCTATTTTGAGACAACAGCATTTATCAGTGAAAAATTGCCTGAGAAGCGTTCATCCCTCTCTCCTGGGAGCTGTCAGAGGCCTCGCACGTTGGATTCTGCTCCCTCTGCGCTGCTGGGTGGGCTCGGGGAGCAAGGCGGGGCGATTTCTTTCCAGTGCAGCAGCTGGATAATTTGTTAGAGGGATTAAATCTGGGGGTGACCACTGGGGACAGGTAGAGGCTGAAACTGGTGCCAGTCCCAGATGTGGATGCAGCACTTGGCTGGAAGTTACTTATGGATAGCACTGAAATTTTAGTAGTATTAAATGTTCTGTAAGCTGCCTTCTGGGTGAGCTAATGCAAAAACCTACGTCTCCAAGTTCCTAGAGGTCGAGGAGGGGGAGGTGTCCCAGCCTGCTGCAGCAGTGGGGTTTGGGGTTGTTTTAGATGCCTCAAAGTGCTTCTGCAACCCCCCACAACCAGATCATCGCCGCCGGCTCTGGGGCTTTGCAGAGGGGAAAGGAGGAGGGGGCAGCGCTGCCCTGCGAACCCCGGGTCCGTCTCCGATGGGCTTCTTATCCCAGGCTTGGCACTGCAGAATTCAGACACCGTGGTCTGAGGTGGATTTGGTGATGGGCAGGGTTAGGGTCTGTGTGCTGTTTCTCACGATAAAAACACTGCGTTGGTTTTGGTTTGAAGGGCCTCTGCTAGTTTCATTTTATACCATACCTCCTCTCTCCTCCCTGGATTTCTGCACACCAGCCGTCCCCCTTCGTGGGGATTTGCCGTTCCCTGCTTGCAGCGTATGTGTTGTGAAAAAGGGAGAGGAGAAGAGAAAAATGGGATGGCGGATGGTTTGTGTGTCAATTATACATCACAGGCTTTGCTGCTTCTTCAGAAGCTTCTAATAATAATAATAATTATAATTAGGGCACTGGGAAAGAAATGTGCTGAGATCAGGGAGAAAAGCAGGAAAGCCAGGACAGAATTAATTAGCCCCTTTTATCCAAGACTCTCAAAGCATTTAGGCATTAATTAATGAATTCCGTGGTTAAATCAGCACAATGTTCGGTTTGCCGCTGGGATGGTGGCTGGTCTCGGGGCTCAGCACCCGTCCTCGCTCGGCCGTGGGCGCTCCGTGGGTTGATGCTGCTGCAGGTGCCTTCCTCTCTCTGCAAAAGGCAGAGAAAGATTTCTTTTCTTCCTGTTTGCTCTGTCTGTCATCCTGACAACACCCCAAAGCGGGGTGAGGGGACGCAGCCATGCAGCCAGGCAGGTTTCCACTGCTGGGACCTGGGCACGTCCCCACGAGCCCGCGAGATGCACGTCCCCTGCGAGCTGAAACCTGATGGCTTCCTACGGCGGCTAAAGGCTCGCTGCTGGCCTGGACCCAGACTCAATGAAATCTCCCACCTGCAGCGCTTAGATTATCCTTGGGACTCCAGAAAAAGTGTTTATTGCGTGACAAGATGGTGACCAAAAGAATAAATTAACCCTGGCAGTAGTTTTCCTCTAATAAAAAGGCCTCTGATATGCAGTGCAAGGCAGTGGCCCAGCTTGTAAGGTTTACATCTCTCCTGGCGTTCTGGGTATGTGTGGTTTTGCTTTTGATTTGGGATTTAGTGAGAGTCTGAGTGGTTCTGTAGTTCGGGGATGCCCCCGCGTCAGCCGGCGTGCCCCTCTGCGCGTTCCGTGGCCGGTGGCAGCAGAGGCAGCGGTGCCGTTTGGCAGGTCGGGGCGGTCCCGGTACAGAGCGGGAGGGCGCGCGGGTTCGTCCCTGGGGGCTGTGCACCCTCTCCCGTAGCTGTGAGCGCGCTTTCCATCCGTGCTGGAGCGATGTCCTGCGGAGCTGGCGCGGCCCGAGCAGGCGCTGCGAGCCCCAGCGTAGCTGGCAGCAGCCTTGCAAGGGTGTTGGCGTGGGGGTGCTGGGCTGAAAGCCACTAACTTCTCCCCCAAAATCACATCCAAAAAGTGAATAGCTGGGTGAAATGTCCTTTAGGAGTGATCTGAAAAATGCTGGGAAAACCACCTGAAGAGCACCAGGGGTGTTCTGGCACGGGGATGAGTGCCTTGCCTTAGCTCTGCTTTTTAACGGCTGTGACAGTTCTTGTTGTTCAATTGATTCCGGTTCAGTTTGCAGCCATTGCTTTTAGTTAGCAGCAATCTGCTTTTTTTCAGTAGTGCTTTATTGATTTCCTTTTACGTGTGGTCGCTCCACAACACCGTAAGGCTGTCGAAGACTCTGCTCCCCGTCTTGAGAAGCTGATGTAGCCCGGCGCCGAAACTCGTGGCCGATCCCGCTCCGGCGCAGCGCGAGCTCGCCACGAGGGTTTGCAGCCTGAACACTGCTTTTGCCGGCGGTTGCCTTGACCCTGCACTGTTCTTGCTGCTGAAAACCCATCGTATCCTGCAAAATCATGTGTAACGTGTGTGCATGGAAGGTGTGGAGCGCACTGCTCTGCTCATTCCATTTCAGTGTAACACAGAAGAATTTTCTGAGGCGACCTGAGATTTGTCAGCAGCTGCTAATTACGCCCAGGTACGGAGGGGTTTACGTGGAGGTGACGCATGGCACAGCCTGGGAGCAGGAGCCCTTGGCCTCCCATTCCCCCTTCCCCGCTCCATTTTCCTTTGGTAGGGAGTGGCTGGAGTGTTTTGATTTACCATTTCTAGGGAAAAAAAAGATCAGGCTGAGGCAAACAGCAGTGGATTTTTTTTCTCTAAATCCTGAGCTCTGTCGCGTCCCTCTGCCAGGTGACCTGGCCGTGCAGCGAGGCCCTGGCTCATCTGCTTGGGCACAGCAGCTCCGTCCTCCCCTGGAGCAGCTCGGGACGCAGCATGCCGTGCCGGTGGTCGCGCGGCTCGGAAGCCTGCTCCCCAGCTCCCCGGTCCCCCAGGGCGGTTTCCCGGCCGACGACCGTGCTGGGGATGGTATTGCCAACCGGCTGCGGTGCAAGCGGGCATGCAGTCATCTGTGATTCCCGAGCCTGGGCCGTGGCTCGCGGTCAGACTGACCGGGTGTATTCACTCGCTTTGATGTCAACTAATTGATGTAATGCAGAGAGCAATTTGGTTACTTAAAATGATAAAATTAGATCTTGTCTGATGTGTCGAGAATCTCCAGCCTCCTTCCCTGGTTAGCAGCTCTGTGGAGAGGGACCTGGGTGTCCTGGTGGACGACAGGTCAACCATGAGCCAGCAGTGTGCCCTGGCTGCCAAGAAAGCCAATGGGATCCTGGGGTGCATCAAGAAGAGTGTGGCCAGCAGGACAAGGGAGGTTCTCCTTCCCCTCTACA
>Ga0065711_1030164_pt1 | contig 33471 bp, 18 predicted proteins | sample Hoacrofraction12_FD_59098 | JGI IMG/M metagenome (GOLD analysis project Ga0065711, IMG submission 59098) | Hoatzin crop microbial communities from Cojedes, Venezuela - Epithelial fraction 12 v2 (version 2) | ecosystem: Host-associated > Birds > Digestive system > Esophagus > Crop | place...
AAAAAAAAAAAAAAAAAAAAAAAATCACAAAGAAACACAGTTAATTAGAAAGCTGAAGATCAAATACTCTTCCTTGCTGCAGAAAGAGTACACCCCCTCACATACTCATATTAACAGAAAGCCAGTGTTGACCACAGCCAACATTCACAGGGAAATACTCTGCTCAGTGAACAGCCAGCCAGGTCCCCTACCTCTGCATTCATCTTCAGCTGGCTGCAAAGGTTAATATTATCTTTTTAAGAGATACACACAAAATCTGTGAAAATGCAGTATCTGATTTTAAAAAAATCCTCTGTCAAGATCATATAATCTAAAAAATGTAAAAACAATGCACGTCCCACCAACTGATCCCCACAACAGCAGCATTTCAAAGGAAATACAAAGTTCTGGCACTGTATTTATGTTGCTGGCTAAATCTACTGGGTACCATCAAGACCAAGTTGTAATCTTTCGCAGAGAGGTTACCCCTCCCTTGCAAAGCAGAACTCACTTAATTTCACTGGGACCAATATTTGGCTCTCAGAACATAAACTACAAAGTAGCAGCCAGGCCACACTGCTGCAGCTCACACCGCCAACAGCAAAAAATGAAATGAAGCTAGTACTGCCAGTACTTTGTAGGGGGAATGAAAAGGTCAGCACTTCACAGATATGTTCTGCATATAGACACGTGTGTATACAGTTGTAAGAAACTTGTTCCCCCGCCCCGGTGTGCTACATGTTGTTTTGTACATGCAGCCCTCTGTTCTCTGACTGCAAGCCTTGAGGAAGTATTGTTGAACAACCATCCTGGACGTGGATATAACTGTTTGACTCGATTGCTCTGACACACAAATTTTGCATCCAGAAAAAAAGGGGCCTCAGAAACAGGGAGCTAATTTGGACCCCTGTTTTACCGTTGGCACATTGTTATTGCCTAAGCCTTATGCTGTGCAGACTTGTTTCTGTCACTTTCCACAAGAAAAGCAATAGTTAAATCGGCACGAGGTACCCTACTGTATGTCACTGACATTTTTACAGTACTGGAATCAGGTGGACTTTTGCTATTTCATCTCTATGCACTTGTTTGTTTTGTAATAACCAGCCTGTTTTTAAAAACAGAATCATCTGTCCTGGATATTTGGCTGTGTCTGAGTGCAGTACACGAATTAACCTTCAAATGTGCAAATTTAACAGCCTGCAATTATTGCAGTCATCTTTCATTATAGACCCTTTTAAACACATATTGTTTTTCCCCACGTAGGACAAGCTTTCCTAAAACTAGCAAAACCAACAACACAGGCATCAGCCTTAATCACATGCTTTCTTGCAGGCAGTAGAAAGCAGGCACCAGAGGCACAAGCCAAGAAGTGCAATGAGCTTTGGACTGCGAGCGCTGCCCCTCAGCCCAAGGCCCAGGAAGATGTGACTGTCCCGGCTGTTCTCCCTGGAGCTTTGCCAGGGTTACTACCCCTGCACCGGCTCCAGAGCAGCTGCACATCCCCACTTCACGTCTCAGCTCAAACTGGTGTTACAAACTGCTTAGTTCCTACCTATGGCTCAGGACTCGGCACACAAGTAGTTCTCCTGCCATTCCAGTGGATTAGCAGGACCTTCTGGCCAAGAAGTGGTATGTACAGCTAAGAGAGGTGATGTCCAAAACTGTGACAGTACGAGTCATCTGCACTCATCTACCAGAGTGCTTAGGCATATGCTTACCATTAACCCCCTGCTTAAAGTCTTCCTGATATTAAAAGGACTCAGCATGTGCTTGAAGGCTCTGTTGAACATATGAACTGAAGCACGTGCTTAAAAACGGTCAGATGAACTGCAGTCTCAATAGATTGAAATGATATTTTTAAGGCAGCAATGAAAGACAACAAATATCTTCCAGAAGGCGTAACACAAAACACTCAAAAATGGGATGCCTGGGGTCACTATCAATGTACCATAAACCGAGGATTTAGTGGGATCATATTTCATTAGAAATCAGTGCATATACGCAGGGAAGGAAAGATGGAAAAGGGTTTTGTAGAACTTAAAGAATATTTTCTGGTATCTAATACAAAATATTCCTAGATTCTATGCTTCATCACAGGTTTGGCTTTTTACTTTTGTTTAAAGTTCACTCAAATAATTTCCTCTAATGTTTTTTGACATGTCTTTTCCTAATATAATAAGTTCCTTAAAGACGGAAAATACTTCTTACATACCTAACCAGCTGGATTTTCAAATTCAGTTTAGCAGAATTTAAAAAATGAAATATGTTGATCTATTTAAAGAACTACTTAGATGCTGAAAGAACTAAGGCCCTTCTATAACTAGGGGAAATCAAGCTACATAGTTATTACAGAATAACTATTTCACAACACTCCTTTCAGTGCAGTTTAGTTATTTGTAGCAGCTCCAGACATGCTTCTGCAAAATAAAAGTCACTTTAATTTAGATTAAGGAGTGAAAATGGGATAGCTATGCTAGAACAGTTAATTCTGCAGCAACTAAGCCACAAAGAATTTTCCCTGGCATAAAAGTATGCCTGTTTCTGTAACTTCACTTTTTAAGGGAGCAGTTGTGAAATGGCCACAAAAATCAATGTTAGGGAAGAGCAAGAATGTATTTTGTACTCTTTCTCTTCCACAGATTTCATTGCACAAACCTGCAGATGTACACTGGGACTGAATAATCAGGCTGCAGCAAAACAGTAACCATAATATCTTCCACAATGCCCAGAAAATTTGGGATACCCTGTTTCATTTGGCTGTATTATTAATTCTTAGAAATTAGACTTTGTATAACAGTGCAGTAGTGAACATTCTTTTTTAATTAATTTTTCATCCTGTGATCTCATTGGTTTCTGTTATTTGGAAACCCCAAATTTCTTTATAGCAGACATTCAAGATAACACATTTTAAAAATTGAATAAATTAAAAGTTAAAGATAGCAGTAATTACAAATATGCACAGAAACTACCCTCATTGTTTGTTTCCCATTGTACAGAAGCTAACCTAGTAGCTGTATTATTTTCGGATTTGTTTGCTTGATTTTCAGAATTTATCAGATACTTCTAGCATGTGTCAGCTTCAATGGAACTTGCGGTTTGCAAGTCTGGCTAGCTGAGAAAATGTAGCATGTTAATAGGGCGCACATGGCCAGCGTAACAGAAGATTTGCACCTAGTCTGATGCAGCTAATTCAGTCTGAAAGACATTTTTCCCTTTCTGTGCCTTGAAAGTATCTTTGCTGTGAAAGGACATTGATAAACTTTGTTGAGAAAAGCTTACCTGACCCTTCCCTGTCTCATCTTCCTGCTCCCAAATAGCATGCCTTAATTGTCCTATTCAGCAATTCTCTGCCCTTTACTATGGCGAAAACATCTATTATCCAAGCAGTTTTCAGTGACCTTCGCCACACTATGGTTGTTCAGGAGGCCTTCAGAAGACAGATGACTCCAACTACACAGTCTGAACTTGGGCACTGCAGCAAACACCCTCTTCTCAACCAAATCACTCACCCTCTAGCCAGCACTCACGCCTTACCTTGAATTTGCCAAACTCCTCTTAGCCTTGGGGGAAAAAAAACAGTGATGACTTCTTTCCATTATTGCTTTCCACACCATTTGATAGATATAACTATTTGTCTGTGACGTTAGTGTTGCACTTTCTTCCTCAAGTAAACTCAGGGAGCGTAAGGCACTTCTAGAGCAGCGCCATGAAGGAAAATGGCAGACTTACTTTTAAAAATAATGTTCCTACAAGCATTTGTCTTGCCCTGCAAGAATGATTCATGGCACTTCTTAATTGGTATTCATGTACACTTTTTGTCTTTGACTTTTTCCCCCCCCAATATGCAATAGAAATGCATATTAAAGTTTCAAAACAGACAATGAAATCTCCTTCATGGCAGTTAACTACTTTAAAGGCAATATTTATCAACATATTCTCCAATAAAGTGATTAACCTATTGTTGAAGAGGCAAAAACTGTGTTTCATCTCCAAAATCAGGGAAAGAAGTCCTGTTATCACACCTAAAAGTATTAAAGTGATGGAACGCTACTATCTAAGGTTCTAGACACAAATAACATTGCCATATCCTCCAATAGGCCTGTCCCCAATTTGTTTTTAATTTGCTTAACTTCAAAACAGAAAATGGGCATTTGCTCTGGTTTGAGCAACCTGCAGCAGAACCTCAGATAAATGTTCTCTTCATGACATGAGTAAAGAAATTGGTGTATTGATGAAAGTTTATTCAGCTCAGGGACTATCCCAGAAGTATCAGCCAGACACATCACTGCCTGCCCCCTGTCAGAGCTCAGGCACGGTTCCAAACACCTGAGACCATTTTTGCCATCTGCAATGCTTGTCTTACACCAGTGCTTGGCCCAGGCTGAGAAAGGCCTGCGGTTCTACTTCCTGCATTGGAGCTTTGGAGCCAATACATAGGAAAGAGAAAGAAGAACTACAAATATTTGGTATCCTTGTATTTGAGCTATGCAGTATAACAAGCTGTTTGGTGGTCTGTCCAAGGCACATGGAAAATAATTACCCCTGGCTAGTACAGGTTCTCACACCTCTGAGTAGATCAACTTCATATTGATAGACTGATAGTAACTGCCTGCAATAAAAAGAACAGGCTATATAACCAACATCTGCTGACCTAACAATTTTTTTGAAGCTTACAAATAACATCAGCAGACATTTTTTATAAGGTTCATAGGCCTCACTGATATTTCAGTATTTTGTTACACTGAACTTGGGCCTTGTAGCCTCCACAAAGTTTAATTGCATGTCCCTAAACAGACTGAATTAAGAAGGAAAACAAGCAATTAATTTCTCCTGTGACATGCCAAAGAGTGAGTGAGAGGACAGATTGCTTATTGACTTTCCTTTGCTCTTTGTCTTTCAAAACACAGGAGCACAGCATGTGTGTGTGTGTGTGTGTGTGGCCCGTTGCACTGTACCTTGTTTGAGCAAAGTCCACTTGAACACCTCCCTTCTGCTGGCCAGGAAAGGCTAACAGCAAAGTAGACACTGGGTCTTCATAACCCAAATCTGCTATTCCTGACTTTACACAGCAAAACTTTATTGGGAAACCGCCCATTTGCTCTCCACTTGGTCAAGTACTCTTATTCTAAAAATAATTTTAACAAGCTAAATACTCAGACCACCTCATCTCTTAGTAAATTATATGAAACTATACTCTTTTCAGTCCATAAACCGGGTCATAAGAGGCCTAAGCATAACATATAATTAGGCTCAAGTTTTTAACTTTAATATTTTGTACAAGGAACTGTGCTAAAGAGTAAATAGAGAAGCATCATGTTCCAAAGGCTCTGCCTCCGACAGGGTATTACAATAAAATAGCACTCGATTTTCAGTGTAAGACTCAGCTGCCCCTTCAAATGCTCAAGGCTGAAAACTGTGGCAGCTTCCATCTTCTTATCTTCTAGTACTTCCTTCTCCTTATCAGGTGCTTACCGACAGCAATAGGATGATAGAGAAGCTGCTGCTTGTGCTGCATCAGAAAGCTAAAAGCAGCATGGATGTGTACAAACACGCAACTCAACTAAGCCAAGCTCCAGTTCCCCACATGCTTGTATGAGGCCAACAAATCAAGAAGCAGTCAAGATTATACTTGTCCAAACCTTCACATTTAAATTGTTCTCCTGTCAGAATACACACACAGAGGAAATTTGTTGAACTCCAACCCATAAAGGGTAATACAGTCCTTCGATACCTTTTCACTTGATGAAAAGGACAGGCTACAAAAACACTGTGAACAATATTCAACCCCAAGATAGTGCTTCCCTTTCTCTAATTTGCATAATATGCTTGACAAAAAAAGAGCTCATACAACACTTATAAACATATAAAGATTGCCACAGTGGTCATCGTCAAAAAAACCACACCCTGTACATGCAAGATCGACCACATTCAATCTGTGACCACTTAAAATCTCATAAAATAACATGCACAGAAAGTCAACTGCATTTAAACTCTAACTCTGAAAGGGAAATAAACTTCCAAGACACATGATGTACGAAATTTCAGATGGATCTCGTGGTCCTCAATAGCAATGGATTGCAGGAGGAAAAAAAAACAAAAACATTTTCTTTTTCACTCCCCCCCCCAATCTGTCACACAAAGTATATATTTTACGGTACACCAGTGTGCTAACACACACAAACTCAAAATCAGGCTTTTTCTTATAGAATAGCTGAAATCATCCTTCAGTCATTCACATTCTTAATTAGGAATATAAACACCATGTGTCCAAGCGCAACGGATCAATAGGTTCTATGTTAGCACAAGTTACAAACAGAGATCAGTTACTGAACAGCTGACCACTCAAGTTTTGTGCCAAATGTAGATTTTTGTTTTTAATTTAAAAACCTCAAAGATTACTAATTAGGCAAAACAACAATAAAAAAGCCATATCTCCAGGAAGATAGGAGTGTGCAAAGAATAATTTCATATAGATATGCTTCTTTGCTGAGAAAATTAATTTTCTGTTAATGAGGTGAAGTGGAATCTAGATCAAGATCTACCCACATGCATAATAATAGCAGAAAAAAAATAATCTACTTTAGCCATGTGTCTTGAGTGCACAGACATTTGCTGTAGATGTAAATATTCTTGGCTAACTTGCATGAGATAAAAGAGGTAGGCACGAGTTTTCTCCATATAGCAAAGTTTCCATTGGAAGTTGATCCCAGTCCTTTGACATTTGCCAATCAAGCAAGTATTTTCTTGCATGTCTTTTCTAAGCTCTAAAGCCTGTCTTTTGCCTTGGAACTGAGGATAGATCTTACAAAACAGCATGTGCAAAGAGGAGCCGTACAAATAATACAGCCACTGCCCTTAGCGTAACAGACAGGGTGCACTCACACCACATCCACGCGTCACGGTGGGTTTCGCACCATCTCAGGCCACAACGCTGGGTGGAACAGATGGATAGAGAAAGTACGTTTCCTATGTTTCTACATCAATTATTCAGGAGTGTAAATTACTGCCATACTACCATGGCAGGCAGGAAGAGATCCCAGGTCGGCATCCTAGAGCCCTGACACTGAGATTCTTATGATGCACAAAGATTATGTGCATTATCCATTACTTTATTGCTGAATGCAAAAAGATCATGAGGTATTAAACACACCTAGGCAGATTTTATGCATTTCCTGTGTGTCATGCAAACTAGCCTGGAAAGGACCCCCTCGAACTTTCTCTCGGAATGTGCTGTTTGGGTGAAAGCATGCATTTCATACGGATTAAGTAGAATAATCTCTTTGCCTTCAAATCAATGAGACTCTTGACAAAGTAAGGTAGAGTTCAAAGCATCTGGAAAATATCCACACCTAGTCCATAACCTTTCTTCATTGAGTGGAAAAAAAAAGAAAAAGGATATTATTCTACTTCCAATCTGACTTTATATTAAGATTGCCATGACAGCCTCTGATGCCATTTTGGTATGAGGTACATGCATAATCTTATGGGTGAGGGGAAAATTGTTTTCTAGTAGCACTGGTTGACCAGGCAGTTTGCTGAACTGAGGTGCTATGTATTTGTTGGCACTTCTCCCCTGGATATATACCTGGTTCCCACTACTTTGGTTCTAGTTCAGTTAGATCCTCAGGTAAATAAAAACTCCCATGGAAAATTAGTTTGCCAAAGCTTGTACAAACATTAAGAAATATACAGAGCAGAAGATAAAAACCTATTGCTGTTCTACCCAGACACTAACGATTCTGAGAGTTTCTACAGCTGAGAACTAGGTTTTGTTTGGCACTAAAGAAAAGGAAAGAGGCTGGGTAATGATTAGCATTTAGCAAAACTCACCTCAGAATCTTAGAAAAACACTGCTGTGGGTTCAGGAAACAACCACTACAATTAACTGAGAGATCATCATCAAACTACCTTAGCTTAAAAAAAAACCACAAAACAATTTTCAGATCTAAATCTGAAAATCTTAGATTTTAAAATCCTAAAAATTTCCATGCTCACTTGGAAACCTTTTCCTATAAATGTAGTTAAGGAATTAAATTTTCCCAGAGGATCATAAAGCAACTATTAAAAATAATCAGTCACACAGGGCATCTCATTAAGAATTAAATTGACGTAGATTTCAATTAGTCTCATTTCTAACTAACAGAACAATAGACCTACCAGCTCAGACAGCAAGATCAGACCTCTGATACAGACAGCTGCCTGGGAAACATCAGAGAACGGGAAACATAACTGCTCATCCCCAGTATCTTTCCAGCCTCCAAGGACTTGTGGCTGAGGGAACTTCGTAAACTAACAATGGTTCCTCATAGTGAATCTTGATTAGTTTTTGTTGATAGGTTTGTTCAACTGTTTGTTGAAGCCATGTAAGTGTTTTTCTGTACACAGCATTCTGGCTGCTTGTTTTAAGGTTTATCAAGTTAGACAAATCCAGAGCAGGACTTGCCCCATTTCCTGTTGGGGAAAAATTCTTGTAAATAACTTGTTTTGTGAAGTTTTTGTTCACTGCTTCCTGGAACCTGGAGAAGATCTCTGTCTGAGGATGATGCACTGATATTTGTCATGAATTCCAGAACCAAACCCGACAGACTCTCTCTGTAGAGGGGGGAAGACAAAGACCAGTAGCACTAATGACAAAGACCAGTAGCACTAATGAAGCACATATTGGTTCATCAAGGCAGGCAAACAGACCTGAAGCTCTTCTATTTAAACTACCAGTCTCACTCACAAGTCCCTTCCTGCCATTGACCACCTTTTTCTCTTCCCTATAATCTTTATGTGAGGAGGTCATGCCAGTCCCAGGAAATGCCAAAAAACAGCTAAATTCCAGCCTCAAACCTCCAATTCAGTTCTGTTCCCCAGCCAGAAGAAGATTCAGAAAGTGACGGTAACGTGCTATTATTACTATTATTTTTATTATTATGGGACTCATTAAAAGCATTTTTAGTATCATTTAGATGAAAATTACCACAAGACAGCAATGGCCTCTGCATTATCTGTAGAAGATTAATTCTCAGTTTATCTGGAGAGACTTTATCAGAAAAATCAGTGTATAGTAGTTTTGTAAGCAAACTAATAAGCAAATTCATCAAATACAGCATTATCTATAAAATTTGCAATAAGGCACACGATACATTCTTTAGCCTAAACTTCTACTTAATGCATTAAAGAGAGGGCAGTGACGTAAGCCACTATTCAATATGCACTGTTTCTTCCCTCTGTGCTTCATTTACAGATGATGTGAATGCACGTCAGCTTCTGGCTAGGGAACTTATTTCATTTTGAGCTACAAAGGTTCTTGCTCTTAATTCTACAGATCTTTCAGTGACAAAGATCATGACCACTGCATCACAGGCGAGTGGTGCAGCAGGAAAAAATGCCCTGTGCAGTCAGATAAGGGTCAGAAGATGCAAAAGCAAAGGTTACTCATATAGAATTTTTAAGGACGCCTGCTTCATGATGGACATGCAATTTACAAGCTTCTGTGATATGTCCTCCACAAGAGCTTAGTAGTCCTTTAATTTATCAGAACATGTGCTTGCCTTTTAGACGAGAGGCAGAACCAGAGGCTATTAGAAAGGCTATTCATTATAAGATTATTCACATTAGCAACATTTCCCCTCATAACATTAGTGATAATGGTCATGGTATTAACCTCGGGTTTGGTACAAGTTAGATGACTTACATTAGCAGGCATGTATTTCACATTAATATGAATCATGAACTCCTGCTAGTGAACTAAAACACAATGTAGCAGGAACAAATGGTTGTGAACAACTGCTTGACCAGAGATCCTAATCCTTCTATAGTATTCTAGAGCAGCAAGAGAAAGTTTAGCACATAGACAAAGGTCTAGTCAGTGACAAGTCACAGGTCAGTCCAGAATAGGGTTGCACATTTTCAAAGGTATGACTGACTCACCTGGATCGTGCATCAAATGATTTAACAACTGACTTGGAGATATGCTTAACCCTCATTTATATCCAATTTCCTGAAATCTCTAATGTTTACAGCTAGCTGTGTCAATCTGTATCTGGGATACAATTAGTGGGGTCAGGTAGTGTTTCTTGCAGGGAGAACAACTTAATCACCTCTCTATCTTTTGCCTGCTTGCCAAATTTGTTGCATACATTAAGTCTTAAGTTGCATACAAGGCCTCTTACTATTCACCTTAAAATCATACCACTAGCTTTAAAACACTGCCACAATCCACAACACGTACTCATTTGTAATGTTTAAGCTGAGCTGTTCCTACATACTTCCATCCTAGGATCAAGTGTACTTCTAAAGTGTGCATTTATAATGCATCAGATTGCCATATCAGCTGTCCGTGCAGCAAAACATCACTGCAAGTTACCTTAACTGCTTACTTACCATCCTTTTGATGACAGCACTACAACTATATGTTTTGCCAGGTAAACCATTTTAGTAGCTTTAACTCTGAAGGAAGAGAACTGGTGAGTGAAGTCTCAGGGCTAGATTCAGTCATGATGAATAGGGAAGAAGGTGTAGAGCTATACCTGATACCCCTTGACCATGTGTAATATATGCACATTGCAGAGTGGTAGGATGTTACAGCCACCGAGGACAATGGACAACAGTTAATACCTTCCTCACATCTTAGTCAAAAAACCTCAGCACTTTCTCCCTTTTTTCCATGCCTTCATTTTGTTTATATATGTGCATATATATGCACACATAGACACACTATTAAATATGTATTTTACATATTTAACCATTTAATTAATTAACCAAATTTAACCATCTGCAACTGCCCTAAGTTTCTTGGAGAGAAAGCCTCACATGCAAATGCCATTCTACGGTCTAAGAAGTGCTGGTAAGGAAAAATGCAGAGAGATAAATTAATTTTTAGAAAAAGGTTATGCATTTATGTCCACACACTGTGCCCCTCATTAATCTAGGCAATATGACATTATACTTTGAAACTAGAATTATTTTGGAGAAACTGGTATACAACAGGAAAACATTGTAGAATAATGCACAGTGAAGAGAATACAGCCATACTGTTGGGTATTATCAGAAGATAAACAGAAGCCTTTATCTCTGTCTATATTTAGTTGCCCAGTGCAACGGGAAACACAATAAAGGGATCTGACACTATTGACCTGGTAAGGCAAGATCTTACCTATGATTTCTTTAGATATATGTTAGTCTCCAAAGTGCAAATATTAACAAATATTATGTACACATTGCTTGCTGAGATTGTTGCAGCCCATACAAGTTAATTCCTTCAGCGTGATTAGGGTGTAATTTTCCATTTAAAACATCCAGGATATGTGCACATAACAACTTTAACATCCTACCCCCTGCAACACACCAAGCTTTGTCTAAAGCTGGGAGAACTCCACTGGACTAACCCTATTTTAGATGACCACAGCCAGCTGCTGCAGGGCAACCAAAAGCTCAGCAGTGGAACTAAGAGTCATGAAGCTCCATTTTGCAAGCCCCCCACTTACAGACCCTCTGTACAGACATACATTCAGTGTCAAAGTAACTTGGGCAAAATGCAATATAGCTAATTGCATTCACTGAACACCTGTATTGAAAACTCTTCTCTGAAAAAGACTTCACATATATTTGGTCCTCGTCTCCTCCAATTGAAAATAAAAGCATTTAAGCATTTGGCTGTAAATCAATTCTTTGTTTTACAAAGTTAGGAAAATATTTTTTTTCTCTCCTTTGAAGACTACTTGCAAGAAAGATCAGGTGAGACTTTGCCAGGTAGTGAAAATTACTTCTAGTGCAAAGCAAAGTTTTCAATTTTGCTCGGAGAATTTTTCTTGTATGCAGGCACCTACTTTAGAAGACACATTGATTTGGGAAGGAGTAAGTACCATTTGCCTATAATTTAAAACTGCCTACATTGATTAATGTGTATGCATGCAGAACATACAAAACAGATCACAGGAAAGAATGAAGAAAAAATGCCTGACCTGTTGGCAGAACAAACCACTCACTTTCCCCAATTTCTCTGATGACACACTGTTTGCCTGGAACATACCAGTTACGCACACTGCAATTAAATACAAGTCTTGTAATCAACAAAATCATTAACAGAAGAGGCCATCTCCTCCCATGCCATGAGTTGTGGATGGCAGGTTTTAATTTACTAAATGAAGACAATCTCACTGAGAGGAAGACCCTCATTTTATTAGAGGCAGGCTCTTGGGCACCTGTGTTAGCCAGCTTCTCTTGCCAAATGCAGCTGCCATCAAGAAGGTCAAAAAAGCATCTCTCTCTCTCTCTCAGAGAACAGCTTGACCTCTCCCACCTGTAAGTTTTAATCAGTCCAAATGAACTGATCTCCAGTCTTCTCCAGTTTATTTGAACAATGCTGAACAACTAAAAAATAATCACCTCCCTTAAAAAGACTGCAGTGTTGAAGCAGAAAGAGGTGCCACTTAAGACGTTACCCCTCTTTGCTTCAATATTCTTGAGTTAAATGATTACATTGAATTCTGCCTGTCAGCTAGCAGTATAGCCAGAAACAAAATTCAGAACTTTAGCTCCCAGTTTTATCCTCCCACTTCCACACTTGAAGTAATACCTCACACTATCATCACTGCAGGGAGTAACAAGAATTAATGCAGGGGCAACAGGCAGAAGGCTGTGCCAAGTCAGTGAAACATGGGACAGTGCAGCATACACTTCAGTGAGATGTAAAAAGGGAGTTGCTTAAGTGGGGTATACTGAACTCAAGACAGGAAAATGGTTGAAAAGGCCATAAAAGGAACACTAACATGACTAAATATTTTTAGGGATAACTCACATGTATTCAGAAGATAAGACTTATGGACAGAAAGAGGCAGGCAAGAGATTCTATGCAACACACAGATGACCTGGATAAGAAATGCAATATCCTGTTTTCATGAATACAATTCTCCTGAAGTAACAGAGCTGTGAGCCTTGGGGCTGAATGCGTGCAGTCTGTCATCTTTCCTCTCTTCTGCAGTCTTTGGAAAACCCATGTAAGGCTCCTTCTTCCAAGTCTGCGTTAAAGGCCTTGGGCTACTTTACCATACATAGACACCAAAATAAAAGTTATGAAGGTCATTAGCTCAGCTATTAATTTCTTACCCTTAATGGTAGCATTAAATCAGCCAACCGCCTCCATCCTCTTTAGCTTTCAGGTTGAAAAAAATTGCAGAGTCACACCAAGTTACAACCCCAAACACACAGAAAAGCCCAGGAATTCAAGTTATATTTCCTTCCCCTACTCCTTCTGGAAGAGTCACAGATATGACCTGTAACACTGCACACACAGACGTATTTAACCTTGAGGCCTTATGTGTATCTCTGATGATCAGTTCTGTAACTCTGACTCCTCATCACAAGCTTCTCCCTACTTCTGCTTCTTGCTGGAGCACCCTGTGGAGCAAGCAGGTGGATGCATTTGCAGGTCCAAGTTCTTCTTGTCTTAATATCTGCTCACCAACCTACTGCTACTGCATGAGCAGTAGCCAGAGGAATTCCTGAGAACATGAATGCTGGCAGGAACACCAACTCTCAGCAAGGCTGCTTTTCTGGAGCATATAGCTACTTTGAGGAGAATCACTGTTGTTTAATTCTTTACATGAGAACCGGGCTAGAGCCAGACATTTGCTGCATTCCTCCTTAAAAAACAGATGCAAGCCCAAAGTATCACAAATACATCTTGCAACTGACATCCCTCTTCTAAGACAAGATAACCCATCTGACTGACAGATCCTCAGCTACATCATTGACTTTGATTCAGAAGGCTGTATTCTGAAGGGTGAGCCATTTGGTCAGCTGCTGTTAGGCTACAGCTGATAATTCAAGTGCATTTAAAACAGAACATCTGCTGAGTTCACCTTTGTGCTTTTCGTGACTCTGAGATATGAGGCTTTTCCATTCTTCAGGTTTGTCAGCTTATTTGGGCACAGCAGAGGCCAGGAAACTTATCTCTGCTGTACACAGGGAAGCAAAGATCCATACTGCAGTGCACCCAGCCAATTTTCCTTTCTAGTTATCTGTGCAGAAAATACATCATCTTCTGCACTGCCCTGAGCCCATGAGCCCCTACCAACTGCCTTACTTGAAAGCAATCTGTTACTTGCATTACACAAGACACTTCAAAACATACTATTCCCAGGCAAAAGATGCATTACAGGGAGCATACACTTACTCAAAGTAGAACGGACTTTTTATCTATTAAAAATGATAGAAAGTGTCCAGCAACCAGAATTTGGCTGTGAGAGTGACCTGCATGAACTAACATAGCACAGCTCACTGATGCCTACAAAGACTAAAATGATCAGATTAAAACAGCATCCATGAAAGCTAGCTCATCCTCATTGTAAACAGAGAGGCCCGAACGATCACTTGTTTGAACACTATGAGTGTGACCAACCAAATTCTTTACAAACCAATTTTTATTTGGTATATTTGCCTATATTATTTCAGGAGGATACAGTAAGTAATACAAATACAGAACTAATAATAAGTATATTTAACTGCCACTTTGCAAAAAAGCATACAATTTGTATTAGCAAGTAAATATGGGGTTGAGCTGCACTTTTGATTAAGATGAACCAAGACATCAGAAACCAAGTATTTAAACTATTTGCCTGATTCACTTTGATTCCCAGATCTAAGAAACTCTTAACCACTAGCAGGAAGAAAGCAGGTCAGAGCAGAACAGGAAAGGAACCTCTTCAGTCTCTTCTGTCCTTGATGAGATACAGCTGTGGCCTGTCACATAGCTGTAGGAAACCATCCTATTTCTTAAGGAGATATTAATCTCTAAGCTAACAGAGGATCCATCCTTTCTGGTAACCTTGAGTACATCTACTCTTGTAAAATGCATCATGGCTAATGTCAGAGGACAGATTGTTAAAAAATTTTTAAGCAAAGTGCATGTCTAAGAACAGGACAGGGAACAAAGTATTGGTTGAGTATGTGGTGAAGCAGAGGGAGAACTTGAAATGGTGGCAGCTGAAAGAAGCTAAGCTCAGCACAGTATGCATGGAAACAGTTTCTGGTCATTGTGACCAGAATTACGACTCTGCAAATAAACAAAGTGAGTTAAATTTCTAATTACCTGAGTTTCAATAGATAGTATTACCCTATATCTGACACACTTATTGGGGAAGCCCACAGCTATCATTTAATTAAGGATCATTTAGACTCCTGCAGAATTTGTGTAGACAGGATTCTCTACTGCATTACAGTACTTCATACACAGTTGTCTCCAGTGAGGTTAGGGGAGTTAAAGCAACTGAACTCTGAGTAGTGGAAAGGAAATTTAAACCCACCGTCTTCGTAATTTTGAACAGCCATCTGACTACTCATCTATAGCTCATACATTTACAACTTACTGAACTGATGAGGAAAGATCTTTGAAGGCATTAGGTTCTCATTTGAACACAGATCTTTATGCTATGCTTTCTTTAAACAGAGAGTTTGCCTGTGTGTGGCTGAGCAAAAAGTGGATGATCTAAAGGACCACCAATGAATGTCCTTGCATCTTCTGCAATAGAACATGGTTGCAGGCTCCTTGGTTGCTTGAAGTTGATATAGTATGTGTCACTATCATTTTTCCTCCCTACACGGCTTCAGAAAATATGAAGTGTGCATGACAAGATGGGTCCCCTCCTATTCTGTGACTCTGACAAGACAGTTACAGGGAGAAAGCCAAAGGGCAGCAAAGTGCCCTTGGAACAAAGTGAACAAGTAAAACAACAAGCTCCTAGTCTTCCAGTGTGTCCTTATTATCTTTGTTAACACACTAGGAAACTGTGTTTCATTCAAAGTAGCAAATTATGTATTTTAAACTACTTCATGAGCTTGCTGAGTCTGGTATTTGAAGAATGAATCTGTTCAGCATAAGGAAATTACAGTGGAGAAATTAGTTACAACACACTTGTAAATTGCTGACATTTTACAAAAAAAATCCACAACAACAAAAAAAACTCACCAAAAAATGGAAAGGAAAGCCAACATTGCAGACTTGCTGGAATATTCCCCATGAGAAATAAAAAGGTGATTTATCAGACTTGGGATCCCTATGAAATTCTAAAGAAAGCTGCAATTAGAGAATCAATGCTGCAACACCCACATTAGCAGCTGTCATATTCAATGTAGTAATTAAGCAACCCAAAGCTTTTTCTAGAAAGGTATAAACATAACCATCCCTGCTTTACAGACAGGAAAGCAGTGGGAAAGTTAATCATTGTCGTCACTCAAAACTCGGAAGTACATGACTGAGTTACATTCTCACTCCTTTGGATCATGCTTACTAGATCAGCTCCATTGAATCTATTCTGCATCCACGACACACGTACAGAAGGGCAGTGAGCATGCAAGCTACCTAGCTCTGGGTACAGTTAGTACACAAAGCACCCTGTGGTTACTGACGTGAAGTAAATAGGAATTCTATCAAAATACATTATGAAAGATTAAAAGTACATCAATGAGCAGAGAAGACAAACTCAATTAACTGCATTCACCAGTTTGTCAAAAATACCTTCCTCATCTGTAAAAAGGATAGCTACACTTTTCTACTTCACCACAGGGCCCAAAAGGGTGCAAAAGTAGCATTGCCATAGAAAACATAAGTATAATACATTTACCAAAATATTTTTCCAAAATTCAACAGCCACTAGATTTTCTGCATCTAGCTGAAATCACTAGCACTGTCCTGGAAGAAGTCCGTCAGATTCTCACCTAACCTGTCGGCCTAACAGTGTTAGGATGGAAGCTGTGAATTCACATATGCAAAACAAAATTTTAAAAAAAGTTACTTGACAATAAATATGTTAAAGTGAGTAAGCACTGAGAAATCTGTCATAATATGGTAAAAAAGTAGATATGCAACTTTAATTGTAGCTCCTTTAATATGTGCTAGATACTTTTCCTTCTTTATCTTGGACAAACATCCATAAAAAGAAGAAACAATTTACGTAGCTATAAAAAATAAAACTAGAATGAATGGTGACAGAGATTACTTACATATTTCATTAAAATTTAGTACTAGAACTGCCCACACTTATCTGAGCCATCCGAGGGTGGAAAAAGTGATTTTCTGTATATTTATAAGTGCTATCGCCCCATGATTTTTTTTTTTTTTTTTAAAGTACAGTTTATGCTGCTGCCCTCCATCATATGCATAAGCAAGTCTCAAACAGGTAGCATCATGCCTAAGCACAAATACTGGAAAAATCTTCCAAAAAGTTTTATCTATCAAAGGGAGCAAGTTCCAGACTCTGGTTCTGTTTTTGCTGCAGCACTGAACAATCCTGATATTTGACACTGGGAAAAAGCATGAAATTTTTGGGTGGTCAAAAGGTTATCACTATTATAATTGTCTATATAAACATACACTTTTTTTTCCGCAGTGCACCTGTTCTATCCTAGTAATTAAACTTTCAAAAGAGAAAAGCCCTCCTTTAAATAAAGCTAGGGACTTAGAGAGCCTTATTCCTATAGTTACGTATTCTGGTCAAGAAGCACTAGCATTACAGATCTAGGCACACGGCAAGTGCTTATATTCAGACTCCTAAATCCAAATGTATCACTAAAGTTAAATTAAAATCTACAGGCATAAACAGAAGACCAAGTACTGTCCGGATTTAGTCACTGATAAAAGAATTACGTTTATCAACATGTGGCACATCTGGAAGAGTTACAGCCACGAACCGGATGCGGAGTAAATCAGGACAGAATTAGGCCTCTAGAGTGCATGGCTGTATGGCAGCCAGATGTGCTCTCTGTCAACAAATATAATCCCTTTCCAGCCATTGACTCCATCACCAGCAGAAGTGGCATTATTAGCCAATGCTGTGCATGCAGTTTCATTAATGTACTCCCTCAGTTTCAGGGATAAACATACGCATAATCCTGCACTGCATGACTCCCACACAGTAAATAGGAGTCAGACAGATTGGTCAGACCACCCAAGATGAAGGTCAAATAGTGCAGCTTGTAAAATCTCCAGACTGCAAACTCTCTACTCATACTGGTAAGCAGCCTCCTTCCAGTTCATCAAGTCAGTGGGTAACTACTTGCCAGAGGATTCACAGCTCTGCCTCAGAATAGCAGAGAAAGAAACATGAAGCGATTGCCACATTGTATGTGACAGTAAATTGGGAAAAAAACAAACAGAATTCATAACTAGAAATACCACAGTCATCTCAGAGAATTGTCTCTGATAGACACCCAACTTCAGAATGAAGGCAGAGCCTAGATCATGTTCCATGTTTTGCAATTAGAATAGAAATGAGTCTTCTCTGGAAGATGATGACAGATCAGATGACTCTGCGAGCTCTTTCCTAGCCTGTATGTGGCTTGATATATGCTAGTTCTAATTTTCAATGGGTACATGATGCATAGAAAGAAGGGCTGAAGTTTTACTACTCAACATGGAAGAAGAGAAGAACACTGAACTCAAGCAAAAGTTTAGATTCCTTTACTGATAATCAAGATGATCAGCATTTCACTTATCTTATTGAAGCCACCAGGACTATTCCTGGAGAATATCACCCTAGTCTGTCTAAGCATGACAAAATATGACTCACGGCAACTTAGTGCAAGTATCACTTGCACTCTGAAAACAAAATACAACGCAAAATCCCTTTAATAAACGAAAACAAGTTTAAAGCTGCTTGAATGGCACTGCTATGTCTATGGAGGTATGGACCTTGCTAGTCGATGAAGAAAAAAAAAAGCATCAAATCAGTGAAAAGAATTTATGTTCCCTGGAAATGACATCAAGGAGGCATTTAGAAATATTTTTAAAGGTGTATTATGCTCAAGTGACCAATATTTTGTACTGGGCCAGCAAAAAAATTTACTGTCTTCAGTTGTTTGGCTTTAGGGATGTGAGTTTCAGTCTAGCAATTTAAAACATGATAGCTGCTCTTAGACACATGAGGATTATCTAGGTAGCATCAGAGGTATATAATGCCTTAGCTCATAAAAGGTCACCTCAGTAGTTCATACTGCATCCATGGGAGAAAGGTGAACTATTCTTAAGTAGGTGAATTATGCTGGTAGAATTTATTGGAAGAGATGAACAACTTTCTCAACTGATACAGAAGAACATAGGGGCATGCTTTATTGTTAAAAGCTGTATAAATCTGAGATTTCTTTCTGAATTACATTTTTCTAGGTTTAATTCTAAACTAGACAATTTTTACCACTTTTCTTAATGGGAGAATTGTTCTCATGTTGTGTGTTGAAGTACGTGTCATATTAATACAGTACTATGAAACTTCTTTCTAAAGCATGACTGAAAATGAAGTTCAACACCTCACTCCTTTCCCAACACCCCTATGAAACAGCTGCCCAGTTTAACTGGTTGACAGACAGCTAGTTATGGAGACAAGCACACTCCTGATACAGTATCTTCTCCCAGCTTTAAAAAGACATTTTCACTGAGCTTCACAAGTATGGTGAAATACTATTGCTTGGTTTAGAACAAATTAGCAAGTTGCCAACCAATGCAAGCAGCATTGATTTACTTTGCTTCCCCACTGAAAGTTATTATTTTAACAGCTGGTATGAAATCCCAGTACTATCTTTTAAATTCTGTAAGTTAAATACAGGTGTTTCATACACAGACAATAAAAATTACCCTGCTTTATATCTTTGCTGGGCTATCAAGCTCTAGAATACTTTATACTATACAAATGACAACATCACTCTGTGACACATCAAAGAAATGCAGAGGAATTATTAGTCAGGAAAATCTTTAGCAATCCAATACGTTCCTTTCTGCAGCTGTTTTCAGAGTGGAAGTGATCATTACTCAGACTTGCCAGAATCCCTAAAGGGGCAGAAAGTCATTCACAGTTCAGCATTTTCTGCCTAGAGACTGTAGGAGTCATGGTAGGCGTAGAAAAAATGAGCATATTAGAGAGATTACATAGAAGCAGAATTCTCAACCAGAGAAACAGGCAATTTTCACAGCACCTCCTTCCGTATTATGTAAGTGTTCCTAAAATAACTGAAATACTACACAAACAATTTTTCTGGTGGTGTCTACTAGTGTAAACTGACCATTTATTTTGACTTTAATTTTGCATTTTATAGCAGAAAAACACATTTAATACCTGGTGGCATGACAACAGCTAAGGGGCAATGAAAAAAAAATCCCTTCTAGGTCTGTGCAAATGGCAACAAGGATTATAGAAATAGATAGGTATATTTTCCCTATAGAATTAGATCAGGAAACAGCAGCACAGGAGGATCAAAAAAATACACACAAAGAAATCGCACAAGAGATCTAGAGTAATTTTGGGTGCTGTGCTCAGTTTTGCTTCTCCCTAGTACTTACCATGGAAAAATACCAGGAAAATACCATCACTATTTAGAGTACTTCTTCTGTGCACAATAGAAGCACTACTGGCCATCGTGAAAGAACCAGCTGATCTTCAGTTTCCAGCCTCAGGAAAACCAGTCTAATTGGCACTGAAGGACTTCAGCAAGCTCTAGGCCCACAACTAGTGTTCACTGCACAGCTTACGAGCTGCATCAGGGCTAGCAGCAGCCACACGTGGAAAGAAAGAATTGTTGCACTAGAAACAACAACTGATTGGTTTCATACACTGCCTGTAATACTGGGTATTTTATCAAAAAATCCCCAATCTGAGAATCTTATACATAATTGCATTTCAAGTAACAAAATCAGAGAGGGAAAAAAAAAAACCCGTAATAGCATCAGCCTCAGTTAATTTCTTCCTGATTTGCATCTAAGCAGTATCAGGCAACCGAGCTGTGCATTTTAGAAAATGCCTGTGCTATTTCATTGAATAAGATTACTAAAAGAAAATTAAAAGTCCCTTGGGCTAGATGAATGTGGTCTGAGACTATCACAAATTAGCCTTATCCATGAACCCTTTGTTTCGGGGACAGAACATTTCTGATCATAAGCAGCGAGCTCAACATCCCCTACTATCTACAGCTCCCAGAGCCCCACTCCTGCAAGCCAGGCCCATGCACAAGCAGAGGGCAGTGCCTAGGGAATTTATTTGCTTTAGGCTTCTTAGCAGACTGAGGCTTTAATCTCTGAATGTTTGCAAACTCCTGCTTAACAACAGCAGCCTTATACCTTTTCCGTCCCCTGGCAGCCATTTTGTTTTATTGGGGTTATTGAGGCAGGATTACTTAAGAGTTTATTATCACAAAGCCACCCACAGCATTTAAAAAAAAAATAAAAAATCAACACACTCATCTATACAGCTAGCATAATCTTGGGCTAACAATGATTCTCTAGCTAGGGATTCACATTTCCGTGTTCGTACTAAAAGCTGACTCACCTGCTAAAGCAAGCCAGGTCTGCCCTTCCAGCATCCACTGCTACGCCTCTGCTGACAGGACACAAGAAGACAATACAACTCATTTTTTTAAGGGACTCTCTAAAAACGACAGAAACACTCCTTTTAAGGGTTTGGTGCTTTAATTAGAGAGGAGAGGAAGAGGCGGGTCCCTCAGCTGAGGCCATTCTTCTCCCCTCTCCATTTCCTCTAAGCGAATGAGGCACCTGGGCGCCATTTTGTTTTCCTGCCTCACCCCTTCACTCCCCCCCACCTCGGCTCTACAGCGCCCTAAGCAGGGTGGTGCCAGCAGGAATGACTTGTAGCTCTTCCCTGCCCTGCCGAGATGCTTATTGTGACACAGGGAAGATGTGTTTGCAGTGACTTGTCGTTAAATTACCTCATGAAGACGCAGGTACTGGGAGTTACAGGTCACTCCTGGGGCACGGACTCTGCTTGATGCCATTGCTGAAATGGCTCGTGAGGGAGAACAGCTTCTGGGTGCCGTTAGGGCCCGAGTGCTTTCAGCTGTGTCATGTTATACCCATTGCTGTTTCTTAAGGCAGAAAACCTCTTAAGCAGCCCAGTGTGCTTACTGCTGTGTCAGAAGTGCCAGTGCTTCCAGATGCCTGCCAGTGGCTGTCTTCTCCTCTAGCTATGAGAAGGTACGTGGCGAGGGTTGGGGCTGGGGGCTCATTTTACCTCAGAGCTGTTGCCAGCCGCCCCTTCCCAGGGTTTGGTTCTGGAGTCTCTGGGCAGGAGCCTCTTCACTGACTTCTCGCTGTGTTGTAGGAGACATCACTGCAATCTGTCGTGCCAAAGTAAGAAAGGTTTCAACCTGAGGTAAATGAGAGTGGATGTTTAAAATGCCTGTGGGGAAAAAAAAATCACCTTTGCTAGGAGAATAGGATTGAAAAAAAAAAAGTTTGGAAAAAGAATCCCAATTACAGCTATTTCTTTGCCACACAGCGTGAGTTACTAGTGCTGAGTTTTGCAACATGTTATATTCCTATTAAGGCCTGGCTTACCTTTATTTCTATGCCTATCTGACAGATTTCTAGTGCTTTATTAGGCTTTCCTGGTTCGAATTGATTTTTTTCTTTAAAAGTCTTTTCCCTGATCAAGGATTTTTCTGCATTAATGAAGCAGTATGTTCTGTTATCTATAAATGGAACAGCATATGCTATATACCGAGTGATAGAGAAACCTCTAAGGAAAAAATACCTCCTCCACTAGTGAAAATCAGTAAATGAAAGGGATCAAGAAATATTTGGTAAGACTATCAGTGTGACAGAAGCACTGTCTATGGGCAGTACCTCATTAGCCTTAGGTTACCATAATATTTGTTTTGTGACCTTTGTGCAGTAATTCAAAACCAAAGGAGTATCACTTTCTTGAATTTTTTTGGTGTTCAATTAGAACAATGTGATATTTGAAAGTACCTTTCAGTTTCTGTATTTTTTTTTTTCAATCCTCCTCAAGTTTTCTGTTGGCAGTCTTGTAAATGTTACCAGCAGCGTGGTGCTGCTGATCCTGCTAATTGCTGTGCAGACCTTGTGTTGAGTTAGCGAGCTTGGTTGTAATTTTGCTACTAACACAGATACCCATTCCCTGTTTCTGGCTTCCTACCAACCCATGGTGAAAGCTTGCTGAATAAGAATGTTTAGCTGCCCAAATTTAACTCACTGGGGTTATTTTAAAGATAGAATTCATGTTGATGCTGTATGTGAAATATTCAGCTTTAATCCTTCAAAGAGATATTAAAAAAAAAAAGATAAAACCAAACCTCTTGTGTTAGGTGGTTACCGCCTGAGACTCCTGAAGCCATCCCCAAGGAACACTGCTTCAGAGAGAGATGGCAGTACAGGACAATTGGATAAGAATTTGCTCGCTAGATGAAAGGAAATATGGACCCCTAAACCCTCATGGGAGTGGCACAAATTGATTTACCATGAAGTGTGAATGATCAAAATGAGTAAAATGCAAGTATGGAGCAAATTTGCCTTCCACTTTCTTGCTTCTCTTCTCTTTCTCTGGAGGCAAAAAGATAACATTGTGCACTTTAGTAATTTGGTTTTTAAATTGTACATTTCTGTATGGTTCTAAGCAGTTGATAGTAGTTACTTCATCCACAATTTGCCATTAGGATTTCATCCTTGAGATGTTTGTATGTGAAAGCAATTGTCATTAATGGCAAGAAAACCTATCTGGTTGGTGCTTGTGTTTGTTGGTAAAGCATACATATGGAATTTCTAGCAAGGTGGTAGTCTGAGGAGAAGGGAGATGTGCTTGCAGATCAACTCCAGACTTCAAGCAATATAGTTTTCCAAGGGTCTGGTTGATGCAGAGGGGACACCATGATCAGAGTGGTGTTTTTCCAGGGTGACGTTAGTGCCTTATGTTTCAAATATGCTGACCCTGAAAACCTAGCTACATCACTTGTGGGGGAATGATGTTCAGAGGTCACAGCATGCTGCCCAGGCGTTAACCCTTTTTGCCTAAAGCTAGAGTGGGTTTCGCGTAATGCGACAGGTTTTGCAATGCTGTGGGCAGGTGAAGGCCTTCAGACTATTATGCGTTTGAAAGATGTCAGCTTGTAATTTTTGTGCTGAATGAAGTGTTTGAAACTTTAAGTACTCATTCTGCTGCAGGATGAAAACAAATGAGACACAAATGCAGACTTTCTCGGGGAACAGTATAGCAGGCCTGCTGTTTTTCAAATAGCTAATTGTTTCCCTTAAGAGACTAGTTAGAACAGCATAAGCACCTGTGTAGCGCTGTTCAAAGCCGTGGGAGGTGTGGCATAGCTGTGATGTATTATTTTTAAAGCTAGGACACTGTACTCCTGTAGATCTTGCTCAGCATGCCAAAGTTAACCTGAATGTTTAGGATGAGAGTTGCAGTCTCACCGTTTTAAAAGTTTTTTTTCCTGGTGTCCTTTCTCTTTCTCCTCTATTGTTCAGTGTTTTGCTAAGGACGTATTTCTGTCTGAAAGAATCCTGCTGGGTTTGTCTCTGTGTGGAGATACACCCAGTGAACTTGGGCAGACAGTCTCTGCAGAGTGAGTGCTACCTGTAGTTTGGCTCACTGTAGCTGAGGCAACTTGTGACATGTGTCCTCTGAGAGGCTCAGCTAGAGCTTTCTACATTGAAACCATGCGTGTTTGCAAGCCTGGGAATGAACTGCTTGCACTATTGGGAAGTAGCAACTGAGGCAATGGGAAGAGAAAGGACATAGTCTGGACTGGTGCTGACAGCCTATCCAGTTTCCTTTATTTCTGTGATGTTAGTAAGGTAGAATATGGTAAAAACAGATTTTTACATGTATATTTTAAGAGCAACAGAAGCTTCCAGGAAGGCAGAAATTGAAGAAACAGTACAGGGGATGGAGAGTGGCAGTAGGATTCATTTGCTGTGCAAATTAGTGCATAACGTAATGAAGGTTAGACGACTCATCAGGGAGGTACAAGGGCTTTTGAAGGCCCAGGCTACCTAATAGGGAGCTCCCACTGATTTTTAAGTAGTTTTGGGTCATGCTTCTACAGGGCAGAACTGAGACTGCTTGTGATGAAGTCATACATTTTTAAAAGTGATAAGCATACACACAAAAGCTCTTCTGTGGGGTTCTTCCATGAATCAGCAGGAATACAGATGAAGCTTTTAAAACAAAGCCATGTGAAGGCCAGGTCATGTAACATGGAAGAACTGTGTATGAGATCTCAAATATATGTATAATTATTAAACCACTGATTGTATGCTTGCTGGAACAGGGATAATGCTAACAAATTTGTGTTTGGACAGTAGCTAGCACAAAGGCTTGTTGGTCCTTATACAAGACCTTATGCATGGTTAATAACAATTTAGAAAGCTTACCTGAAGAAACAACATGCTTCAAGTTTGAACAGGGCGTCCTTGAAGATGTGCAGGGTTTAGATCATTACCAAGCTCTCCCTAACAGCTGGGAGCAATAGAAATACTTCTGTTAACATGCAGGTTATATGAAATCTTCTCTTCTGTCCCTGTCTTGGTTGAGTAGTTCTGCTAGTGAAGTTTTGTCTTAATGGTGTTATAATGGTAGCATGGCTTATCCTGCTGCTTTGACCAATGCTTTTTGCATTATGTTCATGCTGTGTTTTTATGTGATTCTGTTTGCTGGGGTTTGCGTGTCAAATGTTTGCAAATGTGTGACTCGGAATGGTGTAACTTTCACCAGCTACACTGATATTTACAGTATATTGTGGTGTTCCCCTCTCAATGTGTAAACACCAAAGCAACAACAACCATTATTTATATGTAGTCAAACAGGATGGTTTATAGATCTGTGACATCCAGTGTTGAATCGCAGTTTGATTACAGGAGACTCAGGAATTCAAGGTGACTAACTGATGTACTGAGCAGAGGTTTATGGGGGTGAACTTCAGAGGCAGAACAGTAGCAACACATACCTTCTAAATAACATTTATTCCCAGGTAGGTCTTAAATCCTGAAAAAACAGGTGCAATAATTTCCTCCTTATTTTACAGGTGGAGAAACTGAGGCACAGAACAATGACAACTTATGTCTATCACTACGCTGGAGGGACAGAGCTGGTAAAATAACTTGAATTTTTTGAGTCTTAAATCAGTAATTTCTTTGACTTTGGAATATCATGGTGGACTGTAGTTTTCAGTTTTGCCTCTTGGAGCCTTTCTTCCAAATTTCAAGGGACTTAAGTGGAGTTTTTTTTATGGATCCATATGCAAGTTGCTATATGGTGTGCACAAACCTGATTTGTCTTAGATGCCTTTTGTGGATCTCTCCTTAATAGTTTGTGGTCCCTCTCCCTGCCCCCCAGAGGAGTGTGAATCACAGGATGAAAATCACTGGTGTAGGAGTGTTATTAGCCAAGGCTGTAAGGACTGAAGTGTGAAGGAAAATGTGTTTGAAAACAGGTCTGCACTTGCTAGGTTAATGCTCTACTTTGCTCCTCAGATAGCTGCAGCTTAAGGAAAAGCTTAAGTGAAACTTGGTTGTATATGTCTGACTTCAGGGTAGGTCAGAAGTGGAAGTTTTTGAGCTTTTGTTTCTGGATGCCAACTGTATGACCACAGGTGATGCAGGCTGGGGTGGGGATGGGGGTCTTCATGTGGAGCAGCTGTGCTTGTTGCAGGAGTCAAAACTGGGAGGAACTTACATGGTGATATGCAGATACCCCCTTAGTGTCCTGGCACTTCAGTAGTGGTTTGCAGCTTATGTTCAGGGATGGCTTTAGCAAGCTTGACTGTTGCTAGGATTATCACCCCAGTGGATATGCTGACTGAAAGCTGCCTGGCAAGTACCATGCGTGTGGAGTTTAAAGGATAACAGGCTGTGGGACAGTGTGTGGAATTGGGAGCAGGGGATTTAGCCTATGTGTGGAGTTGTGGAATGCGAGAAGGACTAGCCAATGCTATGTAGGCTTTATTAGTGTGGTGTGTGTTTTGGTTTTTTTTTTTCCAAAAAAAGTATTTTCTGAGATGAAAATAGCTTTTGGGGTGAGACTTTTAAGCTCTGGCTGAAGCAAATATGTGTTGGTGCTGCAAGGAGTTGCTCCAGAGTGTATTGTATTTGTTTTTCTACTTTTGGAATGTAATTTATTTTTCTGCAGCTTCTATCCTCTTCTAGTAGATTGTTTGACAGCCTCAGTGCAATGCTAGGAGACTGAATTGAAACTGCAGCTCTCTTGCTGGCTGTTTCTTTGTGTTTAGATGAGGTCAGTGGGACATGAATCCAGTTAGGAAATAAAGACATTGCCCATGGAAAAACAGCACCTGAGTGCATGATCCTGCTGTGTTTGTATATTCACTGTTAACTTAGGCCAAATATAAAATGGAAACAGTAAATCATTCCTTGTTGTTATCTGTCTGCAGCTGGTTCTCTTTGCTCTGAATTAAGTAGCAGGGAACTTGCAGTGGAGTACAGCACGGACGATGAAAGGGTGGGTTGAGCAATGCCTTAAAAATCTTTGCCTAAAAAGCTGTCATGTGATTGCATGATTGTCAACAACCACACTATGCCTAGCCAGTGCAGAGCTGTTCCTTGGTGGTATTCGCACTGGTTCCAGGGCAGGAAGCAGAACTCATCGGCGTGTGCTGCATCACATTGTAATGACTTTATCTGAGCGGGACTGCCCTGACCCGAGTACCTGTTCTAGCTCTAGGGTTTCTAGGCAGTGCTGCACTGCATGGTGTAGGCTAACCTCAGCACTTTTAAACAACAGAGCTGAGCTAAGCCAGTCCCAGGCTGCCAGGAATAGAGCTTTAAAAACAGTTTACATTTGAGTATCCCTTTGGGGTTCTCCTATATTCCAGAGTTTAGCAGTTCCCTTTGCTGAGGATGAAGCATACTGGAAAACCATCGGATTTTATAGCAGCTGATGAAAGAGAAAGTATAGCCACCTCAGGTGCCCTGACCAGCTTCATTCACGTGTTTCGTTCTGCGTATAGAGTGGTAGCCTGGCAGGTATAAGTTACTGAGATCTTGGTGGATGCGTTCCCTGAACAACAATGTGCAAGACTGTGGTCCAGAAAAGCATGTTTCTTTCATGGTATTTTCAGTTGCAAGTTTGATAGGAAAAAGTACATTTGCTAGAAAAGCACAGTGGCCTCTTAGTTCAATGTATTTCTGTTAGAAAATCTGGACTTTGTTCTTTGCTTCTGATAGAAGGATTTCCAACACCCAGGGCTAAGACCCATCCTCACACTGAACTGCCTCCCTGCCTTCACTATGTGAGGGTGGCTTTAACTCAGCATTGCTGGCTGAAACTCAAAGGGATCCAGCTTGACAGAAGCAAATGTGACTACCCTGTAATCTCTATATCAACTGGTATCACTTAAGCGGTTACAGTTTATTCATCTCTCTCTGTGCATGCTTTGGGATGGACAATTTTTCACAATTTCTCTGGGACAGTAAAGATTGGAGTGGTACATTACAGTTACAAGGATCACCATATGACTGATGTCATTTAAGGGCAATCTGTACAAAGGGAGGCCGTGCATACCTGAGCACCTTTCCCCAGTTGTACCTAGTAACATCAGCCGGTGCAGTGTGTACTCCTGTATCCCATGACACCACTGAACACGAGTTTTGTATTCAACTAGTTGTTCATGTATTTATGAGAATAACTGAAACTGGAAAGTGGAAACTGTCCTTCTTGTAATGAAAATCTGTGTCCTGTATGTTAGAGCTTACTGCTTTGTATCCAGAATTTCACTTCTCTTCTACAGAAACAAATAGATTTTTAAACACAAAAGTATTTCAATCTATTAGTTCACCTCTGATTTATTTGTATAAACATGACAAATTTAAATTCTAACCACCTTCAACTGTTCACCCTTCTGATGGTAATTAATTCATAGTATGTTCCAGTACCACTCAGCGCAGGCTTAATCAGATCATCAGTTGTGGATGTTAGCCACAACATCTGTGACGTTTGCATAAAGCCCGTAGGGGCCTGATACTGTATGAAATAGCTCTCATTACACAGTTCATTTTGAAAGTGTAAGTAGCCATGCTGCTCAGAAAACAGGATTAGGTTGAAGTAGTCTATTAACACACTTAATCCATAACTAAAATAATATTCATTACTCCTATCCTATTTTGGGAGACATGTTTTATTTAAGCTGAGAATGACCTTTCTGAATAGGACCTATGTAGTTACACTGTAAAATTGAAGTCCATAATGTGAAAGATTAGTTGGAGCTTGTGGTACAGCAAAATTGTGTCGGACAGGAGGCAGCTGTGTCAGAGGTGTCACCACTTTGTCAGTGTGTTGTTCCTCTGCAGCTGGCAAGGATGAAATGTAATTCCTTTCTTTAAAAGTTGCACTGTGGTGTGTGTTGGAGAGGTCCAGCCACTGTGTCTTCCCTGGGTATGTCTGGGTTAGGCAATAGTTTTTCGGACCGTTGACTGCTGGTATTTCCACAACGTCTGTGTTGCAGCCACAGTTTTGGCTCATGCTCCGGGACTAAACTGGAGGACTCCAGAGCTAAAACAATGGGCGCCAACAGCTTCAGAGAAAGAGCCAAGCTCCTGTCGTGGGTGGCTGTCACAACACATATGCTTTACGTGTTCACTAGAGGATGGACATGAACAGTAATTCTGTGTTTCCCTCTGTACACAAAGGCTGTCTGTAGGCTATGTCAGAAGTACTTCTGGATTGGAAACAACCGCAGGATCTTTGTCAGTGAGCATGCTGTGGAAGAGTCACTCTGGTGACTGCCTTTAATTGAAGTGAATGCAAAATGGCTGCCTGTCTCTACAGAGGGCTGTGGCATTGTACAGGGCAAAGAAAGGCATAACAGCTGTGCACTTACCTTGCACAACTGGCTTGCCTGAACTCTGACCCTATCCTATTGCTAGTCCCAATTAGCAATTAAAAAAAAAATTGTTAACAAAGTATTAAAGGCTTTATATGACTGGAAACATTTTAACAGCCTGCGGGTACCTTGGTCATTTGAGACAAAGTCTTGCTGGAGCAGAATGCAGCTTTGCATTTTTCATGCTGCTTTGGAAAAGGTTTTGCGAAAACAGATTTGCAGTGAGCAGAGGCATGCAGATGTGTGTGTGTCTGGTTGTAGTTTGTAGCCACAGTGTGATTGACTGGGGTGTGGGGTGCTCCATGTTTACTTTCTGTTCTCACTGATGCAGAGTGGAGTTTTTTCATCCAGCATCATTTCAAATGAGGCCGAGCAGGGACTAGAATGAGAATTTCCCTGGTCAGTACACCCCAATTCAGTTTGCTGAACTTCACATGCCTAAATGCTGTTTTTCTGAAGTATAGGATCAGCATATGGCAGGTGGGAAGGGAAAATACAGTGCTAATGTGGGGGAGGAGATACAAACAGGAAAAATATTGGTGAATTAGCAGAACAGATAAAGGTAGAGGTAATAAAACTACTGTTTTGTGCAGATCTTTGTTATGTAGGTAAAGTCTTGCTGAATGTCAGTGTCTAGCACAGAACAAGGAAGAAGAATGGAGGGAAGGAAACCATCGAACAATTAATTCTGTAACAGTTTCTAGATTTAGGGTTTTTTTGCAGTGTTATGAAAGAAGTGGCAGAGCAGCCCAGGATCTGGTTTGGATGAGGAATAAATCTGGCTAGAACCAATAATTTAGTCAGAAGACATATATGCATTTTCTATAAGGAGACTTCCAAATCTGTGAAGCTTCCTGTGGCAATGGGCAGAAGAACCTTCAGGGTTTCTTTTCTGATAGTGGAAGATTTCTCTGGTGCAAGAACCATAGAGGATAAAAAAAAAAAAAAAGCTAGCTTTTGAAGGTACTTTCCAACACCTGCTTGGAGTCAAGAAAATCTGGAGAGCATCCTGTGGCAGGCCTCTAGGGTGGTTCAGAAATGAACGCCCATCTCTCTCTGAGAAAGTCTCCTTTATTTTCTGGTTCACCATTTGCCTTTCTCTCTCTCTGATGGCATTTGTTTAAACTAAGATTTGAAACATGTGAAAACATTGTGGCATTTTTGGACAAAGGTATAATTTTTATGTTAATGCAAAGATGCTGTTGGAGAGCAATCACAATTATGTATCTTTTAAATTAGTATTTAGTTGAAATTGGTCTCCAAAACAAGTGATAAAGGTAGATAACAAGCACAAGTTAAAAAAACCCAACCAAACAAAACAAAACCTGTCAAAAACACCAATGAGACAAATGGTTCTGTTAAAATGCATTAATGCTGTGTTCAGATATTCTTTCTTCGGGAGTGTGGTCTTGTGAAAAACTGTTCTTTCCTCCAGGATTTTCTAACCTTCCTCTATTAAGGTTTCAGGGATTGTTCAAACATGCTGTAGAATACCTATCATTTTCTATGATGGTTTTACAGGGTTTTGTATGTGGTTTATGAAGAAACTGTTCAATTTCATCTGTAACAAATTGTATGGGTCTGCTGCATAAAGGATCTGTATGGGGCTGCCAAAGATCCGGAGTATCACGCAGTCCCCTTTAAACACCTTTCTGAGAAATCAACGTAGCAAAAATCTCTCCACAAGAATACAACTTTATTCAAACTGTGCTTGAGCACAGAAACAAACACAAACCTTTCCAGACCAGCAGTCCTTGTAAAGTAAGCACTGGTGTTTACTTGCTTAGTTTAGTTTCAGCTGGAGTCAAAACCTCTGATTACTGTCAATGAAAAGTGACTATATAGGCTGCGTGCCTCCCATCGGGCAGGGCAATAAAAGCCATGCCACGTTTTAAGTATTTGTGATGAGTTTCATTTCATAAATAAAAGTCATGGGCGATTTACACCACTGAATAGTGATGATAAAGGTTTCAAATCATTCATGCCTTTTCGTATAAAGGGGAGTGGGGAGACCTGGCATGTTGAGAAGTTGTGGCCGTTGCCATGCTTGGCTGAAGAGGCCCTTGAGAGCACTGGGCCCCTCTGCTCTGGCCGGGAGGCCGTGGGGGGCTGTGCCCCAGGCCTTGGAAGACAGCAGAGCCAGCTGCACTCTGCCCTGGGCACTCGGCTGAAAGGCAACGGCAGGCCCTTTGTGGGGTGAGATGGGAGTGTTGTGCTCACCCTCTGTTCTGAGCATGCTAATACAAGTATTGGTTCTGGTTTTGTGGCTTAAAAAGATAAGAAGACAAAAAGAAAACCCTTGATTGTAGAGACTTCATGTAGCACAAGATGGCAGCAATGCTCTATGTTTTTGTATTCACCCTCCTGCAGTTGAACAGACATGAAGTTAGAGCTGCAAAATGCAAAGCTGAGGTTTTTTTTTTCCTTGGAGATTGCTTCATCTCCCCCTTGGTCCCCCACTCATTCTTCCTATTTTCCCCTGAGGTCTGGGGGTGGGTGGAGTGGGACAGAATGGGAAACGCTTGTGACCCGAGTCTCAGTCCAGAGCCTTCTATCTCAAAACCATAGAGAACTGAATCCATTTGAGGTTGGTGCTGTAGGAAAATGGCTGGGAGTGAGTTCTTCAGATTAGTTAAAATGTACTCTCCAACCCTACTGTCACTGCAAAACCTGCGCTACCTACAGGGCCCATCGAGCTGCCCAGGAGGAACGCGGTAAAGATCGCAGAGACAGAGATCGAAGTGTAAGGAATGCTCAGTCACGCTGTAACGTAGATGAAATTCTGTTACTTACTGCACAAAGGGATGTTTCTGCTGAGCTTGTTAGAGATTTTCTTCAGAACAGATCTGGATATTGACCTCTTGCAGCCTTTGCTCAGGAGTGGCACCGTGCTGGCCATTACCACTAACCATTGCTTTCAGCTGATGTCTGCAGAACTTCAGTCTTGGTGTGTGAAGGCCAGGTCTGTGTCACTGTGGACCTGCTCTCCTGCCCTGATGCCTTGCATTGGATTTGCCTGCTGATGACTCATTAATTATTTCCATTATGGCTCCATTTCTGAATTTGCTAATACTGTCCAATATCTGTTCTAAGTTATAATTTCACAGAAAATCGGCTTTCATTCATTCAAAGCTAGTATTTGCAGTCCTCTTGTGAGTAGATCTGGGATTACTTACTTTAAAAATATCTGCATATTATATGCAGAAGGGGAAAGAAGGACTAGAGTGATGAAACTTGTTCACAGCCGTTAGACACTGAGGTACAAGCCCCTATCTTGGGACAATTTCATATTGTCTTGGCAAATCTGGGCAGGTAGGTGGCCTGCCTCTGGCTATTGATTGTTTTCCTTGCAAGCAGCGATCCAGTACTGGGGCTGAAGCCCAGATATGAGGCAGCTCTCTTTGCACTGCGCAGATCGCAGTGTTTGAAGGCATTACGGTTTGAGAGGTTTGGTTTGGTTTGTTTTTTTTTTCCACGTGGCCATGCGCTCTGTTCCTTGTCTAGGGTGGAATCGCTCTCCCTGCAATTCTTGCGGGGCAGAGTTGGAAAGGATGACGGCGAACGCCTTTGCCCTTCCACACCCCTGCTTTTCGTCTCCCGCACCACCTCGAGGCAGGCGCGGCTGTCCTTTCTGCCGGACACAGACGAATCGCCGCTGTTCGTGATGCGGTAGGCCGGCGGTGTGCCTGGCAGCCCGCTGCGTGTGCGCGGGTCCCTCCGCACAGCTGCGCGCGCCGGGCATGACGCGGTCGGTGCGGAGCCGCCGGGGCTCTGCGGTAGCAGGCGGGGCCCGGCAGATGGCGCCCCCGGCTCGCGGCACAAAGCGCCGTGCCCGGCGCGCTGGCGCAGCGCGTGCCTCCCGCG
>Ga0065711_1006074_pt1 | contig 33470 bp, 24 predicted proteins | sample Hoacrofraction12_FD_59098 | JGI IMG/M metagenome (GOLD analysis project Ga0065711, IMG submission 59098) | Hoatzin crop microbial communities from Cojedes, Venezuela - Epithelial fraction 12 v2 (version 2) | ecosystem: Host-associated > Birds > Digestive system > Esophagus > Crop | place...
GGGGGGGGGGGTGGGGGGGGGTGTGGTGTGTGGAGAAAAAAAAAAAAAGTACCTGAAGGCTAGAAGTTCAAATTTAGAAAAGTTAAAAAAGTCTCAGTTTAGATTCCACCATCAGCAGTCCCCTACAGCACACCAGTAACTCTCCCACAGATTCTACAGAATTTATCCACCTCCGGTATTTACAGCGCTAACCGTTAAGTAGTAATTGCTTGAGTTACATAAATATAGTCACAAGCCCCAAATACCCCACTCTCAAAATTGGTATTGCTGCTGTTAAAACTTGCAAAGAAAACCTTAGTAGCACAAATATGATCCTAAATACAAACAAATCCAAATAAATGACAACCAGATCAAAATAAAGCAAAGAATAAGCGAACACTGAAGACCAACAAAATGAAATCAGTAGGTAAAATAATGAAGAAAACTGAGGGAGAGCCTGCCCTCAGCTCCTTTCCCTGCAAGACCTCTCCACGGTGGTTTGGATGTGAATGAGACATGGGTGCAAGCATTGGGCATGCTTGAACTCTGCCAGCTTGCTCAGCCCTGCGCCCCATCCAGCGGCGAGGTCTTGCTCCATAGTGTTATACAGAGATTCAAGAAGGCAGAACCCAAGATGAAATGGTAGCCCTGTGTTTACGCATTAATTACTGAAAAGTTACTTAACCTTGAGCCATATCTTAACATAATGAGCTTGGGCATTCTTAAGTCTCTTGGAAAGGGAGCTGAAAGCAAACCGTCTGGCTTGTCTTTACTTCGGAGTAGCCCTGCCCCTGAGTCTTTCTTTCTGGGTACACTACCCATCAAAGGCAGGCTCTGACAGACCAGTAAAACGTGCAAATATCAATCACAGGGACTCCGCACTTCCAGTGCAGCCCAGCTGCCAACCACGCAGAGATTTGCAGCGATAACAATTATACTTCAAAGCATCACTACATGCTTGAATGCATTCACACATTCTCCTTTTACTATTTATTATTAATGGCAACTCAGCTAATATCAAGACCCCAGTGTGTTTGGCACTGTAGGTGTACAGAAGGACAGCAAGTTCTTGCTCTGAGGAGTTACAGTCTAATTATAAATGACAGCAGATGGAGGGTAAACATTATGAGCTGTTCTGCTTTTCATCAGGAAATTTAACTCAGGTAACATTTTTTAACCAGACAGAAACAATTACACGTTAAGTCACGTACCACAGGCTAGAGTGCAGGCATATCCTAGTCAATCTTACACACTGTGGTGACAGTGGCCGCTTCCAAGACAGATAACCAGGTCCTAGAAGATTCACAGTTTTACAGGCAACTACCTGTGTGGAGATTTTGCAGGAAGCAAATGGGAAATCTAGCTTTGTTGAAGTAAATCACACTCACTCTGACACATAAAGCGTGTTTTTAAATCCATGGCTATTCACCAAAGGACTTAATATGTATTATTATTAGCACAAGCATTTGATGGCATTTTGCACTGCCTCACATTTTTAGGTGTCATTGCTAAGTCCACCATAAATTAGCTGCTTACGGAATTCCATATTAATCCCACTGGGACGTCATAAAAGTCACAGGTGACTGTTATGGCTCTCCACAAAAAAGGATATTGAAGCTGTAACTGATAAAGTTTGGCCACTTCAGGACTACACCGGCCATTCACCAGGAAACTGTGGCCTTACCTGTTTTACACACATTGAAACTTAGCACTCTTCCTTGCTGTGGTGGCACAGTCTGCAAACCCGTACGAGAGGCATCAGACTCTGTATAGCTGGGCATGAGCAGCACACTGCCATCTGAGGACCCCCTCAACAGCCACCATGTAGGAAAGGACTACTGGATGAGCTAGAGATAACAACGGTATGTGGGGAAACAGCTCCCATCGAAAGCCCAAACATTAGAGAATAGGCAACACAATACCACAACACAGAGAGGCCCTTGTGGCTGCAGCTTCAGAAATGGGCCCAAGAGAGCAAGGACCTTTGTAGCTCCTAGACTGTGGCTGAACACTGCTTCCTAGGTGGCAAACACAGCTCTCATCTCATTGAGGTGACTGGAGTAGGGTGCTTGCATTCGGCCCTCTTGGAGGCCATACCTCACTACTGAAGAGCACCAGAGACTTACGAGCTGTGCTTTGCGTATAAAAGATTAACGTCATGCTGAGACTTCATCTGCTGCATTTCCTACTGCTTTACAAGAAGATTTGGACTTTGACTCTGCAGATCGTGCTGTAGGACCGGAGGCTTGCAGAGCTCTTCCCGGGGCCCTTGTAGGGCCTCTCGCGCAGAACCTCGTGCTTGTCCTGGTTCGCAAACAAAAACCGACCCACAAGTGCAGGAGGTGCCAAGCGTCACACGTTCCACTGAAGCCAACTGGTATCACAGGGGACTCACCACCGCTCAGCGACAAGAACTGAATTTGCTAACATGAGGCACAGAATCACAGGTGCCACTTCCCGGATTTGACAGAAAACGGGTCTGTAAAGTTCAGATTCCTACAAGTGCATGCAGCTGTTTTAGGAAGCCAGCAGTACCTAGCAAGTTACTGATTACCAGCTACGTCCATGTAGAAGAAGGGTTATTTATTGCACCACACTGTGGGAATGACTGCATCAGCTAAGAGTCCCAGGCTTAAGATTCATTTTGTTCCCACTAGCAAATTCACAAACAACTCGTAGAACAGGAGCAAAGGTCTTTATGGGTCCCTCATTTCCAAGGCCTCCCCAGGCTATCTTTGCCCACTTTCCACTGCTAAGACACCTAAGGCCACTCTGACCCTTCCCTACACAATGAGAGCACTGTATGTCACACATTGCCAGGAGTGATCTCTTTCTCCTGAAGTACAGCTACAGCACATCTAGGCCAGTTACAGCTACTGCAAGGACCAAATTCTTTCTGGTTTTCACTCTCTAACACTCTCAAATACATGAAGGTTCACACGGGAAGATCTGCAGATCACTCCAGAGGTCCCTGTCTACGCGTCCTGCTCCCCACGCTGCAGACATGGGCAGAGGGGAGCCCGGTGTTCATGCACGCTGAAGCATGCCAGCTTCCTGCGCTCAGCCTGCCGCGTGCACGGAAGGTTGGCTCTCATGCTCAGGCTTGTAGTTCTGAAGTCCAGAAGACTGAAGTTGAGACATTCTAGCAGGCCAAGGGAGAGGGCAGTGCGTACATGGGTGTTGGTGACACCAAACAGAGCTGGCTGCACAGCAAATCAGCGCCAGAAACAGAGGATCAAATCTCAAAGACAAGAAGGGTGTTTTCTATCTCCCACATTGTATTTGTGAACTAGATTTTCTGGAAGGCTCCTGCCTCTGCTGTAACACACAAACCAGCTCCTGGCAGTCCGGGTCATCACCAGGACTGATCTGGAGGCAGTGTAACTTCGTGCTCGCAGCTGTGACCTAAAAGGGATTTCTCACCAGAACCATAAAGCAGAGCTGCACAGTGGGACCTGGTGATGCAAATTAAGGAAGCCACAAGTGGCTTCTTGTTGCCCCGCACCCTGCACTACATCAGTTCGGAGCTGGTAAAAAACTTTTGCCTCTGGCTTTCTCCGGCTTCAGCATACTCCAAGTAAGGGAAGGGCACCTTGTCTTGCAGTATCACATGCCTGGCCTCCTCTCTCTTCTCACTCAGGTAGTGAAGCTTCTAAAGGACTATCGGCAGTGAGTCAGGGCTAACAGCATAAACTGTGTAACAGTGGAAGAATTTGGACACAAGATGTCTATCACTAGGCATTGTGGATCAGGAAGAGTCAATCCTGAGTGATTCCTATCGGTTTCAGTGTGAATTCAACAGCTGGTACAACACCCTTGAAAAGCGGCCCAAGACACACACAGCATCCCGTATGAATGGCCTTGGTATCGGACACACCACGCCTCCACTTCGCCCAGGAAACGGCTATCAAGGCACACAGTGCTGGCAACGCGTAAGGGTTTTGCTTAATATGTGGACTGATTGCACAGGAATATTAAGGAACAAAGAAAAACAAATACATACACACATTGAAGCACAGCTGGAAAATATGATGAGTTTAATCCTGCAAAGTGAAGACAGTGTCAGATCTTGTCAGTGACTTCATACTCACTGCGGAGCACAGAGTATATAATTTCTACATCCTGTTCCAGCAAAGTTGCTCTGATTTTCAGGGAGTTTGGCTTTTACAATTGGACGGACATGATTATGAATGATTTGGATGAGGGACTTTCCCAGGCATGCTTTATAAGCTCACTAAGACTTCTGAAATTGTGTCTTTTCTGTCTCACAGTAAAACTTTAAGATTTCTTTCCCAGGGACTTGGAACTGTGCACACAGTATTTTGCTATTAAATGAAAATCTTTCTATAAAAAACACACCAAAATCACAGTATCTGTATCCCTGTATCGTCTCCTTTCTCATCTTTCTACTATCTTTCTCCCACAATTTTAATGTTGTAAGTTCTGCAAACGACTGTTCTTTGGGCAAAAATTAGGAAATGTTCTTTCCAGGCATTTAGCACTGAATCTTTATCTGTGCCTATGAGCCCACTGAGAGTTTCATATAAATTCCAATTGCTTTTCCACTCCACTCTTTTTTCCATTCTTGAAGATGGTTGTTGCATAAAGGACTGTAGGATTCTGTTTTATTTAATTTTACATATTTTTTTCCGCTATATAAACTATCTATTTCTATCTGTTACTATTCCCTTTCAATTATTTACTTTCCTGTGAAGGAGGGAGAAGGAAAAAGCAAGTTTCAAATATGCAAGTAAATACCTAGATAACTGTAGGAATAGTCCAGTAACTACACACCATGAGATGGAAATCAGAAATCAAAAAAACAGTATGCAGACAATAAAAACTGTCTCTTGTTAGACACATCAGGAGGCTGCTGTGACCTCAGACCTGTGGTCACAGAAGCCAAAAATCAGTTAAAACCTGCAGAGAACATTGCAGATTCTATTTAAGATTTGCACTGAGGTCCCCACATCAGAAACTCTGCTATTATTTTCACTCCTGACTGATGTTTGAATGTTTAACTTAATTTTAGCTTTTGCCTTTTTTTTAAATGAATACTAACTAATGGTTTCATTGCAGTCTTAAGGGTGGCTTTATTTCACGTGCAAAGCAATATTTAGTGAAGGGTGCGATTAAAGCCAAAGAAGTAAATGTTTTTCAGAGATAGCTTAAAAACTACAGCACAACAAAACAAGTAGTTATTTAAATGCTGCAAATCTAACCTGTGTGCATAGATGCCCATCTTGACTCCCTCATCTTCTCTTTTTTTATTCTATTCTTTTTCTTGCAATTTTATTCAAAACCACAGAGAAGTATATTGAGAGCAAAGCAATGTTTTCAGCCCCAAAACAAGTTCTGGAGCCCAGTTTTTCAAGAGGATGTTGCTAGTGGTGAGCAGGCTAAACAGTTTACCCAAACTGCCTTTGGCAAGTACGGCAAAAAGGGGGTAAGGGGAAAAAAAAATAAATCTGTATATTAGACTCCTAGCAACTGCTGAAACAGCAGAGCATACTTTTACCTCAGGTGTTTACCTAATAATTCATCAGGAAGTAAACAGAAATTATGACCTCTCAAACGGACATTTATGCCCAGACCTCAAGCTATCAGAGGGAGGAAAGATTTCTAATCTGCTTTGTAGAGGAGTATGCAGTCCCTGTTCAGGGTGCAAAGCCACGGAGCCAAAATCCGGAGAGATGCAGCAGATCTGGACTCTTCTCTGGCTATTTTGGTCTGCCCCAAAGCAGGGGACATTTTTCCAGCAGGGGGTACACCTCCAGAGCCTGGCACTCAACCCAGGGAGGGGGCAAGGGGCTGGCTGGGATTTGCGGTGGGAATGCTCCCGGCACCAGGTGGTGGCTGAGCGCAGGCCAGGTACCGACCCGGAGCCGAGCCATCTGCGCGGTGACGATATGCCCACTGCACGGGAGAAGCGACCCAGGCCTGATCTTTCTCTGTAGGAAGACTACCCTCAAGATAAAAGGGAGGTTTTCTGCTAAACAGGGAAACTAATCATCGTGAGCAAAACCGTACAAAGCTATTTACTGCGCTTTTAAATCTAAGGAGTTTTCCTCTCTTATCAAAAAAGTTACCAAAAATCCTCACTGTTCCTATCAGTAAGCAATAGTTTATGGAGAGGAGGGAGAACACAGGACAGGCAGTAAATCAGCCTACTAACTGATCCAGAGACCATTACCAAATGTTTTTCATTACAAGTACGGCTGCACTAATTTCTGCAATGCATTGTAGGCTATTTCTGGAATCTTTAAAAATGCATGATGTTTCTATATTTTAATACTTAACAGTATAGTTATTTCAGTTTATTAAACAAAAAAAGGGAGAATCTGCTGAACTGCAGCTGACTTTTATGTCACAGAAGGACTAAGCCAGTGCAAAAGCAGCCAAGCAGGAACTCTATTTAAAGTCCAGCATGAAGAAAACCTTTCCAACCTCTTACACCAATTAGGATAATCTGGGTCTTTTGATGTTAAAATCCCCAAGAATCATATGGAAATCATAAAAAAGCACAGTATTTAAAACAGATTCAGAATAAAGATAAAATCATTTTTCCTTCCTAACATTTCCATCGGAGCTGGGGGCACCGTCAGCTAACAAATTCTTCGTAAAGCCTATGTCACTTGCCCTGTCATGTTTGCTTTTGGCCAGGGGAGATGAGGGAGGCCATCTCTAAAAGCAGCCACCCGTAAAATAACGGAGCACCTGGGAGGTGAAGCTGGGACGCACGTTGGAGCGGGGCCCAGCAGTCACCGAGGCAAGCGGCGAGACCAGCCCCAGGCCCTGTACACAAGCTGCTCCCAACCAGGGGAAAGGAGACGGAACAACTACGCAACGCAATCCGCTGGCCAACTTCTGGAGTCTCAGTCCTTGGACGCTTTGGTGGGCTTTGTACAGACTTCCCTAAACAAATGGCATCCTTCATGAACATGAACAGAAGCTACAGGCATTGAAATAACAGGCTTGAATCTGTGCAGCAAGTTAATCTCTAGGTGAAAACCACTTAAGCCTTGCATTTCTCTTATATACTGGGCTATTTCTGAAGCATCCAAATTTCTCTAGGCGTCCTGCCTCCAAGGAAACTCGGGGCAAGAATTCTCTTTGCATTGACAATTCAGAAAAAGACCATGCGCATTAAAGCAAGAGATATTTTGCTGCATGCAGAATTGCAGAGCTAGAGGAATGTTTCATTTTCTTTAAATAAAATTCTGACCAACAGTATTTTGCTGTGAAATCTGACACAGCAACGAACCTTTGACAAAATCATATACATATATACGGAGAGAGAGACAGAGAAGGTAATTTTACAATGTCCTTCCAGACTGCAGCATAGTATTTTCTGTAATGGAAGAGGTTAAACACACCTTCTTGCAATACGAAGCACCAATACAGCCTCCCTATGGAACTAGTTACACACTCCTACTACATGTAAGGTGTTGTACAACACAGTTCCCTAGAGGCAAGGGGATGAAAAGGTGAAAAGACTGGGATGGGGGGGGGCACACACACAACTCCAGAACCTTACATTGGCATTTGAATAAACTGAAAAGTAAGCAAAACTCTTCATGTTTATATAAGCAACTTGACTGTACTCTAACAGAGGACAAGGGTATGAAACTATGTCCTTATAAAGTAACGCTCATCTTTTACTTATCTAACAAAGAGAAACACAGGAGAGGGTCAGAGGCTGCTGAAGAAAAAAATATTCAAGTGTTAAGGCCAGAGAAATGGAAAACAAAGTTTAACGCAGACAAGAGTATTTGCGGATAGAGCCTAAAAAAAACCTTAACCACTGATTATTTTTCTATAAAAATAAACATCTAGTATTGTTGTCAGTGGTATGCACACCTCTCTGAGAACCTGATATTTAAATTGTCAGTTTGACAACCGATAAATATGATATTGAGCAAAGATTACTGTTACAGTTCTAGTAAGCTATAAAAAGAAAATTGGTAGTGTTACATATGAATGTGAAATCAGCCTTTCTAACTAGTCATCCTGATTTACAGCTATGTGCTATGAAATGCTCATACAGATTTTTAATTTCCCTTTATGTCTTATGGTAATATGAAAACTATAATTAATATTAATTACAGCTTCCATAATTTCACAGTGGCTGAATGGCTCGCTATTGCTAGTATTTGTAGGAAATGAGCCGTGCAGCTCCTGACACAAGTACTATCCCCCACTAGTTTTGCAGCTGAATAATATTCAGCCTGTAACAGAATCCTCCTAGGACTGAAAAGTACTCTTGTGCACAAGGATACACGCACAAAAACAACAACTAAAAGCTAAAAGCAAACTTGCCGAGAACTTCTGGGTCAGCTTTTGACATCACCCCTAGGAATGAAATCAGACACCAGCCAATCCGGCACCATGAGGCTGGCAGGACAAAATAAACAAAAGCTGGGCCCAGGGCTCTACAATGAGGGAGGGAAGTGGAAGAGACTATTGTTCCAAAAGCTTTTAAATGATGTTGCTTTATTTATTTCTTTTCACAATGCCTGAATTGAATCTTTAAAAAGGGAAAGGACCCTCCCCCCCAGGATCTGTTGAAACAGAGTAGGGGGGTTCTTTTCCCTGTTGCTATTTGTTCTCTTTAACAATGTTTTGCGAGCCCTGTAAAGCGAACAGCACTACCCCGGTGTGGGAAGGCAGCGTTCTTCCCAGCATCTCCGCAGAGGCTCAGCATCGACACTTGATGCCAGATTTTCTGAAAAGCTGGGCAGGCTGGGTGCTAAACTCTTTTCAAAATCTGACCCTTATTTAGGTGCCTTCCAGGAAGCTTAGGCCTTTAGAAATCTGGCACCAAGCGTAGCCACTGGGCGCTTGGGGAAGCTGGGGCAAGAACAGTGCGATGAAACCACCTATCTGTGTGCTCTCCCCAGAAGAAAAGCGCCAGCTTTTTTGGTCGTTTTGCACTGTGCATTGCTGAGCCTGCCCAAGCTGAAACTCCAGCGTGAGACCGTACTTACTTACACACGAGCAGGCCAAGGAGGACAATGCCCCGTGCAGCGTCAGAGCTGCGGCTAGCGTACAGCCGATGATTCACTTCTTGGACACTCTAACCTGTCACTGAACTCAAAAGATTTAGGATTAGGCCCAGAGTTCACTAAAAGCACACATGGTGTGTTTTTTCGAAGTTCAGCTCAGCTGAACAAAGCTAGCTGAATGACTTCAATCCTCTCAGTGCTTCCCCAAGGAAAGAAAAAGCAACATATGTCTGCAGTTTGGACTGGACTTGCTGCCCCTTTCCCATTTCTATCCGTGCCAAACAGTCAAGTGTATAAGGACAATTAAATGCATTCCTGAAGTAAAAGATAAACGCATGGATCCTGGAGTTGTACAGGTAAAGAATATCAGTCATTCTTAGATCTTTAATAAAATAGACCTTTTTCTACTCTTGCCAAGAAAATTAGTCCTAAGGTGCACACAAATAATTACACATTGTGGAATAGTAAATTATTACAAATGCCACAGAATTCAAGCAGCCCCAAGCCTGGGCCAGATTTTCAAATGTCTTGCAGATGTTTATGGTTTGCTGCAAAACTTTTATCAAGTTACCCACACAACACAGCATTTACTGAATTATTTTGGCTCATGGTAATTCATTTTCTTTGCGCAGGTGTTGCATTCCAGAAATATTTTGTCTTCTCATAGAAGACTGCTGGAATTCTACTTAAAAAAATCATCATGAAAGAAACCAGATCTTCTCATCTGGGAGAGGAAAAAACACCTCCCAAACTCGGTTCATTTGCCTTTTCTTTCTTTTCAGGTGAAAAAAAAAAACAAACCCAAAACCTTACAGGTAAAAAATCTTTTCAAAATATGTTACAGATGTCTGGTACTTCTGCAGAACTCACAAACTGGAAAGCACAGACCACTATAGGGTGAAGCCCCAGGTTGCCTCTGATAAAGATACTGGGGTATAAAGTCCCAGGTAGTGTTTCAGTGGTTAATTTTACTCACTGGAAGCTCACGGTCGTTGGAACTACTAAGGCCGAACCCTTGACTGCAGGAGAGAGTCACGGAAGGAGACTTTGTCCAGCAGGCCCCCGACAGAGCCGCAGCGGGGACCTCACCGGCACAGGCAGCGTCAGCATCCCCACGTGCATCCCTCGCCATCCCCCTCAACATCACCACAAAGGCACCGCGTGCTCCCACCATACTCTCTTTTGTCCTGAGCTTTTATTCCACACTGCATTGGGTAGGAAGCAAAACACCAAATGGGGTCGTGCAGTATGTTGGACCTTTCCTTGATTGATAAGTTGCCTGGAGGCGAAGCAAAATGAAACTCTTGGGATTTAACAACTTTCCCTTTTAAGCATATAGAAATTCAACATTAAGCCTAAAAAATTTTCCAGGAGCAGATATGAATCCAGATATAATATCACTTTGTAGATATGGAAAAATAAAACCAGCTATCTTCCACTTCATAGACATGCAAGCCACTAAGTTTTCGTATAGGGTAGGAAAGCAAAGATGAAAATGCCAGAGGACTGTTAACCTTCAGGGATACATTTTAAGAGACAACATGATTGAACTCAGATAAATTGGAATTAAATTTAATCAACCTCCCACTCCCTAACTACACTATCAGAGGAGAAAAACCTACAATTAGGGAAGAAACAGAAGGAAATTCAGACATCTTAAATTGAACAAGCTCCGATCTCTGCTGTGCAACTTCCCTGATGATACTAAGTACTGCAATTCCCACGTGCAGTATTGCAGACTTGCTGTCTTAACAGTCCTCTTATGAGTAATCAGTGGAAGGGAACATTTAAATAATGTTTTGGAGCGCATATTATCTAGATTTAGCTGTTCTATCATTTAGAGCAAAATGAATCTAAATTTACAATTGAAATACTTTGCGTCAAATCCTTAAATCACCTTTCTTATTCTGTGAATGGAGGTGTTAACATCGGTGTGGTAGCTATGACCCACTAATTCACGTGCTCCAATAGAGTGGCTAAGAGTATATAATCCTTTAATCTTTTGTTCTGTGACTCCACCTACAACTCCCTGGCACTAATTTAAGAATATACACCATGATGCTTCTAATGAGCAAAACATTAAAGTAAGATCGACTGTCACAGCTGGCAATCTGTTGCCAAAAATGTTATGAAAGTTAGACAGGTGTGAAGGGAAGTACAATAGGAATCCTAATTTTGAAGTGACAGATAAGGAGTGTTCCTGCGTGAATATAAAAGCCTATATTAAAAAGAAGGTTAAATACATATTACTACAATAGAAATCCTTCTACTGAGTGCATTTTTTGTCTTTCTAAATAAAACCACTAAGTTATGATAATGTATATTACATTTCATCTTATTCTAAACTTTAAAAAAAATGTTTACATGATTTTATGTTATACTGAAGCTGTATGTGCATCACTATTCAATCTGTTAATTTTTCTGGAGAAAGCTAAACCATAGAATGGATAGCTTTCACTGCATAGGCACCTAAAACAGTTTGTTGAAGATTTACCCTGTTTTTTTCCAACAGTATTTTTTTCTGCAAGTTATGGCAACAATTTTCTTCATTTTCAGCTAGTTCAGTTTATACATAGTTCTAAGTTAGGAAAACAATTAGGAATTCAGAAAGCAGAAAATTTTGTTTTCCTCTTTCCATTCATAAATAAAATTTATATGTACAATGATAGACTACTTAAGCAGTTCAAAAAATTTGAAGTGCTTCGTGTCCAGAAACAATTGGCACAACGCACTAGCTGCAGATACTAGTTTTGTGTAACAGACCGGTTTTAAAAGAACATGTTCCAATATAAATTTTTGCCTTGTATGCCAGAACATCAAACATAGTTAAACCACTAAAGCAGTCTTGAAATGTCACTTCTGTATATTTTAATTGAATTCAAACTACAACATTTTGCTACACATGAATTACATGAGATTAAAAAGATTATTATTTCTATTAAGAAATATGATTCACATTTTTATAGCATAAGAAGAATGTAATAATTTAGAATGTGAGTAAATGTATGTAAGCAGTACACGTGTATTTAGAGAAACCTAATTGTGTACAACAAACAGCTCTGGTTAGCAAATGATATTGACCAATAAAACTGAGCCTTTGTTTAGGAAAGTAACTGGAAAGCAAAAATGTAAAACAAGATTACGCTTAATTATTTAAATCAAAGTGCTCCACTTGTTGATTTAAATTGTGATTAAAATCAGGGATTTAAATTAATCCACTCTGGATTGCATAAACATCACCTTAATAAGAGGGAGCAGTAGCTTCATCACCCAAGAAGTCATTCAGGAAAAGTATTGTGACAGAGCGCAAAGAAGGACTGAGGAAGTTCATTAATGGCTATCCCTCTGCTGCCCAAATGCTCCAGTTTCTCCCACAAGAGAAAGCAAATGCATGAGTGGGAGGAAGTGTTTGCAGGACCGTGCATGCTTAAAAACATGCACAAGTACTATGAGGCAAAATCATTATGGTAATTTTTCATTAAAAGCAAGATTTCTCTCCTCAAACATAAATAGATTACTCATGCATTCCAATTGTTCTTACTTGTTTTATTCCTAGGGTCCCTAGAATAATCCGTGTTCATACTTTTCGCCCATTAGCAGGAACATGGAGCGTACTCCGTGTTTACCTGATACTGGCATTAACTAATGTGTCATTTAAATAGACAGCAATACTAAATATCATACTGAAATGGATTTAGCTCTGCACTCCGATACTGACACCCAACTCCTGTTGCAGCTTCTGCCAAATCCTGGATTCTACATTTCATTTCTTCCTGTATAGCAGGGCGACGAATAGCACAAACCACGCAGTACAACTTATTGTTGAAGGAGGTCTACTCCAACTTAGCTAGAAGTCCAATGCATTGCCAAGGTGATCAAAATACCAGTACAATGACAATGGGGCATAAACTAAGGTACTTGACAACGCAGCTGGCATATTTAATCCAAGGGTGCTTTAAAATCTTATATGAGAAGATCCTCTCAAATAATATGATTTATTTTTCAGCAGAGGTCCAACTTCAATTAAAATAAATAAAAGCAGGTAAGCCTTTCTTTCTGCTTCGCAGCTTGATTGTGAAGGACAAAGTACTCTGGTTGAGCCCACTTCTAATAGGAACTACTTTTCTTTTCTGATTTTACAAGAAAGCGTTTTACAATCCGGAGAGGATGAGTCATCAGAAAATCCTTGTCTAGTTGCCAAAAACCTGCCCCTCTTCATTATGAACATAAAGATAAAAGCTCTTACAGTACATTAGCTGGCATACGCCTACACAGACAGTACAAATAAATTAATTGTGCCTAGCCTCAAACATCCAAAGAGATGTAGCAGGAGCTCAGTCCATCTTGTTTCATTAACAAATTAAACTGTAATAGAGCATCAACAGTTCTCTTATGTACATAAGCTTGGCTGTTGTATAGAAAGGTTTTGCAGGTATCATGCCTTCTTACAGACATACATTGTAATTCTTGCAATATTTACATTAGTTCACGTACATTACAAAAATACCAACAAAAATGTGGTATATGCTGGAAAAAAATTATAAATGTTGGAGTAAGCCTGTTGGCCATCCCAAAAAACTATTCAGAAACTGCATAGGTTTTTGGAACTCAAGATTGGGGTAGTGGTGTTTACTAAAAAGGGAATTTGGGATATGTCACCATTTCACGCATGCAATATTTACAAATTATTTTGCATCTGTCAAGAAAAGCAAGTATATTTGGAACTATGAGTGGACTCCGGTCTGGTATATTCTGGTTCATCTGAAAACTGTACTACTTGCAAACATCAAGGCTATTTCATAAAAATATGTACACATATGTATTTTACAACCCAGTTGATGAAAATGCGGATCAAAAGGGAAGTCACTGTATAAAGTACTGTACATGGACCAGGGGCCAGAATTACTGGAAATAATCAACATTCACCATCAAACCCCTGCTACAGATGAACTGTTTTCCTTCTGGAATGCTCACAATCTTTAGCTTGAGAAAGTTATACACAACCAACTTGAAAAACAAGTTTAACTCTACTTAGCCACAAGCTAAGATTACACCCTCAAACACACCTTTCTAAGATTTCTTATGAGAGGTTTGTTTGTGCAATCCAGTTAAGGGCAATTTGTTAAAATTGCTCTATGATTTTCTTTATCCTTTAACTGCATAATTTAAGCAACCTGCATTTTATAAGTTCAAAGAAATTTTTTTTGTAATTACACATTTCTGTCTGGTTTTACCTCCTGAAAAATGAAAAGTTGTAGACAAAGACGACAGAAAAAAAAGAATGGAAGAGATAGATTGAGCTCAATCTATCACAGAAAGCAACTTCTTAATTAATGAGAACAGAGAGTGACTTAACATAAAATACGAGGGTTCAAAACGATCTGCAGTCTGAGTTAAAACTGCTCTAGCTTTTTGGCCTCCAACTCCAGGGCTGGGAAAAGCCAGAGCAAAAACCAAGGTGCTGACTCCTCCAGAAGCTCAGTTGTATCACAAATACCCAAAGGCCAGCAGCTCCCACCTGTCCAAAGCCCCAACAATCCCTGTACAGAGAATTTTACTGTCTGTGTTTCGGACAAGCGTTGTGAAGACCCCTCCCCAGGTGCAGCAGGGCATCGCTGTGGCTCTGATGTTCAGGCTAGTTCTCAGCCAGGGCTTCCTTCCAGCTTCGTCCCTCCTTAAGTTTCACTATGTATCTTCAACCAGAGAATTTTTTTTTTTCTGTTCCTACCTCAGAAGAGCACACTGCTGCTATCTGATGCGAGTAGCTGTTAGGTGATACTACGCATGTGGGCACAGCAGCTTCCAAACAAGCTCCAGCCTACGTTTGCAGAGGCCAGTGCTTCTCCTGAACGGTAGAGCAGCATGACCAAAGATGCGAATGCGCACCTTACAGCAGGCTGTGCCTCACAACTCCCACTGCACATGTATTTTTTGTTCCAGAGATCAGTTTTGACAGCTGAGGCCAGTGCAGACATACCGGCCTGGACTCGTGACATCACCAGATTAATAAATCCAAGGAAGGTTTGGCAGCTCTTGCTATGGGCAGCCAGCCCGTGGGAGAACGGCAGCCACACATCAGATAGTGCAATGCTAACTCGCTGCTCTACACAGTGCTTCAATACATAAACAAGTTTCTTGCAAACCATCAGTTTGCACAGCCCCTTCTGCAAGCCGCAAAGGCCCCGCCAAAGCACAGACCAAACCTTGCTGGCCACCATGGGGGCATCAGAGCTGCCACTTCTGCCCTCCCAGCCAGAGGGACAAGCAGGACGGCGAGGACATGGGCCTCACGGTAGCAAGTGCAGCACTGCTGCCAGGGAGGTGACAAGGAGCCCTGCGACTGCAACTTTGTGCTCCCATAAGCAAGGTCAGGCTCTGCTCCGTCCGCGAAACACCCAGGAGCCTCGCCGAGCCCCCCCCCGCCCTGCCAGAGCACAACCAGGCTCACCGCCTTCAGAAATGAGGCCATGACAGATCCTTTCATTATTTTTTTTTTTTTCTTCCTTTATGAACGGTGCCTCATCATTGCAGAATGATGTGAGAGCTTAATTAGTGCTACGGGTCAATATCTCTGCCTGAAGAGTTTCCCTCTCTTTCATGAATAAAGGAAGCCAGCCCAGCTTCCCGTTATCCAGCTACCAGCATCGGCTCTAATAAAGCACCATCTTCAGCCAAAGTCAACCACAGCCATCACACAGATACCTAGTGTCTGATGTGTAACCGTAGATATCCTTTCTTTTATGGGGTTAATACTTGCCCTTGGGGATAATTGTGCAGGACTTTAGATGAGAGATTTCCATAAAAGGCAGTAAGAGTCACCCAGCTAAACCCACACATAACTCAAGCTAGTTACCCCTTTGCATTATTTAAATGTCCCCCTTTAATGTGAATGCACCAATTTAAAAGCACAGTGCTGCCAGTGCTTTGGGCAAGCAGCTCTTCCCTGGCGACCAAATGTGTCCCTTCAGAATTTACATCTGCATGTATTTCAAAAATGTGCCTCCTCCTAGGCCTCCTGGCTGTCAGAAAACAAAGGCGTAAATCTGCGTTTCCCAGTGCTGGCAGGGAGCCCGCGGTGTCAGGTTTACTGCGCCCCTTCACCTGGGTGCCAGGTAGGCAGGGGCCTGTGCCCGCTCTTGGAGGCCGGTGTGGATATGGATATCCAACACACTGGCATTTCAAACCGCTGACTGCTGGCGAGTCTCCTGGCTCCTCCGAAGGAGCACCTGGCCACTTCGCGAGTGGACCCAGAGAAGGAGGAGGAACCACTGGCCACTCTGACCCTTCCACTCCGCTTCCCTGTTCCCAGAGTACTTACAGCTTGGCCTTCCCTTTTAAGATCACAATTTTTTTCTTCTCAGGTGTATTTCGAGTGTATACTTATACAAAGAACACCAGCAAGGTGCAAGTTACAGCAATTAATGAAATTTAACTACATTAATAGGGAGAGAGCCTTTTTTAAAACAATTTTGGTTTTAATGTTAAAAAAATGCAAACAGTAATAAGAGTGAGGTAGAAATATTTTCATTTGACTGCATGCTTCTTTTTCTGACTGCACGTATGAACTTGTTTCCTGGTCAAAGGGAATTTCTGTGGGTAGGAAAAAATAATTCTGCCATCCTTACAGTACTTGAGCATCTTGTTTTTATAAGACACAAAGGTTTTGTCAGTCAGGTTACCTAGGAGTGAAAGTTATGTCTCATAATCCATAATTCTGTTGCCCATTACACACCATCTGGTGACACAGTCAAAGATAATCTGATTTTTGACTTTTAAAAACACTGCATAGCTATATCATATGGTGCATGCAGTATGATTACTTATTTAAGTATGGTGCTTTTGTATAGTTTACAAATCCATGGTCACTCTCAGTTAACCTGAAAGCAGTTTTGAGCAGGGTTTTGTTTCTTATTTCAAATGTCTGAGTCCCTGGCTCAGGTTTTTATCTATTTACAGTTATACCTAAAACTGCATGATTAAACAGCTAACATCTAATCTAACTAACCTTTAAGAAGCTGTGGAACAAATATCATGACAAAGCTGCTCCATGTCCCAAAAGCAGCAATGTCTTATCGCAGCGTCTTTACTAGGAAGAGCCTGATATAATTTAATTATAGACTACTTGTTCAACGTGATGCAGGAGTTCAAGTATTTCAAGTAGATTCAGGGAGTCTACCCATAAAGACCTCCTTGCAAGATTATAGTCCATCAATGTATCTGCAGGTTTGCAGTAGATTTGCTTTTGTCACTTTATTTTCAGTCTCAAACAATAATCAAAATAGTTAGTGGGTTGCCAAAAGTTGTATGCTCACAAAATATATTAAGAAAAAAAAGACAATCAAGCATGCTGGGCAAAAGAAAGCTCTTACACAATTGATCTGGTGAAGGGAAATAGGCTGTTTGCTGTTGCTCAACTCCTTTGCCAAAATATTTCAGTGGCCCTTACATTCTTCCAAGGCCAAACCTTCAAACAACAATCTCATCCCCTTCTGATGCACAAGACACACCCAAAACATTTTCAAGAAGGGTGGAAAGTAGTAAAAGAAGATTTCTGTGATTTGCAGTCAGGTTCTTCTGGGATTATTACATATTTCTAGGAGACTATAACGTACACACATATCTGTACCTCTGATACAATCACATAATCAACATTCAAATCTAGATAGCTATTTTTCCATGCAGATTTTTATTACTTTCTCTTCCTGGAATAATTAACCACTTTGGGGATCTTTTTAACTTAAGACGCGAATACCTAATTTACACTCGACTCTGATTACAATTCTGAATAATTTCCATTTTTCTTTCAGGCCAGCTTTAAATCAGCCTATCAGGCTGCTGTGTCCTTTTGCACTGGCAGGTTTCGTTCCCACCAGAGCCTCTGGGCAAGCCAAAGCACACCACTACAATAATCTCATTTAGTGATACACCTGCATCACTCACCAGAAGTTTCCATGGTCTCGGGCTTCATCTGGGGAAAGGGAGGCAGCAGTGCTCGATGAAAGGCAGTTCCTCACGGAGTTTCATGTTGGGCCACGGCTCACCAGCAGCCCAGCTGCTGGGATGCCAGGCTGTGCACCATGGGGAGGCAAGGAACATTTCCGAAACCTGGCAAGCACAGAGACGGCACACGAGCTCCAGGTGCAAGGTCACAGGTGTTCCATTATGCTGCTCCTCTCTCACACGCACCTGCAGAGCTCTAAAAGCACCAGACCTAATACACAAAGCATGGAAAGTTTGTTCTGTTTCTTTTGCCCTCCAAATCTGACCGTCCCATTCTTGCTCCCTCTGACCATGCTGTCCAGCTGCCTATGCCTATCAGGTACGCTCTGCTACTAGGAGGGGCTTGAATAAAGCATTTAAGTATCTGGCAAGCATTTTCTTCAATGAAGATATGCTATGAACTAGGCAATCATATTTTCAACTGTGCTGCCTGCCAGAAAAGTGCACAAACTTCCAATAGCAAAGAAATGAGGTAATTTTGGTCAACCGCCAAAATCAGCACATTTCCTCTTTTGGTTCTGGATGCTGCACCTCCACACTCCACAATGTGTGACAAGTTGTGAGAGGGAGGTGCAGTGTCTCAGAAAAGGAAATACTAATTAAACTGCTGTACATTATTAAACAAAAAAAAAAGGCGGGGGGGAACATTAAGCATCCTGATGTCCCGTGACCTCCTCCTGAAGATCTCTTTAATTGGAGCCCAGCATAACCTTTCTAAGATGTCAATACTTTATCTTGATATTGCAGAAATGTAAAGCCTTATCCCGTTAGAGGAAATCAAAAGGCTTACATGAGGGATGCAGCACTAGGTTAAAAGGCTGGACTGCAATTTAGCAGATCAGGATTAAATCCTGGTGTTGCCACAAGTTGCTGTGGGGCTTGAGCAAAATTCCTAACTTCCCTCACCTGAGACCCTATCTTGTGCCTGGTCTTGTGCATTTAAAAACTAAGTTTTCCTGAGCTGGGAATTTACAGTAGAGCAGAGTCTAGAACAGTGGATTTTGGATGCATATTTGGGCCTCTTAATGCTAATGCAGCACAAACTGAAATGACAGTAGTAGTAGTAATAAGAATAATAATAGTAATTATCTCGCCGTCTGTATTTTCAAGTTAATGTCTGCCAAAAAGCGTTAGAGAAGTTTCTCATTGTGGCAACTACTATATTTATGTGAATAATTTACAACAAGCTCATCTGAATAATTTGAATTTTTTATTAAGATTATTTTCTTATTTTCCATTGAGAAGCCTGCTTAGATACTGACTCACATTCAGCCCTGTAGGGGTAAGTGCCAAGCATTTGTTTTTCCTATGTCTCCAGTAGTTATTTGACTCCTGCATTAAACTCACCAAAATCAAAACTGAATAGGAACAATCTTAATTTAATTATTAAATATATTTCTAACTTCACTGTGATTTCAAAAAGATCTTTCATGTGAGGTAGTGGAAGTGTGCCAGGGAAATCTAAAAAACTGTATGCAATCCTCTCCCCCCACCCCTTCCTTCTTTCTGCCTCTCTCAAAAGGAGGTTACGTGAACTCAAATCTAGCGGAGCTAGGGTGAGCTAGTTTCACTCCAGGTTTGCTAGGAAAAAAGTTACCAGGGCATTATGCCAAGCCTGCCACTTTTGAGATAAGTATGACTTTCTTTCAGGGCAGTTTTATGAGGGGCACAGCAAGAGGCTCATATACTACGGCAATTCAATTGCAGATTTAGCTATACAGCAGCTGCCACTGCTTCATTATAAACAACAGTTCGCTCTGAAGTTCTCTTAAGAAGTTTACAAAAGGGACAGTGTATTTATCTGACGTCTGTTACAGTGGTGTGGAGATACACAGATGGCCTTTGACTCTCATCTTCTGCATCACACAGAGCCAAACCCAGTTCTACAGAAAGGGTTAGACCTGAAATTTGCCTGCTCTTTTCCTGATGACACTCCCCTCATCTATTTGACAATCAGAGCCAGTTTACTTTCCTTGGGAGGGTCGGATTGGCAGGTGAACTATAGTGAGGAGAGGAAACACGTTAAGTATGAAAACATTCTCATAAGTTCTCACAGGAAAAGGATGTAGCTAACAATAAAGAGAATACCGCATTTCTCTGCCAAACTTTATCATACAAGATTACGTATTTCTAAAACTTACACTTATACCAGTTAAATTTTGGTAGTGCTACATCTACAGGAGGCATACTCTGAAATACTACTCCCCATAGTAAGTCAGTTCTGGAGACTTTTTTCTGAGGTTAGCAACAGGGAAACGTATCACCACCTCACTTAACTCCAGATACTACCAGAGTGCTGGGAGCTACCAAGTGAACCCTGTCACCACTGCTTGACCAGTCCCATGAGTGATCTGTGAGGGAACGCCTCCAAGAGCCACTCAGGCAAGGCTGTCACAGACTGCTTGAAGCAAGCTTCATTCACCAGATCCTCACCGGTAGTATTGATGGCCTGGCCTCCTGCCAGGCACAAATACTGTATGCTGAGCAGCTGGAAGGCTAATTACTAAAGGTTCGTCCTTCCTCCTCTGGGGTTGTTCCCTGCACTTCTTCAGTTTTGCAAAGCTGGTACAGTAAAGACAGAGCTGATAAAAGTATGGTCGGGATATGGCTTTGAACTGCTTGCCTTTGCTTGGCTTAGCGGCCATCTCATTTGCAGTTTCACTTTAAATCTTCAGCTCTGACTGTTCTGGTCAAGTTTCACGGCTTTCGGTACCTTTCCAGGGAGCAATCAGAATGAGCTTTTTGATGGCCCATTCCTAGTCCAAGTATTATTCCCAGAAATGCACCAGCCAACAGAGACCTACTGACCTTTGCTTGCTGTCCTCAGTGCCATCAGGACAGCTGGTTTTGACTCATTCCTCGGTTTGTTCACCTGTGGACACGTCGGCACAAGTACAAACAGGCAGCACAGGTGATTTTTCCTCCACACAGGCTGCTGGACAGACACTTGCAGGCAGCTCTCAGTTTATGTTCGGTGTCTAATCGGTGAATGCCCAGGTCAATATCTGTACTCAATTTCACAAATGCAAAAGAAGAAAGAAAAGCTGCTGGCAGGTCATTCTCAGAAAGGGATCCAGGGGGCTCTGTAACTTGCCTTATCCTCACAGATCTGGATTGCTGCATGCGATGAAAGCAGTCTATTAACAGTTCATCATAAAACATGCTCAGAGATTTTATGTCCTAAATTATGTAGATGATTGTTTTGCCTGTTTGGTGACTGTGACTGTAGTGGGAAGTCTAAATCACTATTATTGCACCTCCAACTAAGGATTTTTTAACTATTATTTAAATTAAAAAGAAAAAAAAGACAAGTCCTCAGCAAGAATATTTCAAAACACTGTGATGATTCTGTGAGCAGCCTTAAATACTGACTTGGTATTTCATCTGTTCCTGGGATACACCAGTTTCAGCATGTTACTTCAGAGAAGAACCAGCTTTCCTGCAAGGACTGAGACCTATGTATCAGTTTCACAGCTTAAAAATGGTTCTTTACATACATTTTCATAATAAAGCACTTTATAACTATTACCTAATTATTGCTTACAGCATTAAGTAACAAGGTATTATTACTCCAATTTTACAGAAGGGAACAAATCACGGAATCTGAAATACTTATTCTGCTTTTGCGTAGGCTTTCTCATATTAATTAATTATGAGACTCAATTACACTCAATCTCACCACTCCAAGCCAATTACGGAGAATTGTGTAAAGCAAAGAAGTAGGGAAATCTCTATCTCAGAGACAATCACTTACACTGACAGCACTTTCCATATAGGTATATAACAGGACTTTGCAAATATTAACTCACACACCCAATGCAATGGGATGGATTTTTTTCTCTGATTTTTCCCCAGCTGCCCCTATATTAGTAATCTGAGCAATGAACACTGCTCCCAGCTTCCTCACTCAACTCTGCCCCAGAAATCAAATGCAAATTTCTGGGCCCTGACTTGTGCATTAATCACATGATCACCTTTCTCACCAGAAGCAGTAAAAAAATTGCCAGGTATGTTAAATTCACCAGATTAGAAGAGCTCTAATTCAATGACTTCAAACATGGGTTGGTAAGAATTGGTATATGCTCTCTCTCTATATATATATGTTGCAAAATTATTTTTAAGCTTTCTATTTATTTTGAATCTACAACAAATTTATTTACTGAAGTTTAGCCCACAATGAGAATGGTAAGCCCTCTAAAATGTCACTTCAAAAGTTTTTGTTCCACTGAGGTATCTATGAACACTTCTGCACCCGGTGTTGAAACGTTAATTCACGATTTCCCACAGCACTTAGCCACACGGATTCACAACACATTTCAATGCCTTCAACAGCAGCAGCATTCCATGGGGAACCATTCTCCTGTTTCCAAGTCACGGCTCTTACAAAGATGGACTAAGCCAAGGCAAACTGGCCTTTTTATATTAAGATCAACCAATCCTCCCATAAAACGTGCACATTTTAAAATCAGGGGAGAAACAAAAGCAATTATCATCTTCAGCAGTTTGTCTAAAGAGGCTAAATCTACTTGATTAAAATTGGGGAGGGACATTGAACTGACAAATATTAATCTGAATTTTCCTTAATTGCTTTACTATGTTTGCTAGTGAGTGAAGGCTGCTCTAAAAGACTCTTTCTGAATAAAGGTGTGAATGTAAGTGGAGCAGATTCCATTCATTTATGACTTGGACTTCTTTGGAGCCAAGATTTCCCCCCAGTCTTCACAGTTATGACACTTTGTGTTCAATCTGGCCTATTCCAGCAGAATATTCAGTCTGTGCTCCTCGCAATTATGCATTGTTTGCATCACACCATAACAAGCGCATTACGAGAGTTGCATGCACTGGAATCTACAACACAGTATATTTTAAATGCTCTCCGGTTGTTTAAGTCAGCCTCACGGCATGGCAGCAGAATTAAATAAAATGGGATCTGGCAGGCTGCGTTCATAGGACTGCATCGTAAAAAGGGGAAAAACAGACACTAACGTTTTGACTGTTTCTTATAATTCTTCTAAATACTCTTAAGTAAAACAGAAATACCTTGCAGAGCCTGAAAAAACAGAGTTTGCAGGTACAGTTAAATCAGGCACCTTTCAAATACACATTGCTTATTCTGCAAAGCTTTCCCTTCTTCACCCAGTGACAATTCCATACTTCCACTACGCCAGGAAAGGGCCGTTGCAGTACAAAGCAGGCAGAGACAACCTAGGCAATCCAAAGAGTGAGATGGTCATAGCCACACCTGAATTTCCGTACCTAATGGCAGCTTTACCCTCACCGAAGTAAACTCCTACTTTCCCTGTTCAGACAAGGGAGATGCCATCCACCTCTGTTTAGGCACAGAGGGTAGATGGTCAGGATCTCCCTCTGGAAGCCTTCAAAGGCACACAGCTCTCTCCTCTGAATATACAGAGAACTAGAAACTTTCTTCAGTAAGGCTGGCTTACCAAGCACCAAAAATTTAGCCACAAATTAAGTACCCAGTCCTCTTAATTTGGATCCCATCCTCCAAGCTTCAGAACAGACACTTTCCTTGAAGATGCAAACTATAAATTGCAAGCGTAACATTAAGGCATGAACCTACATCTACCATAGTATTGTTAAAACAAGTATCAGCACAAATTCTGTGTTAATGACAGAGTCATGTATTTTCCATGCTTTTAATACTAACCCCTGAGCTTAATTATTACATTTAGTGTCTAGGGCAGCAACGCTTCCTACCCGGCACCCACCATCAGTTGAGCAATTAATTGCATACCACTGACCTTCATAGAACACCATGGAAATTTTATTAGTGTACAACTCAATTGTATTTTGTACAACACTGCCCCATAACTATGTCTTATTTTAAAAAAAAATCATGTGCTTACAAAAGGGATAGTTGAGCCAACTGAACTATTTATAATTTGCAAGAATAAAAAACATTTCACAAGGTTTGCAACATACATACAAAAATCTTTGTGGCCTTAATACAACACAAATGTTACTAAGATTCACATTATAGACAAACGTGGAATGGAAAATATTCCCTGAAGTCATAATGGCAGGGTTATGCAGTATGCTATTTAAAAGCTATTCACCAACAATGTCCTTTTCCCTTTAGCCAGAACCCTATGGTAGAAATTCAACTGAAGAAAGTCAATTAATTGCAATTGTCATTCTACAACTGAGGAATTGGATGTGTAAGATGCAGTAGCTGAAGGAAAGGACTACACTTCCCTATACTATTCAGTACTAGAAGAGAGGGCTAGCAGTCATGGCCTGTGCGTTCTACCTTGGATTTGCCTCTCTGCAAGTCTGCCATTTTGAGGGGGCTACATCCTGCTTATGTCCTGCCTTACTCTCTTCTCTCATTTTTAAGAAAATGCTGCCGCTCAGCACATTTCTTCTAAGTTCAAGATCCTCCTTGCTCCCTTCCAAACCAAAGGGTTCATGAAATAAATAACTATTGCATGATTACTCTAATTTCAAACTGGCACACTAATGTAAGCTAGGGTAAGTCAGGGCAAGAAGACTTTCTCCCTGGATCCACGGGCTGCATCCAGGATGAAATAACTTGTCACGCCTAGGATTTCAAGGATAGCTTCCAAGTTTCCAGACTCAAGTGACCCAGCAGGACACAGCCACAAACCTCTCCGCACTAGCACATCTGCGCCAGCTGCAAACTCGAAGATGGAAAGGGACTGCTGCAGCAGGTGGCATGGGCTTTTTGGAAGGTGTACATGTGCACTAAGGAGCCCCAAGAGCTGCTGTTTTGGTAGTTTATACTGTCCTTGTGCACTTTTGAGAGTCCTCCACATTTCTCACTGGACCCATTAGTAGGCAGCAGGCTGGCAAGGTGCCTATGTGCACGGTGAGGTGAATCACCCATCCTTCAAAGTCAAAACCCAACGAATATCAAGAGATAACTATGGAGTAATCCGGAGGTCACCACCAAGCTTTATTGCAAGTCAAATGAGTAAGGTATTTCACTTATGGTAAAATATTGCATCTCCCAAAGACCTTGTTCAATTTTCCACCAGCAATGAAAAAGCTTTCTGCCATGGCAAATTCTGCACATCTCAGGCAATGCATTTAATTTCATCAAAACCCAGTCACAATTCAGTTTACTATGTCAATGCAGTTCCAGACCTTTTTTGATTAAAGGTTTGTAACCTATACTGCCAATGGCAGTAAGATTATCTAACAAACCAAACTCATCAACAGCGCTTTGCTTTGAAGAATTGCCTACACATTGAATGGACAATGTCTCTGAGGTAATTCAGAGCTATATGATGGTAGTGGTATTGTTTTGTGGTTTTTTTAAGTCTATTAAATTGTTTCAGTTGATATCAACAATTTATTACTGCCTGTTTTCACAGATTCTTCCGTTTCTACAATACAGCAGAGGAAACATGAAGTGAAACTAGCTTCATTGTAATGAAAAGGGGATCTCATCATTTAAATCACTTTGCTCCCTAATCACAAATGCACAGAGAGCACAAACTAGGGAAGAAACATGTAAAGTGATGCTACAACATAGCATGTGCAATTTGAAGTCTCATTTCCTGTAGAAACATAGGTTACAAATCAGAACCGAGAGTACACACATTATTGAGATTACTGAAACGCTGTGGACAAGGCTATGATTGGGAGGCAACAACCCTGCTCTGTTTGAAACTAAATTCAAAATTCTCACTCATGTTGCTGACATCTTGGCTTAGATATTCTTGAGGCCTGATTACAGAGCATAATAATATATATATATAGATGCCTGGAATGACTTGCTATACGTCTTCACGTAAAAAGAAGTTACAAAACGAATACAAAGACAACAGACAAGACTCCCCTCTCCCAGCCAGGAAGGCTTTTATTGCCATCTCTTCAACACTTTCACTTCTGCCAGAGCTCCCCTCTGCCTGCGTGGCCCCTCCAGCTGTCCAAAGTGTCTCCTCCAGACAGTACTGCTGAGCAGGCGAAGCCTGGATTAAACAGTATTAGATGTTCTTTCTGTCATTTTGTTTTCAGTAATTTAGAAAATTATTTTTCTTGTTAGGGATATTTTTAAACAGGGTGAGGAAGCTGTTACAGAAGAAATAAGAATTTCCAAGATCAGAACATATCAGAAGCTTGACAATACTTCACATGTCTCTGTGACCATGAATATTTACACAAACACATGCATGCACACACACATTAAAGTCAAGTCTTCTGGTGGAGGCTTACAAAAAAAATAAAAAACATGCTCAACAGGAAGAGTCTGTTTAATGTAGGATTTAAGCAAGGCTCTTTTATTTGCATAGATCACTTACAGCAACGGCAATTCATGAAATTCTCCCATAAAAATTGTGCTATATTTTGTCCAAAGCAACACATTCCTTGCAGATCACAGTGCCTTTCTCATGCTGCTAATAAGATAATCTATTACATGAGGCTTACAAATCCATTTAAATTGATTTTAATTAATGAATGAATCACTAGCTACTGATGACTTGGTCTATAGACAGCAAGCAATTCAAAGCACCAGGCCTCTAATCCCAACCCAAAATCCACATTAGAGCAACAGGACATCTCTCTGATCAATAGTAACACAAAAATGTTCAGTTTATACACATTTAAAGTGTATGAACTTGATCAAAATATATCTCCAGATCTTATGCATTACAATTCCTATATTCAGGACTGTTCAACTAGGAAAACAATATTAAATCATTTACATTTCTTTCTAAGTGAAATAAATGAAAGCAAGCACAACTATAACCTGCTTCTAAACTTTTAGATGCTTATTCCACTTCAAGGTTTTTTCCTTTGTTCTGAAACAATCAGTTACTTAACACTAATTAATAGGAAACTGCACTTCAGATGGTCACAAACATGAACAATGCCTTTTACGTATTCTTTGGTCCTGTGAAAATTCACTGCTATTCTCCACTGCTGAAGTGCTTAAATTTTCCCTTAAAAAGAAAACAAGAAAGAAGATTTCTGTCCCAAAAGCAGCATGCAGAAGCACCATGAAGAACATCCTTGTTATTTCAGTAAGTTAATTATTATAATTATTGTTATTACAAGAAGTTAATTACAATGCAGTAAGTTAAATCCACAGTAGGTGGTGTGATGCTGAACACTGCAACCCCTAAAGCATCAGCATCTGGCTCCCCATAGCAGAGGGGACACACCTGAGTGAGGCTGCTTTCCTGCATACACAGAGCTGGTGCTCTAGCACAGCATCTGTGAATAAAGCACCACTTTAACTAGCCAAGAAAAAGGAAGAAACGATGCATGCCTCCCTGGATGTAAGCATCTAGCCCTTCTTTCAAAGGCCGCTCTCTTTTCTTAAAACGTGACGGAGAAGGAAGGGCGAGACAAGCCAGCTCACCTCCAAAACAGTGTAGCTAAGCCCAAGCCACTCTGCTCACACGATGCTCTCTGCTGCACAAGCTTGACGGCACCAATCTCTGCCTGCCTGGGACATGACTCTCTAGCAAGCTCCCTCGCCTGATGTAGACTCCACTCCAGAGGCAGAGCAGCAGGTACTTGGGGAAGTTTGGTACCAAAACCGAGATCTCTACAAACTTCCTGTACCAGATGGAGTCGGTGCTTTGAGAATTGCAGTTACAGACCAGTTACTCTGTTTACATTTTTTTAAATGCTATCTGCACCTTCATGGCTCAATAACATCCCGTTAAACATTCTAAGAGAAACCCTAATCCCCTCCAATTGACAAAGCAGCTTGCTTGGGTGCTTGCTGCCATGCCAAAAGTCCCAGCAACTGGCCTCCAGCACAGCTCCATTATGACAAAACACATCCAGTGGCCTGTCCCTGGGTGGATGCTACCAGCCGTACTGTGGGAAAAAAAAAGCAGCTGGCGTGGGCCATAAGAAAAGTGCCCATGAAAACTGTGCTGACAAACCTGTCAACCAGAAGGGAAGACTCTCTTCCTCTCCCTCAAGGGCAACCGTACCCATAACTCAAAACAGTACCTCAAAGGCTCCATTGTCGTTGTCTGAGCAAGGGACTGACCCTCTCCAGGTCTCTCCTATGAACATGGAGCTGCACGAACAGAGGGAGGAGGTGGGAAAAGCCTTTGTTACAGAGATGAGTCTCCACACGAAAAGGATCTCAGCCCTCAGCTGCCTTCAAGGTCGTCTGCGTTCCCTCCTTTTTCCCCAGCCCAGTCCTCTTCTGTACTGCCTGACAAATACTAGACTCAAAAAGCACCATACTGGACACCAGTATGGGATGACTTGTGTCAGCCATTTGGCTCCAGAACTCTGTAAGCGGCCGTTAGTCACGCTGAGGTCAGTTTACCAACATTGAACTTCACCAGCTAAGAAAGATTCCAACCCGTATCTTGCTTTATTAAAGCAATTTCACATATCCAATAAAAAAGATGCTGTTGCCTAATGTGCAATAACCATTCTGGCTGTTTAAATGAAGAGCCCTGTATACTGCATATACAGTTTAACCAATGCTGTCAAAAGTAGCTTTCTAATGCAGTGTCTCACTAATTTATTGCTCTTAATACTTGTGTTCTTCCCAGTTTGTTATGAACAAATGATTTTTTGAGGAAAGAACAAAAATAATAATTAAAGAAGGTAGGTTTGGCTTTTACGTGCTGCTAATTAATTAGAGAGTTAAATTAATCAAAAATTAAGTGCAAGATACCAAACTATCTTTCATTATATTTAAGAAAAACATACAGGCTTGAATACTCTCCAGGTGTAAATACATTAAGATCAACATTGTACCAAACCTGAATCTGGCCCAGTTAGCTCAAAAAGGTAAATAGTACATCCTTTCGCACCAATGTCACAGTGCACAGGCACTCCACATTTGAAGAGACAGATTCTGCAGCCAACAATGCTCCACTGACACAGAGACAATCAATGTGTCCTTGATTATGAGGAGGCAAACAGTTTTCACTACAAAAAAGGACACTGAAAAACAAATCATGTGTTTTTATTTTACAAGTTCCAAGTTTGGGTTGGGTTTTTTTCAAGCCCTTTTAGAGCACTGAAACAGAATAAAAATAGTTTGTTGCACAAGCATAAAACAAAGTAACTGCTAAATAAACATTTTAAATTTACTCCTATGTGCTCAGTTCTCATGCCCACTACTCTTCAGGAGCTGGATGATATCACTAAAATATCTTCCCGTTTTCTGGTAAACTGATTAGACAGGTTTCATCCAAGAATCGTGCCATAATGAATTCCCTTTATTTCATATTCTGAATATCACTGCTGGAAAATGTACTGCAGCACAGAATGTAGTACATGCCAATATATCCTGACATTCAAATCAAGACCACAAATTATAAACAGTTTCAGCAAATTGACTTGAGTGCCTTTGTTCCTCAGACATACATCTTCCTATTGCTTACAAAAGCAGCATATACTAACCACTAACACTGCTATAGCCAGTACTGGGAAAGGAAGTTATTGAAGCCTGGATTTCCTGCTTTCAGTTGTAGCCAAGAACTGTGAGGCTTGTAGTGGTTTCAGGAACTGACTCATCTAATGATTCATGGATAAGATACTGGGTTTAATATATTTCTGATCATAAGACTCAAACTTCAAAAACAGCGATGCTTAATTTTTAAAGAAAGTACATAAATCAAATAAACAAATATTGTCTTGGGACACACTGGCTAATAGTTGTAACTGTGTTTTACAGGGCACTCTGTTTAAAAAAAAATAGTATGTTAAACTTCCTGGAAATTCATTTCAAGAGAATGTTGACAATGAATTCAAAATCTACTGTCAAAAACCCAAGTACTTTTGTTGCAATCCTGATACTGCTGAACTTCCAGTGGAGGACAGCTGGGATATCAATTGCACTTTTAGATATACCCTTAGGTACACATATATCTACTGCTACATATTAATCAATGAATCCTAGAGCTACTATTGTTAATGCTCGTGGCTTCTTTAGCTGTGTATAAAAAGTATCATCAAAAGATTGGCTGATAACAATACCTTTGGGTGTTTGAAACAACAGGAAAGTTTTGTTTCAGGGGTGACTGGAGCTGCAGAAGTCAATCTGAAAGCAATGACTAACACTGGCTCCTAAGCACTCACACACACACGCATTTTGAGCTAATTCAGAATTCACAACCAGCCATTTTTATGCGTTTAGTTCTTCCAGAGGGAACCGTGCCCTCCAGCGCATCAAAATGCTTTTTGCCCACAACACAAATCTCATCAGTATGCTGTAACTTGAACTGCCAGGCTCTTGCACCTAAAAACTAGCTTGAGATAGAAGCTTAATTCTGCAGAGCTCATGTATGGAAAAGTACTGGTTTACTTTTTAATTTCTGAACTGCAAGCTGCAGCTACTCACACGCTATGTACTGTGTTGGGGGGTGGGGGGAGAGATGTTAGCATTTCTGTATTTTACCATGTTCACAACTAGCACAAAAAAAAGGAAACAAAATGCATGTTGCTTGGAGAAGAAAAAAAAAAAAACCCCAGCAGTTAAAACAGTTGACAAGAAAAGGCCAAAGTGCGCTCAGTGGCTGGCAGTCATTTTATGGCTATAGTCCTACAGCAGATTTACTTAGATGACGTCAGTGGCTCCAGTCCAGCTTTTCTTTGGTAGCATTTACCACTTGCCTCTTGAAGCCTCCACTATGCTACAGAGCAGTAGACCATAATCAAAATTCCCTTTGTGAAATAGAGTTTACCTCAGGGCACAGAGGCATTGCTAGCTGAATTGCAGGCTCTTCACCCCGTACTGCATGCCCAGAAATAAATAACCTACAATACTGTACTTTCCTTAATACAGAAGAACCATTAAAAGCAGCCTGCTACCTAAAAAAGGGTTCTTTAATTTGTTTCCAAAATCTGAGAGGCCAGAATATGAGTTAATTTTCCAAGCTACCAAGAACTACGATAATTCTGTTACCCTTTGGACTTCTTTGTATTGTTTTTAGAGATTTTGGAAGATAAAGATATTTATGGGTCATTGTTTCACCAACAAAAAATATTACTAACGCTAGAGGCTGAAGTGAATCAGTATAGGAAGCTGCATATTTTAAAACTGTCTATCAAATGTGCCCCTTCAACTGCTTATCTACAATTGGTCAGTAAGCATATAGCAAATATGCCAAGAAGCAGAGCAAGAAATCACTATGCATAAATAACAGTCAATTTAAAGAGCACATTATTTGGAGCTATGGATTTCCTATCACACAACAATGACTGGAACCAATGAAACACTAGTAAAGCCAAGTCAGACAGATACCAAACCAGCTAAAACTTCATAGGCTCCGAAGTTTAACAAAAAAAACCCAAACCACAATCATATGAAAGATGCATCTTATTGTACTAAATAAACATAGTTTTGTTATGTTTTAATGGCCCCATCAGTCCAAAGACAACCATAATCATTATGGGCGATAACTAGATACATTAGTGGACTGAAAATTGCCTCTCACAATTAAGCACTTAGAAATTACTTATAGGGAAGATGCGCACATGCCTCACAGAGAACTGGAAGTCTCAATACTTCTCTTTTTCCCACCTCTCCGCTTACCTTCCCCTCAATCACACCAGAATGAGAGATCACAGGACTAACCTGTAGTGAGCCAGAAGACAGAAAATGCTATTATCATCTAACTGCATCTGAGTCACACTGTGGACCTGAACTCTAAATCTGAATTTAAAACAGATTTAAAATTTGAGGTGATCCCCAAACCAGCTCTTAGTGGTCAGATGCTAGCATTGCACGTTCCTGCAGAGAAACTAAAAGCCTCCATCAGCAGCCTCAGATGCCAAGCCAAAGGCAGGAAACCTTTTCTGTTTTCTGCAGGTGTCCATGTCAACTTGGGCACAGCGGTGAGGTGGGAGCATCACCTCTCGCTTCACTGCCCACATGCTTGGCCCCTAGGTGCTCTGCCAGCTCCCACATATTTCCATGCGGTTCGCCTGGGTAGACTTCAGCAGGGCATTAAAGAATGGCCGCTGGTCCAGGCTGCCATATTACTCTGTTCCAAAGGGACAGCAGAAGAGTTTTCTTCTCTTTGACCTCCTTTCATTACTAAAAAAGCGGCGTCAGCAGACATATTTAGAAGTTGATTGTAAAATTCTTTGACAGAGAATCTGATTCTTTTATTGGTCATCAAGGATCCTGGACACAAAAGTCGTTGTACAAGCACAAGCCGTCCTTTCTTTCCAATAGCCAGGGCAAGGAGGGAGTGGAAGCAGCATGGCAACTGGGATGGGCGAAGAGACCCAACAGCGCGACCACGTCCATAGGCAGCAGCAGAAGAGAAAGGATATGGAGGACCTGACAACATACATAGCAAAAGGAGGGGAACAAAAAGCCACCATGGTCCAAAGCAAGGACAGCCCAACGGCAAGTCAGTGCATACCCAAGAAAAGAGGAGAGTCCAGGCAACCACAGACTGATGCGGCGGCGTCCTGTAAGGCACAGCAAGACAGAGCCTGTAGGGCAGAAGACACGGAGGAATGTGCTGCAAGGTCAGAGAGCAACGCAGACAGATCCAACCCTTAGGACATCACTGCAGCACTGAATGGAAGACTGTATTTGTGGTTTGAGACTTTTCCTGCAACAAAATAATTACGGTCAAAGAAAGGCGGGGGTGGGGGGAAGATGAAGGAACTTCCACTGAATCTTCAAGTCTTCTACAAGGCTTTCAGTTGATTGTGGAAAAAGCAGAAATAAAAAAATAAAAATCTTCAAAGATCAGCTGACAGCAGATACAGGGACACAATTCTTTTTAAAGGTTAATTTTCTTTGAAAGAATAAAGGTAAAATCAGGGATGTGGAAAATGAAACTGTTTACAGAGTTTTGCCTTTTCTTTTAAACTGTAAACAAGCTTCAGGACAAAAAGCACATACACATGGTGGTGGAAGATTAAACATAAATAGAAAAAAAAAAATCACTTTTCTCCCATTAATTAATGTCCCTAAACACAGTATTTTTTTTAAATTGAGATACACATAACAGAGGCTTTAATCCACTAAACCTCTATGAACTTACCTTTTCTTCCAAAGTCTGTTCTGACATTTTCTCCCCTCAAAATCAAAATGTCATTCCTGAATTATAATCTCCCAACAGAACAACACCCATGTAAAAAAAAAAACATGCCAGGTAATTCCAAAAATAAGCACCATTGTTCAAGGCACCATGAGGTGAATGAACGGAGAGAGATTCCACCAAGGGAATAACTGTGATGTCTATAATGTTAAGGAATAATCTGGCACCAAAAATACCCAAGGCCATAGTGGTTGGTGATTCAAACATGAAGCATATCAAAATGCTACTGATAAGCTAAATTAACAGATAGCTTATCTGAAGCATATACTAGCCATATGGTGCCACAACTTCTGTTGCCTGTTGCTGGCATAACAATAGGCTACTGCAGTCTTAGACTGGAAGCACTATTTGACAAACTGTCAACAGCACTTTTATTTTTTTGCCGAGCTCTAGGGCAATGGCGCACTCGTCTATTTGCATTTTTTTTTTTTTTTTTTGAAACAGG
>Ga0065711_1004364_pt1 | contig 33467 bp, 18 predicted proteins | sample Hoacrofraction12_FD_59098 | JGI IMG/M metagenome (GOLD analysis project Ga0065711, IMG submission 59098) | Hoatzin crop microbial communities from Cojedes, Venezuela - Epithelial fraction 12 v2 (version 2) | ecosystem: Host-associated > Birds > Digestive system > Esophagus > Crop | place...
TGCGGGGGGGGGGGATATCCATAGCTGCACCTCCCTGGCAGGGCGCACAACGGCACTGACTCGAATTCCTCCTGCGTGGCCAAGGGTCTGGGCTGTGGAGGGTGGGGTGCTTTGCCCCTTCTTCATCAGCGACTGTTCCACCATCCCTGGGGTGCGAGGAGGTGGAGGAGCCGGTGCATCTGCCCGCGGCCCTCGAAGCCACCCCCCTGCAGCTCGTGGCCTCAAACCCAAGCTTTCTCCTCGCTTTCTTCAGGAGGACGGGGGGGAGAATATTTCTCCTTCACGACGTAACCTGCTTCTTTCTACACCAACCGTCTGAAGTCCCAGCCCCTCCAACACGTTTTATTGAGCAGAGCGAGCTGCGCTGCAGTTACTTGGGATTTGCAGAAGACAGGCAAGGGGTTAAAAAAAAAAACCCACCCTCTGGTTCGCAATTTGTCATAGCGAGTTTCTTTTTTCCGTGCTCAGGAGCGCTTGTGATGGGTGAGTAAATCCAGCTGGAATTTGAACTCTTGGTCGTGGAGAGGGAAGCGCTCGCCACCGGGCATCGGCATGAGCCGGACTGCCCCATGGCCAGCCGAGCTGCTCAGGAGAGCTGAACAATTTGATTTTTTTGTTATTGAAAGAAGCTTTAAGTTTGGTGGGGTTTGATTTTTCCCCCTCTCAGCCCTTGAAGCTTTCCCGGCTGGGCTTGGCGCTTGCCAGGGAGCCCCTGCAGCGGCTTTCCCCAGGAGGGGAGGGCTCTGGCGAGGCCGGGTGGGCATCAGCGAGGTTGGATTGGCATCGGCGAGGCTGGGTTGGCATCAGCATCAGCCAGAAGACCCCCGGGACCTTCCTCTGGCAGGGTCTCTCCCATCCCTGCCCTCTTGCAACGGCATCTGCCTGGTCCGAAAGCCCAGTCACTGCCCCGGGAAACCTCCTCTGGCTCCTTGTCGGGGGAAAAGGGCTGGGAACCCTCTCCCAGCTGCCGGAGAAGGAACTGGGGGTTGTTCTCTGCTTCGTGTTGCAGACCTTGCTCGCCAGCCGCTGTGTGAAGCTCAGGGTGGGAAGTTGTGCCTGGAACAGCTTGTCCCCGTGCTCAGCATCTCCTGTCGGGGCCTGAAGAGCTGCCAGGGTTGGGCTGCTCTGGCTCCGCTGTCCGCAGGGTTCAAACCTGCTCCTGGGGACAGGCGGTAACGGCGCAGGAGCTGGCAACAAAATGCTTAATGCTTAAAAAAAAAGAAGAAAAATAAATCCCTTTCGAGCTTTATGCTGTTCTTTGGTTCCAGAGAGCAGTGGGGTTTGTGCTCCGCGATCCTTCCCCTGCTCGGAATCAGAACTCCCTCCTCCTCGCAGAGCGAGGATGCTCGCGGCGGCGGCAGCTCCGCTTCCCTCGGGATGAGACCGCCAATGCGTTAAGACTCAGGAGCCAAGCTGGCTTTTGGGGTTGGAATGGTTGGAATGGAGAGTCTGTGGGGGGACTCACCCATGGGTGGGTGAGAAAGCTCCCACCTCGGACCCGGCGTCCCGGGAAGGAGCTCCCAGCCCACGGGCACCTACTGGTCCCCCTCCCGCAGCATTCCCAGAGGTGCCGGGACCACCAGGCGCCGGGACAGCCGCCAGTGGGGAGCAGTTTGGGTGGCAGCAGCTGTAGGGAATCGCACGCGCCGAGGACGGCGGGCGACTGCTCCACAGGATGCAATACGGCACGGGGGTCTTCGGGATGGAGGGGAGGAGGAATGCAAAGCTGCAAAAGCCGAAGTCTGAGCTTTGTGCTTGGAACGCAACGATCTGAGGCGGAGCGATGGGAGGGGGTAGGCTGAGGCTGTGGTTTGGGCAGGTCAGGCTGCCCGAAGTCAAAGGAAGAGAGAAATTGGGTCATCAGCCAACCGTGTGTCCATAATTCAGGGGGAAAAAAAAAAATATATGGATTAAGTTGAGCGTGGCGGCTGCCCAGGAGCAGCCGGGGAGGATCAGAGAATCACAGAATCGTTTAGGCTGGAGAAGACCCTTGAGATCATTGAGTCCAACTGCTAACCTCACACTGCCCAGCCCACCACTAAACCATGTCCCGAAGCGCCACGTCTCCACGGCTCTTAAATCCCTCCAGGGATGGAGACTCCACTGCTTCCCTGGGCAGCCTGCTCCAGTGCTTGGCAAGGTTTTCGGTGAACAAATTTTTCCTAACACCCAATCTAAGCCTCCCCAGCACAACTTGAGGCCGTTTCCTCTCATCCTGTGACTGGGGATGCTCCGTGCCCGCTCCCTCCTCAGGGTCTGCTCCACCGCCCCGTGCTAACCGGAGTGCGGTGTTTCGGTGGCACCTCCCCTCTGCCTGCCACTGCTGCAAGCTGCCCCGGTGTCCCCACTCACAGCCACTGTTCCACCTCTGCTGCTGCCATGCCAGGTGGCCTTGGTCACATCCCTTCACCGCAGAGCAGCCCAAACCCGGGGCGGGTTGGGGTTCCCACCTCCAGCTGAGAGAGGGGTTTGCTGTGGGCGGCGGCGGGAAGCGGGGCTGGGGCTCAGCTGGGCAAACCGGGCAATTTTTTAAAAATCTCAGCGCCGCATCCCCTCCTGCCCCACGTCTCCCCACCCTGGGCAGGCAAGGCGTCAGCGGGGAGAAAAATACCCATTTCTACAATATTCGTGTGTGCAGGCCGAGGGAAGATGAAAAAATACCTTTGTCTTCCCGGCACGGATTTATCCACGCGGTCACGTTGGGGGAGCTGAACGCGCAGCACGACGTGCCGGCACGGCGTCACAAGGAACGCCGCTGTGCGACCCGACAGCTTCACCGGCCAGCAGTCCTAGAAGCATTGCTGACAGCGCCGGGATGCAGAGTCTGGAAAGCTTTCCAGAGAGGTATGGAGCTAAAGACTGGTTTTAGGTGGTGGCTGACGAGCTTATGGGGGGACCGCGCAACGGAGCAGGGGAGTCCCAGCGGCAGGAAATCCATCTGTGGGGAGAACTTGAGTATTTGATGTTTCTGTGCACCCAGGAAGGTGTTTCAGGGGCAAAAATCACCGTGTGCATGATAGCAACCAGTCACCCACCTCAGGCCACACAGTGACTCGCGCCTTGGTGCCCTCCAAGGCCAGCTGCAGACGGGGTGGGTGCCCAGTGGACCTGGTCCTGCCCAGACGGGCCACCAGGTCTACCACGAAGAAGGCGTTTTCTCCCCATCTCACGCTTATAAATCATGGAGGTCATTTTGGGTTTCTTCCCCCTTTCTCTGAGTGCGGGATGCGGTTCCCGACTGTCCTGGGTTCAGCTGGGATAGGGTTAACTATCACCAGGAGCTGTTTGGCTGACCCAAACAACCAATCAAACGGGATGTTCTATACCATGTGATGCCATGCTCGGTATTTAAGCAGGGAGGTGGCTGAAGGAGAGGTGTTTGGCTACTGAGGAGCAAGCTGAGTGTTGGGTGGTGAGAACACTGTGAGTTGTCTATGCTTTTTATCAGTATTATTGATTGTTGTTTCCTTCTCCCTTTCTGTCAGACTCTTTTCATCCCAACACACAAGTCTTTGCCTTTTTTTTTCTCCTTCTGATTCTCCTCCCCATCCCACTGGGGAGGGAGAAGGAGTGAGTCACCACGTGGTTCTTTGTTGCAACTTGAAGCAAAACCGCAACAGTTCTTGGTGCCCAATGTGGGGCTTGAACACAACAGCAGTTTTGTACCAAATGTGCCATAGCTGTACTTGTTATTAAGTGGTAAGCTCCTGTGTGGGTCACAGAATTGGTTGTTTGCGTTCTTTATCTCTTTCTTTTGCTGAGCTTCGGAGCATGTTGGTACAAACAACGGCTGTGTGCTTTGTCCTGCTGTTGGTAGCCTTGCTGTACTGCAGAAACTATCTTGTGGAGATGATGAGGGAATACACCTCCCTCTCCCCAGCTGGGATTTCCAGGGATGGCCTCATTAGGCAGGTTCCTAGGATGGGTATCACCTCCCGCAGCCTGGGATTTGACACCTGAGGAGGCAAACTGACGCACCACCCAACAGCAGGGTGCCTTGCTTACCCTGATGAAAACCAGCAGCTTCTAGCACTGCACTGGGGTCTGGCCTGTGCCTATCGAGCCACAGTTCAGTACCCTCAGAAGACCGTGGCTGAGGCAGGGACCCAAAAGGCACCTGAGGACAGTAGAGTTGAGGTAGGGACCCAAACAACACCTACAGTAATTGCCCCACTAGTGAAGAACAAAAACCAGTGGACAAGGAGAGCAATGGTTCCATATTATCTATTAGTAAGAGAGGAGGAAGAAAAGGAAAGTGTTGATGAAGCTGGCCCTTCAAGAAGGGAATTGGAGAGAGAAATTGGAGAGCGCAAACAAGAAGAGGATTACCTGGTCCCTGACCTCAGCAGAACTTGGAGACATGTGAATAGATTGCAGCTGCCAGCCAGGTGAGCGGATTGCTGCCCTGCTGCTCCGATGCTGGGTTAATGGGCTGACAGTCAGCAACTGGAAGGGGAAGAAGCCCAGCAGCTGGGATCCCTTGCTAGAAACCGGGGACTTGAGAGAGGACTTGGAAAGGAGGCAGCAATTTGCAGTCTCCAGAGATGGTTCCCCTCAAGTGTGAGGGCAAGATAGCCAGTCAAGGGAAGATCTTGCGAACTCCCCAGGAAAGTGGACAACTGCAGATGAAGGCATCCAGTACCTGAGAGAATTAGCAGTGCTGGAAGTCATCTACAGTGATCTGGATGACGATGAGGTCTCCAAAGATCCACAGGATGTCCTGTGTACATGGACGATGTGGAGGAATATGATTCAAGGTGCCCCAACATCATGTTCGAACAGCTTGGCAGCAGTATATTGCCCAGATATGGATACACCAACTGTGGAGAGAGTGTTGTCTTGGCTCCAAAACTTTGAAGAAAATCTCTGCACCTCCTTATCCCTATAGGACAGAGTCTTGGGTGTTGGGGATGCCCCAAGAAATCGGTCCTTTCCTTGCCTGGTCAGAGGAAAAGAGAGCCCCAGATGCATGCCGTGTGGTGCACTTCCTGCGTGACTAGGGGGAGGATATGAGGAGGTGGGACGGTGAACCCACCTTTAAGCTGGAAGGCTGTGTACGCGGACAGAGAGGGAAGACGGCTGTTAAAGGACCACCCAAGAACCCTGTCAGCGTAGCTGCTGTTGAGACACAAGAAGGCCATCGGCGATCTCCCAGACCCAGAAGAACTGAAATCGCTTCCCTTAATCCTGGTGAGGGGACTTCTGGTCTGCCACCACAAGGGTCAGACAGTGAATGTTCTGAACAGGAACAGAGGGTCCCTGCCTTCGGCCAGGAGGAGGAAAAGGATGACTGGGTGTACTGCACTGTGTGGATTGGATGGCCTGGTCCATCAGACCCACACAAGTACAAGGCTTTGGTAGACACTGTGTGCAGCGTCTGCTGATACCATTAGGGTAGAGGGGCACAGAACTCACCTGGATCTCTGGAGGGACATGGGGATGCCAAGAGCTGTCTGTACTGGAGGCTGAGGTGAGCTCGACAGGGGACAAGTGGAAAAAGCACCCCATCATTACCGGCCCAGAGGCCCCTTGTGTTCTTGGCATGGATTACCTCAGGAGAGGGTACTTCAAGGACCCAAAGGTACCGATGGGCATCTGGTGTGGCCACTGTGAACACAGAGAAGATCAAACAGCTCTCTACCTTGCCTGGCCTCTCAGAAGATCCCTTTGTTGTGGGATTGCAGCAAGTCAAAGAACAGCAGGTGCCAACTGCTGCCAAGACAGTGCACCCGTGGTGATATCACACAAACCGAGACTCCTTGGCCCCCGTTCAGGAGTTGATTCATCAACTGGAGAGCCAAGGAGTCATCAGCAGGACTCGCTCACCTTTTAATAGCCCCATATGGCCAGCGCAAAAGTCTGGTGGAAGTTAATGGTACACTACTATGGCCTGAACGAAGTGATGCCACCACTGAGTGCTGCTGTACCAGACATGCTAGAGCTCCAGTATGAACTGGAGTCCGACAGCCAAGTGGTGTGCTACAACTGACATTGCCAACGCACTTTTCTTGATGCCTTTGTCAGAAGAGTGCAGGCCACAGTTTGCTTTTACTTGGAAGGGTGTCCAATGTGCCTGGAATCGACTGNCCCAGGGGTGGAAACACAGCCCCACCATTTGCCATGGACTAATCCAGACTGCCCTGGAAAAGGGTGATGCCCCTGAACATCTACAGTACATCGATGACGTCATTGTGTGGGGCAATACAGCAGCAGCAGTTTTTGAAAATAACCCAAATCCTTCTGAAAGCTGGTTTTGCTATTAAACAAAGTAAGGTCAAGGGACCTGCACAAGAGATCGCGTTTATAGGAATAAAATGGCAAGATGGGAGTCACCAGATCCCAATGGACGTGATCACCAGCTGCTCTCAACCCATGAGTTTTTGCCTTTTCTCCTTCTGATTCTCCTCCCCATCCCACCGGGGAGGGGGAAGGAGTGAGAGAGTAGCTGCATGGTTCTTCTTGCAAATTGAGGCAAAACCACAAAGCCTACTGAGCTCCGCGAGACCCAGAGCATCGCGTCTCTCCTGCTTTATTCCCAGCTCCCACAACTGGCAGTGGTTGCTATTTTATTCATTTATTGGGAACAGTTTTACAGCCCGGTGACTGCAGGAGTGCACGGCATAGGGCTCCCGTGCACCTTTTAGCGCGAGATGGCCGTTGCTCCCTGGCACCAACGGCTTGTGAACACCTTGCTCCGGTCTCTGGTCCTCGTTCCAAGACCATGTTAACTCTTCCACAACACTCAGTGTACGGCTGGAAGCTTTAAAGAAATAATTTCCACTGGCACAAACACCATGTTGGCCCCTGTGTGAGCTTGGTGCTGGCTGCACCCAAGGCACACCCAGGACCCTGAGATGAGGACACCCCAACATAGCAGTCCTGCCCTGAGAGCTCTCCTAGCCCCAGTGCAGCTCGAGATTGCGACCAGCAGCTCTGACAGCCAGCCAGACACAGGGTAAAAAGCTCTCCACTGGATGAAATAAAGAAGCCAAAGACTTGAATCTTTACCTTTTTTAATCAAAAACATACTCTGTTACAGAATTTCAGGAAAGTTAACTACAGTGTATTATCCACAAACTAGGTCTAATGAAAAACATACAGTAAGCTACAAAGGAACTACTGGGAATTCTGTTGACCGCTTATCAAAAGGCAATGGCTGAAAGAAATGCTTAACTAGGCTTTCGTGCTCCAAAAACCCCCTTCTACGGCGAGTTTTGGGTTACGAGGGCTTCGCAGCTCTCATTCCAGCTGAACCACAACTTAGTAGCGCTACCAAACTTCAGCAAAAAGACACAGGAAAAAGGTACTGGGAGCAAGAAAGCGCTAGGTGATCTCTTTTTGTGAGCTTGAAAGAACTGAAGTCCTATGAATTTAGGAGTGAAGTGTCACTCACAAGGCACAACAGCAGCCAGCAGCACCAAGACCTCTGGAAACTTTGAAAAAAGTTATGCTTTCCACCAGGTCTTGCCAAGTGAAACTTCCACAGCACTGAGAAGTCAAGTCAATTCTTGGAGACCTTGGCAGCATCCAAGCTCTGACTTGGCACGGTTGCGCCTCCCAGATCGTTATCAGAAAGACAGGAGAAGAGCATTTTGGAGTAGAAGCAACCAGCTCGGTGCTCGTGAAGAACACAAATGCCCTGCAATGGGCACCTTGCAAATCTCGGCCCCAAGAACAGCGCCGAGGTCCTCAAAGACCTGTTACCGGTCACGGAAACAGTGCTGCAAGAGTGGGACTGGATAAGACCATCGCTTTGAATGTTTTTTTTAAAACAAAAGTAACCAACTTCTCAAAAATTGTGTCCTTAGCAACACCCAACAACTAAGCATCTCGTGATTTTATGGAGCAGATGTTAAGTAGCATGGGGCCTGGCAGGAGAAGGGGAGGAGGAAAGAGGATTTCTTAAAGTCTGAATCCCACTTAGCAGAAGACCCATCTGGCTGTCTTTAATTGGTTGCATTAAAGAAGGAACCAGTGATCCCGGTCACTCTGTGTAGCAGAGTAAAAATGCAAATGGAGACAGCCCTTTCTAAAGCGCTTACTCCTCAAAGAAGAGATTAAAGATGTCTCAATGAAGACCACCATCATGATGTAAACAACATTCAAAGGACTCTGAGGCAGAAGCCCCCCCCTCTGTTTGCTGGCACAGGAATTTTATCATGGTTCCTAGAACTGAGGCAGTCGTTCCTGAGCTATGCGGAGAGGACGTTCTTGTCTTTAGAAGTGTTGCAAGAAGGAAGATGGTCTCAAAGGTAAGGCACGGGAGTTGGACACAGGTTCAAGGACTACTGCAGACCTGGTTTGTGACCGGGGCAGACCGTTGTCCCCTTCGCACCTGAGGTCTCTCCCAGTAACGCAGCCAGAGTGCTTCGCAGGTCTTCGGCACGCTAAAGCCACTTGTGAAGCGATGCTGCAGCTGGGGAGCCAGCACCCGTGGCACACCACTGCCATCAAGCTCAGGAACGCAATGGAGGGAAGAACCGTTTCCAACCAGCACTGCTCAGCAGTTGTGGCTCCTTCCAAGGGATTCCCCTCAGAATTGTGTTTTGAAACCATTCCAGCAAAAAGGTTTCCTCTGCTACCTCTCTTTAAATGCCCTCACCTTCAAAATTAACATGGCTAAAGCCATCTAAACCTTCCGGTGCTAATCCCAGCTCTCCAGTACATGAAGTAACTACAAATTACTCCAGCACAATGCTTTTTTTGAGGAGCGCGTAACTGAGGGAGAGAAACACAGGGCTAATTACTTAATCGAAAGAACTGAGCAGACATGGGAACAGGAGCGCAAGACATTGCTAGCAGAAAAAATACTTGTTGAATTCACTGAACTTGAGACATTTGGAGGTGAAGAGAGGCGATCCTGGCGTTCCTGACATCCCTGCCTACAGCACGTATGGGGATTGTCACAGCTGTCAAATAGCTGCAGCTCTCTTTTGAACCTCAGAAAAATGCAAGACTGCCAAAGGTTCAACATGCCGCTGCTGAAGGGTTTCCAAGCCATTATGCGCTGCCTTTTATGCCTTGTCGCAAGAGATTGAAGTACAAGAGTTGAGTTAAAGGCATATTAAAAACCGAGACTCCCTCTTTGCCCTCTAACAGTTATGATCACTAACTTGCCTGGTGGAGAAGACAAATGCCATCTGAGCAATTTTACTGCCTCATACAATGTTCAGACTTCTCCTACTGTGGAGCCTGTGATTTCTGGGTCCTGATAAAGTCATCTGATGTTATTTTCTTGTTCTGTTCTCAATGGTTTTGGCCATCTAAATACTCCACTGCAGGTACCACCCACTGGAGGTAGAGACTTAGAGACTTGCAAAACATCTGCAAAGAGCCCCAGTCTCAACAGCTGAACTCTTCCATGCTGTAGTACAGCCAAGAACGCCAACGCCAACGGGTGGAAGCCACCTTCTACTGTTTTAGCAAAGTTTGGCACAACCAAAAGGGAAGGAACTGGTACAGAGCGTTCTCTGTGAACGTGCAGTCAGGCTTTTCATTTCTTCCCCCAAATCAAGTTTTCTGCTGTGGACCAGGCATAACTGAGCTGCTGGTTAGTAAGCTTTGAAGATTGAGTCTGAAGCCTCTACTGAAAGTGTTCCTCAAGAATCTGAAGCAGTTTGCTTTTCAGATCGTTAGGAGAGAAAAGAAAACACTAGTTTTTCCAGACATCAAGATGTTGACACATANNGAGGGGGCGGGTGGTGGNGGGGAGTGATCTCGTTAGAAGTTAGTCTGNAGAAGGCCACGCTGTTAACGAAAACACAGAGAACTCCTCCATTTCTGGCCATCACTCCAAAGTCACCTGGCAGAGACAGTGACCACTGACTTCTCTCCTGAGAATTTCAGTGTATGGGGGAAGCAATACCTAAACACTGTGTGTCATAGCCCTCTACAGATTCCTGGAAGTATGCAAGAAACTTGGCAAAAAGCTGCCGAATCATCTCTTCCACGACTTCTACTTCTGTTCACTGCTACAACTGTGCTGCCAGGTCAGCTCAGTGCAGCATGGCAGCACTTGGAGGACTTCGGTTGGAGCCTGCTTGCTTCTGAGCCTGCTTAATTAAGCTCCAACTTCCTACACAAGTGCTGAAAAATCAGGAATTCCTGCTCCCTCTTCGTACCCCGTCCAACAGCCAAAAGAGATATCCTCAGGTCACACTTCTACAGAGAAGCAGTAGAAGTAAAAAACACTGGACTTGCTTCCTGGCCAGTTTATACCAACAAAAATTCCTGCTGCTACTGGCGGCTGCTGCTGGTCTTGCAAAGGAAAGTCATCCATCACTCAAGATCAATGGTTTCACGGTGCAGAATTACATAACAGAATCAAACTAAATTTATAAAAATCAGGGTTTTCATAATTTTATTTATGCTATTAACTAGAGAGAAAGCATACATATTGTATCTGTTGTACAGTCAATACATCTGCATTTTTGTCTACTATAAAGTCTCTATACAAAGTCATTGCCAATTGATACGGTCACTGATGGCATAGGGCTTAAAATAACCAAGAGGTATAAAAACAAGTTTGCCATCTTGCCCTGAGTGGAAATGGTGAACAGATACAAAAACCGGGTCCTAAATACTGATGTGATCTTCTACATGATTTCATGGTATATGCAAGTAAAAAGAGTCACCCCAACTGTTTAAAATACCTGCCAAGTTTTACTCGAGTAAAATCATAGAAGTCAGTAGTAGTTATGAAAATATGTTCCTGCCATTAGGTACTCATGATGCAATTTCAGTGGCAACTTTGCAGACTGGATATTTCATGTTCTCTTTAAATTGAGTGCCAGCACTGAAAGTATCCGTTTCCTTTAGTGTTTTAAAACTCATGTGTCTATATAAATAAAAAAATTCAAGATCTCTTTTTTAAAAACTAGTGAAGGAAAAGCCACATTTCTTTTCCTCGCTATTTTTCCTCAATGCCAACAACGTATGTCTCATCCCTCAGTTTTTGGCAGCTTCTACATTTTAGTCTGGAAAAAATCATAGTATGATAGTCAACAAAATAAAGAAGTCTTCTGTCAACTATTGTTCCCTAAAAAGAACATCACAAATCAGCTGGAATTTTAAAGTTGCTATAAGGTAAAGGTTTATAACTATTAGAAGGAATTTTCAGATATAAATATATATATAATATATATTCTGCATACAAAAGGCTCCTGTGAGGCTTATCACCAAGATGCCATGATAGAGCAGGAAAGTTTCAAAGGGAACAAACCCAATACTGTGAAGTCTCTGTAAGGCGTTTACCTTTCACTGTAAGCCCTGAGCCATGTATTATGACAATTAAGTTCTGAAAATAACTGAAATCCAAATTCTGCATGTTCAGTTTCTTTCTGCTAAGAGCAAGGCGGCAAACACATTTTTAAAACCCGGTTTTAGAAGATTAAGCAGAACAAAAGTAAAATATATCTTCAGGTTATAAACAGAATTGTATTTTACAATCCACCATCCTCACAATATAATGGCCCACAGCAGTGCAGCAGAGGGATCTCAGTCTAAAGGCTGTGGGTCTGCAATAGGCATGGTATGAAGTACTTCATCGAGAAGCTGGAGGGCACGGTGCAAGTGAATTTCAATCCAGCACGGTGTCTCTTTGATGCTCTGTCTCGGGTAATCAGGTCCCCAACCTTTTACAAAACTCATCCTGAGTATGCATAAGCGGCGAAGGTCATCTACGCCAATTCCAGCGGCAGCTGACAAACCTAAATAGGAGAGTGTCCACGTAAGTGTTCACAAACATGCTCTTTTATCATCTCTTTGTTTAGCCATTCCTGTTTGCTTGGCTCTTTCTTCGTGTACAGATCCCTCTCACCACAGCCAAGGCCAATCTGTATTTCTCTAGATCTCTGCTATAACACATGCAGCAATTATTTTGCATTTCTTCCAATTAATTTTTTTCTCATCTTTCTGCGATCTTGACAGGGTGTTGAACTATTAAAACTCCTTACAATCAAGCAGACATGATGAAACCTAATGTCTTCTGTGATACAATGCATGTAAACCTTAGGAAATATGGTAAAAAAATACCTTATTCTTGACATTTGCCAAACGCTGCATTTTCAGCATAAGAACTCAAGATCAATCACCTGCAGGAAGCTGGGCTCACAAACTACACTACCTGCTTACATCTAATAAAATAAAAAGACGAATAGAGCTGGCAAACTACAAATCACAAGTATGGCGAAGACAGAAGTTAAATACATCCCCCCAGCTGCCTTCAGCAATCTACAGGATGGCTGGAAAGAGCCACACGGCAATACAAGGAATACCGAAAACACTACGGCACGTAAAGCAGCCTGAGACACGTAAGTACTCACACTTCTTTTAAAAGTACTTTGGTATAATTTCAAGGATCTAGAATTTAGCAACTAAGAACATTCTACCCCAGAATAACTTTAAAAAGAAAGAGAAAAACACCCTCACACTCTCTTCTTCCTCTTCTCAAGAATTTTTCATTTTTTTTCAAAACCTGGTCAAGGACTTTGTCGCTCAGTAGCCCCCCTTGTTTTGAGTAACATTTTTATGAGCCTAGAACTCAAAGACAATTTTTCAGGCTTGGGTCTAGCAGCAAAAAGTACCTCTGTTTAAAGTACCAGGGTTATGCTATCGGATTTTGTATGTAAATGTTTTCTGCTGTACTGCGTACCAAACATCCCCAGCAGACTACAGAGTGAAAACTGGTGTGTGGAGCAGGTACCAAGCGAATGAATGCAGAGCTACCACCATGCCAGGCCAGCCCCACCTCACCCCAATCCTGCCACCTCCTTCCCAGTTCACCGGCACTGTCACAGGGGCAGTGGGTGGGTGAGGATGCTGCTATGAGGGAGGGTCGTGGTTTTTGTTTTCAGGTAAGGAGCAAAGAAGACCAAGCAGTTAAGGTACTTACTAATGGCTGGGGCTATTCCACCTACTGATCCTGGTCCAGGGATGTTCCCGGCTACTGCTGCAGCTTGAGCAGCGGCGGCGGCTTGGGCAGTGGCAGCCTGCTGTTGCATCTGACGATGACACTGGCGTAAATCAAACACCTTTTAAAAAAAAGAAGTAATAAATATAAAACTATGTAGACTTACTGAAATCAATGAAAAAAGAAAACCCCTCAACTCCCATCCCCAACAATCTGGACCTCTCTGCTCTCCCAAAACACCTTCTACAGTCTCACCGTACACTTGCGTAAAAGCAAACCCTCCCTGACTGGTTTAATTTCTAACACAAATAATCCATTAAAGCTGACTCTGAGAGACTCTCCTCACACGGCATTACCACCGCTGGCAATACCAGAACCTGGTCGAGCTGAGCAGGCTAAAACAGTACGCTGTGCGGAACTGACTGTGGGATCAACGTCTGAAGCATGCCACAGGCTGCTCAAATCCCCACTTCTTAGTTAAATCCCAAGACTTCCAGAAAATAGGCATATAAATAAAAAGGGAAGCCAACAGGTGCTGCTTATCTTTGTCAGACTTTATTTTTTTACTGCTTTACTGAAATGTGTTAGCCTATTTAAAAGAAATACCAATAATTGATAGGCCTGAAGCTTCAGGCGCTAGGTTTCAGGTTGGTGGCGTTTTATACCTTTGTCATCAAGGCTTAGGATTAATGTGTGTAGGAACTCTGTTCTCACACTAGAAAGCTTGTACATACAGGCTGGTGGGGTTTCTTTCACCTTCATTACACAACCTGCTTGCAAAACTGAGGATTAAAAAAAATAAATTTCACTGTTTATCCCCAATTCTGATCTTTCACAAGTGTGACTTGTCCTAAATAAATTTTCAGCTCCAGCAGAGCCTTGTCCGAGTAAGAATCTCCTGAAAATAATTTGTTTCCATGCAACTTTCTGCGACCTCCTGATCACTTCTCATGTTTGTAACACTTTAACACACACTTTACACTTCTACTTTATTTATACATACTTTCAAAATGTTTCTTGTTTTGGAGAGAGAGTAAAGAAACAGATAACCTATGCTAAAAATTTTAGTAGCAGTTCATTTAAAACTCTGAGGCTAAAAATAGAAAAAGCTTGCTATTTTAGGACAAAATATAAAATCAGTTACTTTCGTAGTATCTAGATGATACTTTCAGTTTAGTGTCATTTTAAAAAAGTCACCTGAAGTGACCTGTCAAATGGAAATTATTAGATTTTTTGAAAGGATAACCAAAAGCAAAGTTACTTTTATTTCAGTGTCTCACAGCTTCCTGACCATTTACAGGAACCAAATGTACGCTATTTCCCCTCCACCCCGAGTTTTCACCTAGGAACATCAAACCAACCTTTATATATGCACTTGGGTAAATCTTGTGCACAGCATCCCCTGGTGCACGCCCTGCTTCTCTATCCAGGTAGTAACTCTGCACGAAGACCGCGTGGTCGCTCAGGCATCTGACCCACACGTCACCTTCGCCTTTGCACTCCAGCTGCACCCCTTTACCTATATGCAACCTTGAAAAAAAAAACAGTTCCAATGCATCTGTGTAGACATACTATAAATCAGACCTTTGCTAAATAAACCATAAACAATTCTCCAGCTCTCGGTCATCTCTGATATTTTAATTTACACTCCACTCATACAAGGACTAGAAATTGTAGATATTATCTTAGGTATAAGTTAGTATTTAGTTACACAAAATCTGTGAAGTAAAAAGCCATCTGTAATACCATGTAAAGACCTATGGCAAACCCAGAATGATATTCAAGCAGCAACTCACTGACAACACAGAGCTGGGACACGAAACACATTCAGTTCCGTTCAGGAGAGTAAAATCCCACAAGTATTCTACTACAGAAAGGCACTCAAGTGCATACCCAAAGCCACCTGTTCATGCAGAACTGTACGTTTGTTCGGATCACATTACAGCGACCTGGCCATTTCGACTGTCATAATGCAACATTTCTGAAGACATGGAAACGTTTTCTTCCTTTTTTGTTTCAAAGAAAAAAAAAAAAGTGGCAAGATTGCTTCGGTTCTCTAGGCTTCCACATCAAAGCCTAGCGCATGCATGGTGAGAATGAACGCAAATCCCACCAGCGCTCCATCACCCTTCCTTTGCTCCTTTGACAAATCCATATACTGCAGCTATTCTCACATCACTCGGTGGAGTGGAGAGCTAATATTCAGCTCGCATACAGAATGGCACGAGTTGCTAATTTTATCCTTGAAGGCACAGCCTTTGAAAGCAATGAAAAGCAACGCGCTATCGCAAAGCACCGAAGGTCTTTGTCACACAGCTGACATTCTGAACATATTACAGTAGTGGCCTAGAAAGACAGACTCAACTCCGTTAAAAGAAACCTACCACGCTTGTCATTTCAAAAGGGAGGCGTACACTGAAGGCAAAACAAAATATTATCAAATACCACAGACAGCTGGAGCTTTTGGGATCTGCAGGATACCTTGCTCTCTCAATGGCTTCTGTTCTATGCACGTTGGAGAGCTGGCCCAGGCAAAACCGGTCTCCTCCAGAAGGATCCACGTATCCATCAACAGTCACAATGGGACAGCTTGAAGGGACCTTGAATGTTTCCCCAACTTGCACGTCCATTTCAAAATATGCGATTGAACACCAATATTCTGGAGCTGAAGAATACAGACAGTTAACCGACTGCAAGGCACAAACCACCCCTGTAAACCGGTTCCAGACAATCACTTAAGCCTTCTGCAACTGCATTTGTCATTCAGAGTGCACATACACATAAGCAAGTTCAAACAGACAAAGACACGTCTGCTAGCACAGAAAAATACTACATACTACAACGAAAACGGGCTTGTCGTTTTTATTTGAGCGCACACCAATGCTAGGGTTCTCTGTAGTTAAGATCTTGCAAGTCTTTGTACAGTTGATAATTCTGGTTAGATTTTGTAAACCATCTGCATTCCTGCACCTTGTGACTATAGCTTGACATTGTCCTCCTTTAGCATAAAGAAGTAATACATATAAGTCTATTTATGGCTAGGCTGACAGAAACTAACTCTCAAACACATCCAGCTTAAGATGTAAGAGTAGCTACCACCTAGGTGAAGTCAGTTTTCTCTGTCCTCCCTGCAAAGCAAACCAGATTTGGAAAGCAGGGCAACAGGGGAAGAACATCAAAGATCACATACTGATCCTGTCTGCACACAAGAAAGTCAGGAACGGGATAAAACAAGGGAGTATTCAGTAAGGGAGCAGAACAAAACTGCATGTTTTAATAGCAAAGAGGTGCCTTTTAATTCCTACTATTTTACAAAGAAAAACAGGTTACAAAGGAAAGATGGTACTTGGAAGAAGCTACCATGTGAGGAAAGGAAACCCCGACTCCCTAGCGGACACTGCCGAAACCCAAACGCTCAAGCAAGCGAGGAAACCCGACGAAGCACCAAAGCGATTCTGTGCATGTGTATCTGCGGCCTGTGTGCCGCCGCGGCGCAGCCGGCTTGTCAAGCCTTCACAGAGATTGCTGTGCGTGCTTTCAGCGTTAAGGAGTTTCTCTCTTCAGATACATTCAAACCTGAAGCTGCCGTAAGCTCGAGTCACTGGGGATTTCGGGGACTCATCCCCTTCGCTGACGGTAAGGGCCTATTTCCAGCAAAGGGTAATGCAGCTGGCTGGCGCTTATGCAGCTTGTTGGGTAGGGCAAAGAAAATCAGCACCATAGCGTACTCAACATAGGGGAAGCAGAAAAGCTAACGTGACCGGACCCAAACACGGCAGTCTGATAAGCCACCAGGAGAGAGAGCTCTCCCAGCACCCTAAGCGGTATTCGCTCATTACAAACTGCAGCAGCCAACAGCACACCTACTTATCTTCAGGAACTGTTGTTCTGTTTTTATTAGAAAATAATCAACCAAGGTGCCTGAATTCCTTTAAGGTTTTTTTTTTATTTTCAAATCGTCCTGTCTCTGAGGACTGAATACAGTGAAGTCAATAGGGTGAAAAAGCCATACCAAATAATATGAAAAACAATTTACCTACAGGTTAAGTTCAGCCAGCAATTACCAAGTTTTATTTCTGGTACTGATTTAGTCACTGGCCAGTGAATAAACGAGTAAAATTTTTCAGCTTTTCAACTATGCAGCTCTCCCTGTGCAGGCAACAGCTTTGCTGTTGTTAAAAACGGAATACTGCTTCGGACCTGCAACAGAGCTAGCCTGTACCACAAGACGAGTTTTGTTCTTTGGTGCCATGAACTGCCACTGTTAAAGAAGACTCTTGAAAAGACCAAGCCTGCATGCAAAGGTCCAAAGAGGAACTTTGGCATCAAATGCTACGAAAGGCAACAATTATCTTTCAGGGTATCTGGCTGTGATGACAGACCTCTAGATCATGGATCCAAGAGGGCTTCGGCATGACCTCAAGCCTGTGATGTTTCTATGCAGGCAAAAAGTACAACTTCAGGCACCCTGCAAAGTTTAGGATCGAGGACATTCAGAGTTCACCCATCTCCAGGGGTAGGCACCAGCTCAGCGTGGGTTTGAGGATTGCAATTTTTGACCTAGGCATCTAAACTCCATTCAGTTCACAGCCTATGTTACTTTCAAAACAGAGGCCTGAATGCAAACGAAGACATCACAAAACGGTTGCTGCTCTCCTTCTTTCTTCTCCTTTTGAACATATATCTCACAAATCTCAGTGTACTTAACACACAAAAAAAATCAGACTCCAACCAGAAAGTTATTATCTTCCACAACATTAGCATTACGTGTTAGATTTTACTCACCAGGATGATTTGATATAGGAGGCTGGAATGCAAGTTCGTTGTGAACTGGCCCTTTAAAAGAAAACATGCAATTTGTTTTACATGAGGAAAAACAAGGTCTTCTTTCTTAACTTGTTTCCCTATGAAAAAAGACTTGTGAGTATGCCAGATGTTATAAATCCCAGTAATTTCTGAATCAGCTGGTCAAATCTGACAGGGAAGAAAAATGCCCACAGAAGAATTACACTCTCAGAGATTTCCTAAAAATTCAGAAGCCCAGTAGAGCAGAAAGCTCCATTACTATCCCAGGAGGAAAGGCTGCATGCTGCTCAAGCCAGATCCAGCTCCAGGAGAGAGCAGAAAACAGATGCAGCATGGAGATGTAACAGCAACAGGACTTAGGCTTCACATCTGCCCCCCAAGTTGGGCAAGGAGAGAATCATTGTATAGAGGCATGCGATATAAATCGGTCAGACACCACATTTCATTAGTTTCATCAATCACAGAACAAGTCGCCCAGCACGCTGTGGGCTTGACCATAAGAAACACTTCCTGAAGACGGAAAAAAGCCCAAGAAAGCTCATTTTCTAAAGAAAAAAAATACTGAGTATAGTCCTGGTATTGGTCAGTTCATTCTCTCCACCTTTATAAGCTAACTAGGTCCCTTACAGGCAGCAGAGAACAAGGAGGAAAGACTTAAACATCGTATTCTAAGTAACAGCGGTTTTTGCAACAAGATATCAAAACAGGCACAACGCTGGTAGGTGTCAGAACATGCGACTTTCTGAAGTGAGAAGAGGCAGCAGCCAAGAAAAGCTCTATGTGGTATCACCAGCCAGTTACAAATATTAATTATGGAAAGCTACGTGCACCGAGAAACATTTATAGAGTATCTACAGCACCACTGAAGTTTTTACATCGTGGTGTTTCTGACAAATAAGATGATAAATGAAATGGGATCCTAACAGAACAAAATAATGAAACCTAATAACTGCATCTAACCCATAATTTTGTTGATAGAAAGAAGCTGAGAAATCATTCTAACTGACACAACATTCTCCCCTCTACTAACAACGACTGCTGCAAACAGGTGATCCGGTGAAGTATTATATTAGGAAATAAAGAACTGTTCAAGGTTTTTGCCACAAAATTTAGAAAAATTTTAATTTGGGTGGGGTTTTTTTGCACTAGACTCTTCTGATGCATATACTGTGCTAGACACTTACTCTAGAAGTTTGACCACTTCTTCTTTTTCCTTCCCATCTCCGCTACCTCAAAACAAGAGGCTGTGATTCTACATTGTAGGTGAGACAGATTTTCACGTTTGTGTGCCAAATGCACTCACGAATCAGGCTGTGGCAAGACCACTTCACTGACAAGTCCGTTACTGCACGAGCTTTCACAAAGTTCCTTTGAACCGGCCTATGTACACAGACACATCTTCCAAAGCTTGATGTAGATTGTTACATCATTAAGACATGACTTCAAAATTTCTAGAAAATCAAAAAAAGCCAAGAACTTCCAAGCTTTGGAAGAAAAATATCCAAACATTCTGAACTAACTTCCTTTTCTGCAAAGGAAATATTTACTACAAGATCGCAAAGCTTTCAAAACAGAGATTTAGAAAGGAAATGCTAGTTTTGTGAGGTATAGTAAGGTATCTATAAAACAGATCGTATCACTACAGCTATCTGAATTTCAAATCTCTGCTGCTTTAATGGAGATGAGTCCATCAAGGTCTTATATTTAACTGTCAGAATATACTAAACACAGTAATGGTAGATCTACAATGAAAAAAAAAAGGACTTGAGGGTAAAGAATATTCCCAACCGAGCCCCCACCATTTAACAAAATTGCAGACAAAGTGACCTGAAAATCTGCACTGCTTACAGTAATGTCCAGGATGCATAGGTGGATGATGCTGAAGATGGCCATTCTGGTGGTGAGGTATGGTAGGTGTGTAGGCTGCCGTCCGACTTCCAGTCCAGGTTGTAGTACTGTCTAGAAAAAGAAAGGAGTGGTTGGTTTTTAAGGGAGTTTTGCCACATCTCAATTCTAGTCCTCTATTTCTCCTGAACATTGGGAAACTGTTTTTAGCAAACTAAGAAGAGTGCACGTATGTATATACTCACTGTGATGGTAAGTAGCTGGCTGAGCTGTAAACCCATTCTGCTGAGTTCCTGGCTGAGGCCCTGAAGCAATCTGTAAGAGTCCATCACTATGGCTACCTGTCAATATACTGGTAGGTTGACCTGGTAAAAGAACACACTACCTATTCATGAGCGTTCCAAAATTTTAATGAAGAAGAGCTCAGCACTACTGGGTAGGAAAATACACCCAACTAAGGGCACTGCAATATACAGTTCCTACAAGTTTGGTTTCAGTATTTTTTTCCACCCACCAGAGTGTCTTAGGAAACCTGAAGCAAGATGCTCTGCATCAGCTGATTTTGACCCTGACACCCTTAATATTTTAGGAGTAGAAGTATGCAGAGAACTCTGTTTATCAGCGCATCTTTGTTTTGTTTACCTCTCATTTCTCAGTTTGAAAGGGAAGAAGAGATGTCACAAGTTTTGTTGAATAACGCAGCTGGAGTACATTTGGTATGAATCCAGACAGGCCAGCAGCAGGTCCAAGAAGCTGCTTATTTTCAGCATGTTATAACTACTGTTCCCAAGGAGGACACTCACTTAAATTTACGTTCCTCCAAAACATACTGAACAGTATTTTCTTTTTAAAAATAGAGCTGCAGTAGAGCTGCATACATCACTGGACTCCTTCCTGAGAATGTTGCTGGGGTTTTTTTCTCCCAAATAAATATTTCAGAAATTGTCTAAGCTTGAAAGTATAACTACAGATATTTCAGAACAGGTTAATAGTATTTGATTTTAAAAGGCTTCAGCTCAGCCATTAACACTAAACTGACCAGCAGCTTCACAAGTACACTTGCACTCTCCAACTAGTATGGCTAGCAGAATTTAACACATTGAAAACTTGAACTAAAACCTAAAAACGGACTTTTTTTCCTGTCCACTTGGCTCCAACAATTACAGCACTGATGAGAAAAACTTCCTGATGACAAACTGTTGTGCAAAGGCACTACAATTAAACTGCCTAATCTTTGTGTCTGCCGGAGACAAACACAGACACCGTATCTCAACTTGGCAAAAACATCATTAGTTTCAGCAAAAAAGTTGTTGGCTAAAATTAAAAAACATTATCAAAACACCATACCACCGTAACTCAAATCTGACAATATGAAATCCATTCTATTCACACATCTTTGATACTAAAGTGATGAAGAGTACGTGAAACCCCTCTGAACTTCACGGTTTCCCTACGCGAGGGCTGCAGGACACCGCATCCCTAACTGCTTTATTGTCCTGCTGGAGTCAAGCATGAGGTTTGATGTTGGTAAAAAATACACACAGAAAAGCAAGAAAAACTCAACACAGCGCTCCAACAGACTCATGAAAATATTAACTGGGGCTGTCACTTTGGTAGTGCAATGGGCCATTATAAAAATAATCAAGTTAAAACTGGAAGACTCATTTTGTCAGCTGTGGAACACTAAAGAATTGTCTGAAAACCTATCGATACTGCCACCTTACAGTAGATCCGTTTGTTGTCCTGCTTACTGTTCTAATAAAACAATAAAATTCTTCCATTCCTACAGCAATTATTCCAATAACAGCCATAATGTTTCACCAGTGATGACCTGTTTTAACATCGTGTCACTGAACCTCTGGCATATCCAAAACAGGCTTGTAACACTCCCGTAGTGTCAGTTTCACTGCAAAAAGCCTGGGGTCACCAGGAAAAGTTACTCAAATTATGCTCCAAGTTAAAGCCTTATAGGAGACTGCCCAGATCACACTGCCACACACTTCACCAGTGTAGTGTGGCAGCAGCACAGTTCCAGTGCCAGATCTACTCCAGCAAAAATCAGCTGTGGTCTTTGAGCTTTCGCATTTCCACAGTTTAGTATTTCACATCATCTCGATGGTCTTACTTGTTGAAGCCACAGGAATGTTGGGAAAATTAGTGGTGCTGGTAGTGCTAGCCTCAGTAGGAGCTAACATGGCTGGGGTGCTGTAAGGCTCTGTAGACGCCCTGTTGCTCGGCGGATGCTGGATGGTTTGGACTGAATGGCCTTCGGCAGAAGACAATGACGGCTGCCCCTCGTAGTCATGAACGTACTCGTCCTTCACCAGCATGCTTGACGGAGCTGTGAAGAAGCAAATGGTTAAATATGCAAAGCAAAGCTATTTTCAGGATTTAACTACCGATTGCGCTACAACTTTCAAGCAATAACAGTGCTATTAAAACTACTGGGGGGAGGATTTAACCTATATAAACATTGCTAAAGCACTCCTCTAAATTACAAATAAACACTTCAAGCCAGCAGCAGGAATTTTTGAAGCGTAGCTGGATGGAAAAGCCAACTGTTTATTTTGCTTACTGCTATCAAACAAGCAGTTTAGTCCCACAGCAGTAGACTCCAATAGCATGTTGTTTTCTAGTCCATCACTGTGTGATTGGACATGGTTAACGAAAGGGAAAAACACGCCTGCTGTTAAGCACCTGAATATATGTCAATGCAGTAACGAACAAACCAACGCCTTGTACACAAGTACGAACATACATACAGCTCCTAGGAAAAAAGTAATTCTTGAACACAGAAAAACTTAATGGATCCCCAAAGTAGTTTTAAGCAACTCCCATCAAAATCGACTAGAAACATCAAATTGCCATTCCAAAACAATATAACACTACTCTATATTTAACAATGTAGCCACAAATTCCCAATATTCCACACACAGCCTAAGGGAACTACTACCATGGCCATTACAAGAATATATTTCTATGTATCCTCTTGAGCAGGCTCAAGTAAAACTCTTAACGCTACATTAGCTCCATTGCTCATTCTTCAAGCAGCCTTAAACATATTAAAACCTGACAGTAATTTTCAGTTTCCTGCTGCAAAAACAAGGAAACACTTCTGTGTTTAACTGCAGGCTAGTAAGCTTTGATTGGACACAAAAGGCTCCTTTCTCAGCAGACACAGGTAACAATGTAAATTAGCAGAGACGAGCGCACAAGTTAAAGCTTGCGAAGTTAACAGTTTGTTGGATGGTCTGCGATTTTTTTAAGTCATTTTTGCTTGAGTACTTCTAATGCTGTGCTAAAAACACTGGATTACCCAAGTTCCCTTCTCTATAAATTTCTTCTGGAAGGAAAAAAAAAAAAAATCAGTTTTAAAATACAGCAGTTACCAGCTGCAGAATCTCAGATTTCTGAAAAATGTTCACTGTATCTTAAAAGTCCAATTTCTCTCACGTTTCAGGGAGAGCAAGAATATTAGACTGCTTCGTTCAATTGCATATTAAATAGAGAACTTCTATTATTTTCTCATTAAACAGTTTATTAAATCATAACCATCTATTAATTCCAATTCAATTAATTAGTATATCATACAGGTGCACACATTTTTGTGTGCTTGGGGTTGGTTGTTTTTTTTTTAATTAGCAGCATTCAACAGTGAGGTTTTTCTTTTGCTTTTTTGTTGGGCTTTCTAAGTTGCAGGCAATGAAAACAGAACATACCCAAAAGCTGAGCTGAAGCCTCAATTTAAAGAATTTATCAGTGCTTGCCTCTCTCATGCTACTTAGCTGGTTTTCCAAAACCAGCCAGACAAATGACATTTCCATCTGCTCTCTACCCTCCCTCCTGAGGAGATGGGATACACAGGAATAAACTGTGTACACACTGGAGAGTTTAACAGTTTGTGCCCAGAAAAATGCAGTAGTAAACAGAACTACTCACCAGAACTCTGTAGTGTCAGTCCTGAGAGATCTTTAAAAAGAAGAAAAAGAAAAGGGGTTGTGGAGGATTATATACAGAGATCTTCAACAGTGTTTGAAAATGAAGTTTTATAAGCCTTTAAATTAGTACTACAGACTCTACATAATGTACCCCCTTCATCACAACACAGTCTCAATGCTAAGCTACTCCTGCAATGCACATTAACTGTAAGAACGGTGTGCAAAGCCAACAGAAAGGCTTGAACAAAAGCCACAAACTGTTATTTCAATTTTGGAATAAAGGTAAAAGAATAATTCCATTAAGAAGATGGACAAGAGCATATGAGAGTAATTTATAATTAGATCATTAAAAGTTAATGTTTCTAATTTAGGCCTGTATTTTCTACACTCCAAAGGAAAACATTTTACATTTTATTCCCACTGTCCCATTTTAAATCAAGAGTCTACTTACCGATGCCAGGCGATACTACACGCTCATAATGGTAAGGGTTTACACAGACACTGTCACATTTTAAGTCAAAAGCATACTGACAATATTTAACATGCTTGAGTTCATTTTTATGAAGATCAGGCCACCTCCAAAGACGAGCGTAAATCACATGAGGAAATCCCTTGCGACCAGCCACCTAAAAAGTTAGACACAAAAGTTGATTGGGAAAGTAGCAAGACACTGCGCTTTACTTAGTGAGGAGCAAAGCTGGAAGAGGACAAACAACAACACAACCTCTCTCCATCATCAAAATATAAAAGAAAAAAAAAAAAAGGTGGTGTACAGTTTACCCCAAGTTCTGTACTCAACACAAATAAATTTCTGTTAGGGTTTTTGCTACAGTTAAGTCAACACTGTGATTTCTTACGAAAAAATACTGGATACAAAATGGCAGAAGCAGAATTTGTGCTTAATGTAGTATGCATGGTCACCTTCCCCACCGTGGATGATGAAGGAGCTTTGCCCCAGAAGAAGAGGAACGAGGCACTAAGCTACACTGTAAGGAATTTACAAGGAGAAGAATGCCAATCCATTCTACTGAAAAAAAAAATATTCATGCTTCTAGGGTAGACAGCAAGCTAGCCAGCAAACATGACATCTGTCCTGGAACAAGGAAATCGCAGCCCAAGCTATACAGGTACTGAGTACTGACGACATAAGGCTAACATCAATCCTCAGTGCAGACTCCTTGGAGTACCTTAGCAAGGGATCATAGGTCTTTCTTCACACTGCTGACCAACACAGAGCTAACAGAAGCTTGTAGTGAAAATACCAGGATAAAACAGCCGAATTTGTTACGTGACCCTGCTTTTTACTGCCACACACACACTCGTTTAGAACGGCTGATCCAACGCCTTCTGCTCCTTTTGAAAAAAATCATCAACTACTGCAGCAGTCCAGAGCTCCAGCCACAAAACATGCCTACAAACAGGGGCGAGGGGGGATGCAAGAGAAGAGCTACTCTTCCTCAACACTCTAGGATCCTGCGTCACTCACTTTTACTGCAGCTTCGCTAGGAGGAAAACATCTGATTTTCACTTGTACTAACCTGAAGCCTCCCATCCAGCGTTCTCTGTATTGTAACACACTTGCTAGGATGAGCTCCATTTGTGGTTATAGCTGTAATCAAAGAATCCAATTCATCTTTTTTCTCCTTTAGCTTTTTAACTAAACTTTCAATTGCGCGTTTGGCAAAAGTTTCACTCTCTCCACCTTGTCGATGGCACATCAAGCTGTGAACAATGCTCAGACAAGCATCATTACTTGTTGGCGTGTTAGTAATAGACATATTGTCCATTTGTCACAGCTTTTTCTTTCAGATCAAATGTCAGTTTTGGGGGCTGTTATGATTTTCAAGCTGATGAACAAGAGATGATCCAAGTTAAGTGTTAGATGTACTGTCTCTTGGTAAAACCTAGGAGGAAAAAATATCTACATTAGAATTGTTTTTAACAAATTGCAGATAATGTTTCTAAGGAAGTCTGTGGCTTTTTTGCTTCTTTTATTTTCAAGCTAAGTGCAGGATATTAAAAGCACATGAAAAAACTGCATTGCTTGTCCCATGATAAAAAAGCTAAAACATGCTTAAGACACTGCTTGCACAGTTTTAGATATAAGATTTTTTTTTCCCCTAGTAACAATATTTAAATAAAGATTATAGTTTATATACATGTACACATAGTATGTACATATAGAAAGGTAGGGATTATTAGATGAACAGGCTCTGAATCAGGAAGAGAAGAACAGTGACAATGATCTCCTACATTTTGTACTGGTAGGATGAAACCAAGTGAAAATACTGACTGGGAATCGAGGGGCATTGATTTAAACAAAATTTGAATAATGAAGAAGCATGAATGCACACCAGAATCTTCTGTCATCTTTCTTTAATAATCCTGTTCAAATAGTTCAGCTATGTCCTGACCTCAGACTAACTGTTTCTCTTCACTAATCAGACAGGCAAAAATTGTACCTGGCCATTAGCTTAATACACATTTATGGAAATTAGTATTGCATGTATCTTTATATATGAAAACCCCAGCTGGCACACTTGTCTTTACTTGTTTGGATCCAGCTTCTTCTGGATCAAGACAAATCAACCAAAGTCACTAAAAATGGCACTTCTAAAATGTCTCAAACAGAACTGCCTTAATTACACTAAGTATAAGATAAGGAATCAGTCCGTCCTAACACATTTGGCCTTTAAACTCCACTTGTTAAGAACCTGCAGCAGTTTCTGGTCATGAAGTCACTCTTCTCAAAGCCAGCAGACATCACCCTTTTGAAGTTTCTTTTAGTTCAAAATTAGAAGAAGAGCTGGCCTCATTTTCTCAGTTCTGGATGAGCTAATTACTATGCTTTATCTTACTTTATCCAGAAACGTAGGACAGCAGGTTTTGTGCACTCACAGAAAAGGAGTCTAATGTTGTCACAAAGCTGCTCGGGTTCTTCAAGCACCTCTGGCTTCAGGTCGTCACCCACTAACACTGTTCTACCAATGATGTGGTCTGACTATAAGACACTGGCAGCAAATACACGTAAGGGATTTCACTACATATACATTGTTTGTGTAAGCTTAAAATATAAGCCCTTCTGAAACTAACTTGTTGTTCCCAGCAAGGTAAATAAAATATATTTCATTTCAGTAGTTAAGGAAAAAAGTTGGTTCACATTATCTCAGGAACACACCCAGTTAAAGACCTGTTACTGCACTGGAATTTTCCATGTTATTAGCAGCTATTTATTGGAAACAAATGTGCTGCACAAAAATCAGAGTAGGATGTTAATTTTGAAAGCTAATGCATCACACAAAGTACAGTGTGAATGCATAGTTTCCCTTCCGGTAAAGGGAATATTGTAACACAAATCCAGGACAACTATAAAAGGAAACAAAGTCTTCCCTACTTAATATTTTCTCCAATTTCAACTTGCATACAGCATGCTTTGGTACACGTGGAAAAAACAAATCACAAATCATCCCATGTAAACCCCCCCCTCCATTTTCAATAGTTTTCTTCTTTTGTAAGGATGATTCCGGACCTACTTTCTCCCAAAGGAAAAGAATTACCTAAAAGTTTTGAGTAAGATCATTTTACCTAGCTATTAAAGTTTCTCCCTCACTGCTGTTTTTTTTGCGCTTCTACTCAATAAGCCTCTTTCAAAAGTCAAGCTTAACCTGCCAGTCATTCTCCATGGCAACCCGCACTCACATAAATCCGTAAAAGCTTGCCAGCTAAAACAGAATAGAACATCATTTTCCTTAAATATAAAACAGCATCCCAGATAGATATGCATAAGTAATCATAAATAAGTGACTTGATAAAGCTATTAGCCAAAAGAGCTTTAAATAAAAGAGATGCTTAAAGTTAGACATGCAGCTCTGTCTTCTTTCTACACCCCTAAAACCATGAATGAGAATTTTGCTTGCTGACTTTCAGAAGACTAAGATCGACCAAATAAATCCTTATTTAAATGGAATGATCTTCAGAAATGTTGAGTCACCCCTCAGCTGCCACAGCGCTCAGTAGGAGCTTCTGACTGTTCAGCACTTTTGAAAGCCGGGCCACTTGTTTAGGATTTTGAATACTGCTACACACTGCTGGCGCGTAATTCCATGGTAATTCAGAAGCCTTCCTTTAGAAGTCCCCTCTAGAGAAATCCTGTATTTAGTCTTCCAATTTTGATCCCCAGAAAAGGGGGGTGAGGTCAGTGACTACCAACCTGGCACGTATTGATAAATGCTGTGACATATTTCTCCTGAAGCACCAGAAGCGTTGGTATATTTTGCAGACGAGCCAAGTTTTTACGTTCCACAAATTTAGTTTCTCACAACACAGCTCTACAAGCCTATCTTTGACTGAGTCACACATTCAAGAGGTGCTTTAACACCTTCTTACTATCTTACTTTCATGTGTGCAAATAAAAGCAAAACGCAATCTTAATGCGTTATATTTTTAGAAGATAGCCTTTGAAGATAAGGTTCCAGCATGCCCTCAGCCATGGAGCGCTAGATGTTCTGCAAAACAACAGCATGCTTGTGTGATTTAACGTTTGATGTGAACACGGAACTTCAAATTCCTTCCTTCGCACGCCCTCCGCCCCAGTAGGTGATCCCACACTACAGCTCAAGCTTAGATTTACAGTGGAATAGGGAGGGCCAAATACATCAAGCAAAGGACCATCTTACTTCCCTCCACCCAGGAATTTCATGGAAACAGCAATGGGCGAGAGTGTGGTTTTGGGGAAAAGGGGCAGAGAGAAAATACAGGGAACACAAGAAAAGCAGCAGGAGGAGACAGCATGGTAGCGAAGCTCTGAGCTTCGCCGACCAAGGAACACAAAGGTGTTTCTTTCCCTTTTGCTACAGCGTGATGCGAGCAGAACACAGAAGAAAAGAGAATGGGACAAGCTAACCCCAAATGCTAACAAGTTACACAGCTGTAGAGAAGTACCTCACTGGGTTATAGAAATCAATTTACTTCAACAGCTAAGTAAGTATTAACGGGTATGTTACAAAGCAAGTGAACAACAACTGGTGTTCTGTGATAGTCTAAGCATTGGACCAAGAGTAAGATCCTCTGGAGAGGAGATCAATCTGAAAGACAAAAGCAGTTTAAGATTGCCAGGTGATGAAGAACACCTTTGATGATCTGTAGCAAACAAGCTACTACCACAGAGAACTGATAAGCAACCTTTAACTGAAACTCTTTCTTCAAGACTGCTGCAGACGTGAGCAAATACCGTAATTCTGTCGTACAGCCTACTTCCCCACGGCTGCCTTGCTGAGGGGTGACAGATCTTTTTAGCCTGTGCAATGAAATGCAAAACATGAAGCAGCTGTCTAAAATTAAAAATGCAACGCTGGTGCCACATGCCTCATTTTCACGCCTGTGGATAATTCTGCCAGAAATGGTTACCTGCACAATATATAGAGTCTAAAAACATAGGCACCTATAATAGTATGCTACCTCATATAACTAAAATCAAATATATTGACTTATCTGCGTGGAAGTAACATTACTGAGCTCTGACACTTGTGCCTTCATTGCACTTACATTTATCTTCTGGGCAGGAAAGCAAAAGAAGCACCATACTGACTCAAACTATTGGGCTGTTCTCAGACCAACTGCTACATTCTCTCCCTCAAAACAGCGACGATTTTACCAGCGTGACTAGAAAACAGAGACTGGGTTTAATGTTCAGCATCTTCAGCTCAGAGCTCCAGCAGAGCATTCCAGTTTGCAGAAGCAAGGCACTCTCGATCAACCAGACAAAATGGAGCAAAGTACAAAAAGCAGACGAGATCTCACCCGAAGGGATAATCAATGCACTTATGGAACAGAAAATTAATATTCCACCTTGCCTTCCAGTATCTCTTCAGCTGCACCAGCAAGATAATATTATAAGCTAGCATGGCTTAAGAACCAGTGCTTTCACATGCCAAAAACCAAGGGAAACAAAAACAAGCATGAGCCATGACTTCCAAATATTTGCAACCACTCTTCAGGCAGCACACTGGGTATTTAAGAGATACGATCACTTGGAAGGCCTCACGCGAGGCCCGAGAGTTGCCGGGGTATATTTCAGTTTGAAATTCTTCATCAAAAAAGCATGCAGACACATACAGGCGTAGGCAGCCACGCACGCACGGTCTGAAGAAGGAACAAGGGTTTTAGAAACACTTTTTCTGCTTTTCATGGTTAGGGGAAAAAAAACAACCACGTGGACTTGATTTCCTTGCTTTTACAGAGGTATTACTACAGTCATACAGAAGCCCAACCGAGATACACAGGCCAGAGGCTGCTAAAAAAATACAGAGATTTTACCTAAACCCCCGTCAATGGGTCCTAACCTTTCAGCCAAGCAAATTTTGAAACTTCTTTGGAGAATCCCTGCCTCCAAATAATACCTGTTTCCAATTCCCTAACACGACTGAAATACGCTGAGAAGTTACAGTTTCAGATTTCTTAGAAAGAACTCACATTCTTTTCTACATCTTACGAACAACCTTCAACGAACACTTTTTACACTCCCAAGTCACTTATCTTACCCCTCTCCTCCCACAAAAGCCACACTTGGCAATCTGGGGAGAATGATCAACCCCAAACAAGAAAAGGAAATAATACGCTTACGCGGACAAACCAGGCGGTTATGGATGGAGCTGGAAGTCAGGGACATAACCCAAAGGAATATGATCCAGGCCATCAGCAAACCAACAGCTTGGGCAAGACGGTTAATCCCAGCCCGATGCTGACACGATACACTACCCTATTCATTTACAGTAGGGTTTAAGCCAATCGCAGCTGCAGAGGGATCAAATTCACCAAGAAACTCAGTCTAAAAATGTGACAGTCCAAATGCCACTGGATAATTACTTTAAGACACGGGCAAAAGGCCAAAACCCCCTCTGTGTCACCTTCTTAGCATATATTATATTCCTTAAGTTTCTACAGCAAACCAGATATTTTCCAAACAAGAGACAACTTGGGACTCTTGGAGACTTCACTGCTTGCAGGACAATTTACGTGAGAAGTAGTGGCATTAGCAGTGATCAAGTAACGCTTTGTTTTAAAAACTAAGATGCTAAGAATCATGAAGTGCTGGATGTAAAGAAAAAGATAGTTTAAAAAAACCCCATAGTTGAGCCTTGGCACAACTGGAAAAAAAGTTCCTGCAGGTGTCAGGGCAGCAATGGCCCTTTGAAAAGCTTTTGATGGAGACAGGGAAGCAGTCTGGCAGATCAGCCCAGGAAAGAGGTTCCAGACCCAGACACGGTGCTGAAGGTCCAGAGATGCTGGTGGGGAAGGCTGAGAAACGGGGGAGGCAGGGAAAGGTGCAGCAAACACTGACACATCAGAAGCGAGTGAAGAATGCAAGATGGATTTGCAACCGCATGCACAAGAAGCCTGAAATAAACACTTGCGATGGAAATCCAACCAGTCTGCAAAGTTAAAATGAATGAAAAAAAAAGATTTTACACGTGCTAAGCATCAGATGACATATTCGGGGCTCAAGAAGCCTTTAAACAGCAAGACGGAGAGAGCTTTGCCATCTTTTTGTACAAATTGATCAGACAACAGTCCTGTGCCACCTTCGAGCATTTCAAACGAACTATTCTATTCTAAATAATATGAACACGGATTTTAGAGGCAGTTGTGCAAAAATGTCTTACGATGCACATAAATATTTGAGCCGGGGAATTCTTAGTACTGGTATATCTGTGTATATGCTGGTGTATCCCTGTACAAACATGTACAGGGATGCTAAAGACGGTAACATAAGGCAAGCAAGCATATCTAATGGCATTCACCAGGTACAACACAGGATTTCTATCTGCACTATGAATCTTAAAATAAGTTGGCCATTATCCATTGCAAGATATTGTAGAAGGCTCTAAGCAAGGCAGCAGAATTGCAGACAGAATATCCTCCGAGATGAGCCCCGACTTAAATGAGTATTACTACTATGGTCTTCAAAAAAAAAAAAAGCTCATACCATCTGAGCTTGCAAGGAGAAAAGAAAATAAAAACACGTGCAGTGCAGTAACAAAGAGACCACGGCCCGACCAAGGCCTGTGGTGCCGTACGATGGCGAAGGCCAAGATGTACAGCCTGCCATTCTGGGGAGTCCTACACTGCGGGAGGAGGGAAAGGAATTCATGCAAAAAAATAACTTAAGGACCAAAAACGTATTTCCAAGTTGCAAATACGAAGATAATTTTGGGAAAAATATATCAAAGAAAAATTAAGAACTGCTTGAAGCTGTCAGGTCTGGGAGCACGATTTACCAGGAACAGCCATTCCAGCCACAGATTTGCAGAGTTTTGATACCAGGCAGTAATGCAATGCTAACGAACTGGCTAATTAGAACAGCATACAAACTGACATCTTGCTAGAACATTTCACATGAATAAAGGACAAGGAAGGCTCTTGCATAAGCTGCTGCCTCCAAAATTAGACAAACACCAAGATGCCAGAAAAGCAGCATACACGTTTGATAGCTTTTAACCACCAAAACATTACTACAGGAGTTTTGCTGTTTAATAATGCAGTGGTAAAAGTTTTATGACAAACATGATAAAGAAAAATCCATAAACCAATAAAACAAAAAGGCAGCTCGTGATTTGATGAAGATATGAACAAGTGATTAAACTGCAGATACTTTCCAGCACATTAGACTATTATCTACTTGCCCAAAGGGTGAACAGGAACAAAATGTTTGTAGACATAAGAACAATTAGCATTAAAGAGCAGGAGAAAGAGTACTAAGAAGGTACTACACTCTTGCTGTTCTGTACAGCAAGAGCTAACATTCCCCAGAATACTATTTTTGTGCGGGTATCTGAATCATCGGTATCAATTCTGCTCATCTCACTGTCAGTAGCTACAAAAATTTTAGACACATGACAGCATAAAAGGAACTGGAGAAGAGCTTAAAGACAACTTTGAGTGGCAACTCCTTCATCTTTACATAAATCCACGGTTAAAAAAGCACGAGCAGCCATTTCTTTGGGGAAGGAACTGATCTGAAGCAGCTGCCCAGCTGCAGCTCTGGGCATCTTTCCTCCCCTCAGCTTCCACCTGTGCACCTCGACGGCTTTCAAAAGCACTTTACAAATGCAACCAAGTGATCCTGTAAATGGAGCGAATGTTTCTGCTGCACAAGGTTCCAGGGTTTTTTAATCTCGTTTGAGAAACTAATACAACAGTAAAAAAAACACACCCCAACACTTATCTTGTCTTCGGGTCTGAACGCATGGGGGGCAGGACACGCTGAAAAAGGTAGCCCTACTACGCTGATTCAACTACATGCGCATATGTTTTAAAGCTGCATTTTTTGTCTTGGTTCCCCTTCCCTCTCTCTGCTTTTTATTTTTGAGAAAGCATACAGCTGGAAAAAAACTCCTCTTTTCAATACAGGCTTCTGTATGGTCAGAGAAGGAAGACCGCTGCACCTTACACCACGAAGAGTGGGAAGGGCAGTAAACTCCTCTACAAGTGGATCTATTTCCACAACACAGATTGGGGCATGGAGACTCGCACCGAACAAGCGGTCATCCCCCCCTCACCCTAGCAGCCGGGGGGGTAAGGAGGGGATGAAAACCTGGCAACGGCGGGACAGACCACGTTCAGAAAGCAGAAGGTGGCAGAAGTCTTCGCCATAGAACGACAGAGCAAACCTGAACGGAACTCTTCCTCAGAGCATCCTGCAAGACCCATCTTCTTGCAGAAGGCTTCCCCCAACAAGGACAAACAGTAATTTGTCAAACCCTCACAAACAGAGGAAACAATCGCGGCTGCGCCAAGCAATAAGAGTCAAACCTTGCTCAGGCAGAAGTAGTGTGATTTTTCACTTGGACGGAATGTTTCAATACCCTAGCAATAGGTGTATTAGATAACATCTGTTCTTTATTGTAATCTGCACAGGGATAATGTTCTCTGCATTTGTTCAAGCTTTTTTTTTTTTTTTTTTTTTTTTT
>Ga0065711_1030165_pt1 | contig 33464 bp, 31 predicted proteins | sample Hoacrofraction12_FD_59098 | JGI IMG/M metagenome (GOLD analysis project Ga0065711, IMG submission 59098) | Hoatzin crop microbial communities from Cojedes, Venezuela - Epithelial fraction 12 v2 (version 2) | ecosystem: Host-associated > Birds > Digestive system > Esophagus > Crop | place...
CGACCTTCCCCGAGCTGCACCCCCCCCAAAAAGAAAAAGTTCCATCTGTGTCTCCGAGGTGCACCTGGGCATCCCCCTCCCTGCCCAGAGGTACCCCCGCACCCAACCCTCTCCGCCCCGCAGCCCCCTGCGAGGTGCCCCCCCGCACCCCCAACCCTCCCCATGTCCCCCCGGGTGGGGTGGCTCCGTCGCTGGGACCCTGCAGGGTTTGGTGCCTCGGAGCTCGCGGGTGACGTTTTGGTCCTCGGGAGGGTGTGCAGTGGCTGGAGCTCTGCGTTGAGCTAAACCCTGGTTTCGCCGTCATGATTTCATCGTGGTCTCATTGCTTCGCTTCTCTATTAAAAATGGTTTGGGAGAGGGCGAAGGATTAGGTGAGGGCTCGGAAGCCTTCCCACGTGAAGGAGTGGAGCCAGCACCCCACAGCCTCACGCCGCCTCGGGCCGCCCCGGTGAGGAGCTGCCCCTCGGGCGGCTGTGGGGACCCACGCGTGGTGGGACGCTGCGGCGTGGGCAGCCTGCTCGGAGGGGCAGCCGCAGCACGGCCTTGCGAGCAGCCGGCTCCAGCGCCCGCAGAGCTCCCATTTCTAACGAGCGTCTTCTGCAACGGCAGCCAGAGCAACCCCCAGCTCCCAACGCCTGCGACTGTCTGAACTGGAGATCGAAATGCGGGATCACAGGAGACGGCACAGCGCAGGTGACGGCGGCCTGGCTGCTGGGTGGATGGGTTGGCCGAAAGAGCAACGTCTCCTGCTCGCGAGTGGAGCCCGCTACGGGAAGGAGATCCCCCCGCGGGGAGAGGCGAGACACACGGCGTCCCCGCGTCCCCTCTTCGTGTCTCGTCTCGGCAAGGAGCAGTTGGACTCCTGCGCTCAGGAGATACCTGGCAGCCTCAGATTCACCAACGGAAAGGCAAAGAGGCTGTGAATGGGAAAAAAAACCCAAAAAACCAGGGCAGTGTTTGCCTTTGAATTCTGAAAGCTTCGGGCCAAAGATAGGAGGTTGCTGTTTCAAAAATATAATTAAAATAACACTTCGTTTCCATATGCCTGGGTTAAGCAGGCATTTATTTTTGTTTGATCCTTTCTAGTCAGATGTGTTGCTTATTTATGAAATAACTACAATAATAAAAACAACCCATTCCTTAAAACCCCCCCCCGCTGTGGTTATATAACAGCGAGGGGAGCTCCCAGTTCCAGTCCCAGGCTATGGACCTGAGCGGTTGCAGTCGAGTTATCTTTAGAAAGGCACTAAATACTTGTTTACGATTTATGCTGCCACATTTGAGCATCCTATGAACAGCAATTAATATTCCCCGTTCCCCCGAGGTGAGAGGGTACGGTCACCGGCGGCCGTGGCGAGGGAACTGAGGCACCGGGAAGCGCGGTGATTTATGCACCATCATGCAGTAAACTCGAAGAAGATGCAGGCACCGGACCAGATTTCCTCAGCCCTTCCTCGCTGTCTGAATGCCAAGCTTTGCCTTTCTCATTGCAAAGCCGGGCTTTCGGCTTTCCCCGCGCCCGGGGAGTGAAGGGGAGGGTCTGGGGGTGCTGCTGCGGGGTGGGGAAGGGGCAGGCAGCCGTGACTGACCGAAGCAAGTGTCAGGGAAAATCAAGGGCCTCGCTGAAATCAATTGCAAAAGCCAGTCAGGTTCGCGGGCGGCAGATTTGGGCCCCTGGAATAAAAAGGATATTGTTAACAGCAGCTTGCTGGCGAGGCAACTGCTCTGCCAGGAGCTTTTAGTCTTTAAAAACACAGTTGTCATCCCGAGTCACTGAGGATTTTGCTCTTGGGTTTCCTCCTACTCCTCCAGGACCCGAGGGTAAATCTCCCACATGCCATGACCGACCGCTGAACCTCATGGATAGAACTAAATTAAGACAGACAGTTTAGAGTTTGAATTTCGTGCCGGTGCTCTCAGCAGCTCTCACTGCTCAGTGTGAAGGAGCCTGTATCGATGTTCGATCCACTGGTATGGCCAGGAAAAACTACTGGGACAACCAGGGCGGATTGCAGGGCTCAGGGGGCTGAGGAGGTGTGAGTGTTTCAGTCAGAAACATGCTTTGCCTTCGGCAGGTCTGCTTTAGTCTGTCTTTGCTTTGGATTAGCACATCAAACTGGTAAGCCTTGGAAATTTCATTATTTATCCTTCCCAAAACTGCAGCTCTCATCCTGGGTCGGAGGGAGTCACTCCCGTGTACGAGTCATAGGAAGCACCCAGCAAATGTGCGACAGAATTGCCTCTTCCACTGCTGGGAAGCTCGCACCATGCTCTCGGTCCGAAATTTGAGGTTTTCTGTCCAACCCGGGGCACTGAATGACTGGAAACATTTCCTTCCAACTGGATTTTGCAGTAACTCTTGAAGCAAGGAGATCCGTGTGACTGCGACTGGAGCAAACGACTTGGGACGAGCAGTTACTCCTGCAGAGCATCTATAGTTAAGGAGCAGCGAACCCCAAGGCAGGTCCCCTGCAAACCTCCTTGACCCACTGCTGGGCAAAGAGAGAGGTGCTGCTGGCTGGCTTTCTTCTGCAAAAGCTGCAAGCAGCCAGAGTCCTTTGCTCGTCAGGGGCTGTATCAATCAACCTCGGTGATTAAACTGGTTGACAGCAAAACCTGCCCCAGGTTATATTAATGCAGCGATTCTGGAATGGCTCTTCCCAGCAGGATGACGCTGTCTGGCAGGGATGGCTCCCACCCTGTGCTTTGCAACGTCTCCATCAGTGAGCGAGGAAGGAGGGTATCCAGGCTTAAAGCTCTTCTTCTCAACTACCTCCAGGTTCTCCTCCAGCCTGGACCTTGGTCATTTCAGCTGGTTTTTCCACGCCTGGAGCGGGCTGAGTCCCTCCAGCACTGCTGGCTGTTCGGCCCCAGCAGCCTCCCACCTTCCTGCTTTCCTGGGCTGTAAGAAAAGTAAAAGCCTCTCTGTCGAGTGCAGATGTGCATATGAATGTGAGGCATTTGCCTAATAAATATCTTCCTAAAGGAGGATTAATTAGCATCCCAAGATTTGCTCTCACTGCACTGCCTCTGACTGCAGCATCTCCGCAGCAGCTTCTCTTCAGGGCACTGATTTCACACCGGGAGGGTGTTGCTGGCCCCCTCCCGAGCCACAGGCCCCCGAGGCCAAGGATTCCCAAATCTTTTGCTCAGGAGCTGTCACCGGCAGCGGCCCCTGCACTGTGCGAGCGGCTGGCAGTGACCGCACGCTCGTCCCGATTTCCCCAGTCCTGCCGTGTGCTGGGACCCATCGCAGCAGCGATGCAGGCTCCCTCGTTCCGTGGCTGTCTGGGTGCCACAAATTATCAGTCACTGTAAAAACCGACGTGCCAAATTATTTCCAACCTGTAAAACTCCATGGATCAGTAACCAGGAGCCAGGGGTGGAATCCATCCACTGGCTGAGGTAGACTTCTCCCAGGTGGACCTTGGCGTCGGAGCTGGCTGCCCTCCGCTCCGGGCACTGGGAAGGGGAAAAACCATCCTCGGGAGGCACGGAGCCTCCCGCCCCAATGTGGACCTCTAAAATAGCTCGTGTGAATCATGTACTAAAAGGGGTTGGGTTTGTCTACAAAGGGAGTGCAGGGTGACTAGCTCGGCTGGGGAAGTCTCGCTGGGGGATATCTGAAGATTAATCTCTTCCTACAACTTTTTTCTCGTTGAAAGAATTCTGTGGGTTGTGAATAAAAGCCAAGTGTTTCCCAAACAGCGTACGTACGCGCAGTCGGCTTCATCCTCTTCCGAATGGTGGTTTTGGAGCTTGCAGGTACATTTAATGTACAGTCACATCTATGGCAGATGTTACTTCAGAAACTCCGCTCTAATGGCAGGAACACTAAACTCTGAGCTGGGTTTCAGACCTATCCGACTATTATTCAGAGATTTATCTGAAGCATCTCGGTGCAAGCGTGAGGAATACTTTCAAACAAGGAGAGGTTCTGTAGAGATTTGAAACATCTTCAGCTAAGGAGTAGTATTTCCTGACACTACGTGTGATGGCTTAGGGAGACAACACATCTTTCCTCCTGTCAATATTATTGCTGCAAGCTGAGATTAAAAAATTTTGATTTTTTTGCCAGCTTTTACCGGAGACCTTCATTTTAATTAGCTGTAGGAGACAGAGCTGTGCATCCAGAGCAAGGCTCCTCGAGGCATGGGGGAGGCGGTGTTGGGAGCAGAGTGCTGTGAAGGAGGGACCAGGACCACAAGAAACGCTGAGAGCATGAGGGCTCTTATGCACCTGGGAATGACACGGGCGGTGTGAGCTGGGAAATGCTCATTTCTCGGGGGTCTCAGTGCAGGACTTTGCACCTTCTTTGTAAATCAGCAGCACAGCCTCGGAGAAATACCTGCCTCCACAATCGGCTCCTTCTCTAGCTGTGAATAACCTCCAGCCACCCAAATTTTGGCTACCTACTAGGGTCAGCGGGGTAACGCTACTACAAAATTTGCTGTCTCATGAACATCTCTGTCAATGTGTATCCATCTTTGCTAAGGAAGAAGAGAAGAACGTGAGGTTAATGACAGTACTTTCAACCAACAGCTATTCTGCTGGCATTTTTAATGGCAATTGTTTTAACCAACAATTGCCAAAGTGCGGCTGTGGCCTTATGATCTTCTAAGGAGGCTGACGGGACTTGGATGAGCAGCATCTTATTTACCTCTCTACATGGCAGGCGCTGCAGCCTGACAGCAGGCAGGGGAGGAAGGAGTTTGAAAAGGACCCAGGGGAGGTAAAAGGAAGGAAAACAGGCAGAAAATTGCAGCAGAGGAGAGATGAGTGTATTCTCTAGCAAGAAGAGGGAGATTCGGTGTCAAACCAACCACAGGTGGAAAAACCTCACAATAAAACTAACGAATGCCCCGGTCCAAGATGACATCCGTGAGGATAAGGCAGGAATAGTGAAAAGGTTATTTGGGGTTTTTTTTGGCTACGTTTGGGAGTCAGTTCTGCTGCTGAGCAAAGGAAAGTGGCCTTTTCAGCTTGGCCTGCAAGGCTGCGCTGTAACCGCTCGCAAGGGTCAGCAAGTGCCCCGACCTCCTCCAGCAGCAATGTGCGTGTTGCTGCAGGGGAGCAATATGTATCACCCCCAGATGGGTTGGGCTCGTGTCAGAGCTGATTTTACACTGTGTTTTCCAGCACTTGATCCAGGCTGGGATTTTCCTTTCCTTGCACAATGCTTTTCAGCAAGGAGCTGAGGCGAATTTTCAGGTATTTCCAGTTTTCCTGCTCAGTAATGCCCCCAGGCCCCAGTGCTGCAGCGTGCGGGTCCTGGGTCCCCTTTGCACTGCACAGGGGATGCTCGCTCTGGGCATTGCAGAGACATGTTCTCCTGGAGAAGCAAAGCTGATGGCAGAGAGAGGCATCAGTGTGAACCCTCCCTTTGCTATCTCAAGCCCTTAAAATCCCACCTCCCACAGCTTCCTGACACTCGCTTTTCTTCTCCACAGAGATCCAGGCGCTGTTCAGCGCAGCATCCCACTTGGGACCGTTGTGGGCATGGGGAGAGGTGTCAGGCACCATGGTCTGGGGTCTGCAAAGGGGATTTTGGCGAGCCGAGGGCAGGGTCCGAGCTGGCCGCAGGCGGCAGTGCCCAGATGCGGTCCCTGCAAAGAGCACACTGGATGTCTGCTCGGGAATGGTCTCACCCCAAAGCTCACAGGCGGGGCAGGAGGACAGCCCCGCTGGAGCAGGACGTGGTCACACCTCCGTGGTTTTCTGAGTCAGATGAAGACCTGCCCAGAGAAGAGAGTCCCCTTTTTCCTAGAGTAACCAGAACTAGAGCAGCTTTAGCCCGGAGTCTGCTGTGAAGCCTGCTTTGGTTTTCCCTGCATGTGCTGGGCATTTCTTCTTTGTAAGCCAAGAATGGTGGGATTCCCATTTTCAGGAAAGCCATCTGCATTTTCTACCACTGCCACTTGAAAAAGCCCATCATTTAATATCTTCTTGCTCTTCCAAGCTGCAATGCTTGTGAAAAACAGCAGTGCTCCTCCTTCCCTGAAGCTGTCCATCCCTTTCCCTGTGCCATGCTTGTGCCTCCTTCCCCCAGCCCACCCCTCCATCCTTGCATGCTAAGAAAACGTGCCGTACCTCCTGCCCGTCTCCGCTCCCACGGTGCCTTTGCTGCCGCTTTTCCCTCCCTCCAGAGCGCACAGCCCACCACAGCCCAGCTGAATTTCAGTTATCTTTTGCCCAACGTGAACTGAAAGCTCTTTGAGTGATGTTTTGTGGATATGTAACGTGGCAGCAGGTTTCTGAAGCTCAGTTAATAAAAAGCAGTGAGGCTCTAACGGCCATTGCTTATTTTATCTTTGCTTTCTACTCTCCATTCGTGGTGAGGTCCACCACCGTCATCTGGAGCTCCTGGCCAGAGCACAGCGGTGTAGACAATGCATTTATAGGTAAGGAGAGTCACAGAGATATGTCCCAAGTGAGACCTTCAACCCAAAACCATCTGAGTGGAAAAGCTTGGGACCTGAATGCGGGTCAGATGTTAAAGCATAGTGGCAGCGCCCTAAAGCAACAACCCTGGCAGCTGCCAAGCCCTGAAAGTAGCTGCCTCAGAATGGACAGGATCTGAAAAATGAATGAGCAATCGGTCCTTTTAGTTTTCCTTCTGTTCTGAAACCGAAAGGAGAGGTTTGACTTTCTGCTTTGACCAGAGCTACCACATGGTAGTAGGGGACATGGTGATTCTGGGCTGCCTGGTGCCATACTTCCTTTGAATCAGAAGTCCTAGGAACTTGTGAATTTTAAAAGATCCAGTGGCATTTTTGCGATGGTGAGGTTGCTGTGTTCATTTCAGTGGGCAAATTCACAGAATGCATAGTGATACCCCACAGCATCACAGCCCAGAGCAACGACCACAGCCCGGCACCCGACAGAGGCCAGGGCAGGGAAGAAGCTGTCCTGCAGCCACGGCTGGATGAAATTGGGCTGAGCTACAGCCGGTGAGAGCTGTCCTTGAGCCGCCACCGTGGTCCCGCATCCTCGCCTCCATGTCAGAGAGCTGCTGTGCTGTGCCCATCTGTTTGCCGAGCTGGGAGAGCGGGCGAGCACCCTCCCAGAACAAAAACTGCTGTGCAAACACACGCTCACACCATCATCCTGCAGCTCGCAGGAGTGTTTGAACTCCATTAAAAACAAAGTCAGGGCAACTGGTGCAGCATGGACCAGAGAAGCAACAACAGGGATACAGGCAGGAGTTGCAGGACCGGAGCTGCAGGAGCTCGATGACAGCAAGTGTCTTTAGAAAGCAGGAACCTGCAACCCTGGAAAAATGAGCTTTGTTGTAAGAAGCCCAGCATTGCCCCATCCCTGAGCCCAGCCAGGGAAAGGAAGAGGGGGTCTGCACATCCTGGAGGTGGGCAGCTTTGAGCTGGTCTGGGCTGAGGACGAATTCTCCCCAAACTTGGGAGAGCTGCAAGAAGCTCCTGGGGAAACGGAGCGCGGGGGTCTCCCCCCGGTGCGGTTCCAGCTGCAGGAGATGCCTGCTGGGTGGAGGGGAGCCAGACGAGCCATCACCCCCGCCTTCCCAGCCTCGCAGGTGGATTTTTACCCCAGGTGGGTGAGCCCCGGGGTGGAGCGGAGCGGCGCTGGGCAGCGAGCGGGGGAAAGCGGGAGCCCGCAGACCTCCAGTGGCCCTGCCCGGTACTGCACCGGGGACCGGGACCTGCCCGGAGCTCCTGTCCTTCCCCCCGGGGAATGAGCGCTCCTGCGTCCCGCGGAAAAGCAAAGAGAGATGGAAGGGATGCTCTGCTCCTCAGGCATGAGGAGGCATGAGGCTGGCCGAGGCTGCAGGCGTGCTGCAGGTCTCGGGGAGGAGGACACGTCGCCCGCGCAGCGAAGCCGTCCTGTGTCAGGGCTGAGCTGCCTTGCCCGTGCTCAGCCCGACTTCTGGGGCCCAGAGGCTGCAGCTTGTGTAGGAGGGTGCTGGTAGCTGCAGGTCCTTGGAGAGAGATAAACCTGTACGGTCCTAATGTGGACCTGGGACCTGGTGTGGGCTCAGCTCGGCTGCTTACAGCCCCCACTGGGCATGGCGAGATGGAGCTCGAGGGCAGGTGAGATGCAGGGATTTCACTTCCCAAACTTGACCTTACGCTTTCTTACAACGAAGGGCCGACACTCAGGAACGCTCGATGGAACACATGCTGAAGGGCCAGAAAAGGTCTGGCTTAAGGACTATTACAGTAGGTCACCGGGACAAGCACCACGCGCAGCCTACAGCCCGTAGGGAACAGCACGGTAAGGAAACTCTGCACCACCCTCCCTCACTCCCTCCCTCCTTCAGACACAGAGAGGCTTTCCTACACCATGCTCCCTCCTGGTGTTCTCATCCAGACAGGCACAAGGCTTGAACTCATCAGCCTCACGTGATCTCACCAAAACCCTGCTAGCAAACTTCACACACCTCTATTGTAAATACCTCCGCAAGAAACAGTTACTCATTTACAAGGTAGTGCTCTACGTGCCAGTCTGCTCTCCTGGGGGAGAAAAAAAAACCCTAGCAAAATAAACCCCTGGTTTTTGGTGATAATTTCCCAGGGTTAAGAACAACCAGGGAATTAGGCTTGATGTTTTTTTCTTTTGTGACTCCTTTCCACCACGTGGGAAAGCTGCTTTTTCTTAGCGTAGTTTCTTAGTCCCAGTCTTCTGCAATGCGTGGCTTCTTCTGACAGCACCGGTGTCCACCGCCATCCCATCACGCCCTCTGCAAGACGCAGAGTCACCTCTAAACTCAGGACAAATGTTTTAGAGCCCACTTCTCAGGGAGGTATCTCGTGTGGCTTCAACAAACGGTTTTTTTAAGGGAAAAGCCAAGAGCAGCGCTGAATGCAAAAGGGAAGACCAGAGGATTTGACTTCAAGCCTTAGTGTCTAATTTCAGCACGTCCGAATGAGGACTGAAGCGCGGCAAGAAAAACCTCCTTCCTGCTGTTCCCCATCCACCTGCCAGTACTCCCCGGGGAATTGCTGCCGACTGCTTCGAATCCAATTTCTGCACGAGCAGCGGCATGTTTGGCCTGGCAGTAATTACTTTGCCAGATGACCGGCTGCTCGTCACTGCCAGAGCACCGCGGGGCTGGAGCGGCTGGTCCACGGTGCTGGGATGGTGCCAGAAGTCGTGGGGCTGCAAGAAGCCCCATGCTTTTGGGCCAGCACCCCCCTGCACTCAGCTGTGCCTCCCTGACCAGCACACCGAGGGTCTCGGCTCAGTGCCTTGCTCAGAAACAGCACGGGTTTGCTGAGAGCGGGGCCGGGAAGGTTTTGCTGAGAGAAGAGAGCTGCCTTGAATCAGCAGCACTGAGCCCACCGCCTTCCCCATCCCATCCCATCCCATCCCATCCCATCCCATCCCATCCCATCCCATCCCATCGGACATCCACCCGGTTCCTGCTGTATCCCCCCAGCATATGCTGGGGTGCCCAATCTGTCGGGAAAGCTTTTGGGAGACCACAGGCTCCCTTGCTGCTGCTCTACCACTGCTGCTCCCTGACTACCCCGTGCTATTTCCAGCACATCTCCAGAAAATAGCTCACTCCCCCCGACGCGACTGGCTCTCCACAGTGGGGAGCGAACTCAGCAATTTACCAGAGGGATTCTGATTCTTATTTTAGACTCCTATTTTAGCCTTCTTTTTCTTTTTAAATTTGTGAAGTTAATCCCTTTAAACAGCTCTGGAAGCGAGGTGCTGCCAGTGCGGCATCGCAGCACCCACAGGAAGACTTACTGGCTTCACAGCCCCGCTCCCTGCGAGCCGCTTTCCTCACCTTGCCCCCATGTGCCTCCTTTAATTTGGACAATAAAAGATGCTCTGAGGGCAACTTTTTTTTTCCATCTGCAAACATCACCATCTCTTTATCAACAGCAGAGAAGGTGAAATGGCAGATCTGGGTTTTCAGCACGCCTGGTCCAGGGTGGTTGCAGTGAAGTTGCTGGGTGGGGAATGCAGACCGCAGACCGCAGAGTCCTAACACAAACTGAAACTGCGGATTACATCCATTACCTTGCAATCTGCTCCACCTCCACACCCCTCATTGCGCATAGCCCCCTTCCCAAGATCACGTTTTGCTGTCAGATCTGCCTTGTGTCTGCCACGTGTGGAAACCTGGTCACCAGAAAATCTGTGCATCACATCTGCGGGTCATCTCAGTTTCAGCGGACAAGAAGAGGGTGATACTCTGCGGTCATGCGAGTGTCTTTTCAGTTGCTGCAGTACATCACCACGCTGCTACAACCAACTCAGGCTGCATCTGTTATTCCTGCAATGCCAACTATGTATCATCTTGACTCATTTTCTATTAGATCCAGCTGTTCTGGCTGATATGCTATTGACCTTTTCAGCTGGTTCAGCACTTGGCTACCAGGAGGTCATGAGACGTGAGTTTGACACAGGCTCAATGCTTACATCTATTTTGCTGGGGTGAGGAGGGATTTCATCCACCTGTTTCGAGCAGGAGCACCTTGGAAGATTAGCTGGCCCTTGCTGACCAACATGACGTCACCGTCGCTTCAGGCGGCGTCAATAAATCAGCCTGGCCCTGAAGTTCAGCAAACCGTGTAATCTGGAAGGCACAGCTCAGTGGCTTGTGCCCTGGCTCTTGGGAACCTCAGGTTCACGTCCCAGCAGGACCAGGTCCTGACTTTAGCTTTCTGGGGCAGGAGGAGATTCCATAGTGATTCACATGCTAAAAATACCTGCTAAATATCATGTAGCAGTCCTGCTCCTGGGGAAAGCATGGCCAGGGCTTGGGGAAGGGGGGAGAACAGAAAGGCAGGGTGAGGGACTGACTGATACATGTAACTGAAATACAGAAGATGGGAAGTAAGCAGAGAATAAAATGTTGGGATGCCATATTTTGTAGAGTGGCTTGTTCTTGGAGACAATAGTTTCTCAAAGTAGCTGTATCTTTTAGTTTTGCCCATCTATTTGCACGTGTTCAGCCCCTAAAACAGAATATCTAGTTGAGATGGGGCCAGAAGTTACCCGGATTTCCTTCAAGTAAGGAACAAGTATTCTCAGACTATTGCCCGTCACAGTTAGTTTTATTTGTTGCTAAAAACCCTTGAAGATGGGGAGTCTGCAGCTTCCTTCAGTACCTTTAATCTCCTACTTTATTGCCTGGTGTTTAAATCTGCTTTTAGCTACTCCTTATGTCTAACCTGAGTCCCTTTCACTGGATATTACTCCAGTTACCTCTTGTCCTCCCACTGGGTGCTGAGGGACAACAACTGACCACCTCCTGCTTTTCAGCAACCTTTTACATGTGGGAAGACTATTATTTAATGGCTTTTTAGCCTGCTTTTGTAGACTAAGCAAGGCTAATTCTTTCAACTTTAGCCACAACCTTTTTTCTTTTCCCAGCCATTTGGACTTAATTTAGAGCCTAAGGCTTGGCTGGTGTGCCTAGCTAAAGACTGTGAGCAAGAAGTCCCTCTCCTCATCGCTTCAGTTGTGTTGGCAAAATCATCAAAGCAGACGCAACTACACGCATTCTGGAGCCTTTGTTGGTGCTGCTTGTGGTCGCAGCACCACGGGGGAGCTGAGCCAGCACAGCCCTTCTGCAGGAGTTTTCTAGCCAAGACTCAGCTGAAACTCAGAGGTTCATCCCTTCGTTGCAGCCGTGGGGGGTTGCAGCAGGTTTCTGCCTTGCTTCCCACTGGTCTTGACCCTGCCCGACTTCTCCAGGAGGCTGCTCAGGAGGGCACACAACTTGTGCCTTTGTTTCTAAGCTTCCTTGTGCTTTGGGCTGCTTCTGGTGCTGTGGATGAGGCAGGAAGTGGAGCAGAATCTGTTCTGCAAGATATATTTGCTTTGTCTTTGCTCTGTGCAAAAGCCTGTGCAATGCTCCTGGAGCAAGGCTCCTGGGGCTGGTGGCCTGTGTCACCGGCGGGACATCCAGCCCATGCTTTGTGCACCCTCGCCTGGACTCTCCTATGCTACAGCAGTTCTCTGAGAGGTGCCATGGGCTTTTAACAGTCCTGCCTGGATACCCTCCTCCTGTGTGAAAAAAGTTATGTATGTGTAGGGAGAAGATGGGAATCTGTTCTCCTTGGGTTTTCCACTCAGGATTCCTTTCCTCTCTGCAGGTGGGAGTTTATGTGACTGGGGTGCCATCCCAGGCCTCCCAGGCCAGATGTTCTGCACCTTCTGGGAAAAGGAGGACGAGGGGAAGAGGAAAGGCAACACAGCACACACATAGCACATCTGTGCCGTGGTGAGGTTTGGTTTCCCTATGGCTGTGTCTGCGCTGAAGCCTCCTTGGGTCCCCAGCGCTGAGGACAAGTTTTGCAAACCTCTCTTCTGCTTTTTATAATCCTCTGCTCATCTCAGAGGCCACAAAGGGGGATCTGTGTCCTGTGCAGGGGCCTCCCTCGCTGACTTGTGGAAGGCATGAAGTTGTTTGTAAGCTGGAGGGACACTCTGGGAACAGCACGTTTAGCGGGTTTTGCTATCTCAGTGGGACTGATTGTGGGGAACAGCTGGTCCAGCCAGCAGAGAAGTGCGATAGCAAGATGCCAGATGAGTAAGACTAAATAGAGCAGTCCAGACTCTCCTCTCCCTTTCAGCAGATCAAACCAAAAATGACCCCAAGAAAGTCACCCAGGTGACTCATGCTGGGTACAGGTCCTACAGCTTCCTGCAGGGACCTCTGCCTCCTCGCCCCTGGGAGCAGACAGCCATTGCAGGCGATGCTGTGGGGCTGCTGGTGCTTCTCACCCCAAGGCACTTTTCAAACTTCTGCCCCTCCTCCTGAGCCAGCCTTGGCTCACTGTGTGGAAGAGAGCAAGCCGTCAGCCACTGAAACCTCCTGCCAGAGCTTCAGGGCTGGGGTGATAAGGGCTGGGGCCCTGCAAGAACTTCGGGCTGAATTTAGAGGTCTTACATTAAGTGTCTGGTTTAACTGTGGTGCTGAAGGTCAAGAGAACAATGAGATCCACCCACCAGACCTAACTGCCTTGGCAGTGAGGAGAAGCTCTGTAGGAATGGGTATGAACACAGTCAAGGAGTAGTGGCTTTAAACTAAGGGATGGTAGATTTAGACTAGATATAATGAAGAAATTTTGTATAATGAGGGTGATGAAACACTAGAACATGTTGCCCAGAGTGGTAGTGGCCTCCTAGAAACATTCAAGGCCAGGATGGACAAGGCTTTGAGCAACCTCATCCAGTTGATGTCCCTGCTCACTGCAGGGGGGTTGGGCTAGATGAGCTCTAAAGGTCCCTTCCAACCTGAACTATTCTGTGACTGTATGATAATCTCACTCCCCCAGTAATACTCAGGTAGAGGAGAGTCTTCTCTTTGAGCAGGTGGGGACAGTGTAGTGTTCTTGCCTAAACAGAGGTGGTGATGCCATTTCACAGCCTGCCTGGCATCCAGCTGCTCTGCATGGGCAGGAGTCTACCCCAGGCCCTCTGCCACAGCCACCAGCCCCGTATGGATGGTCCAGTGCCCGCAGAGGACCCCAAATGGTGTTACGTGCCTCTGCATGGGCAGCTGAACCAGAAGCTTTGAAAAGCCAGAAGCAGACCCAGACCCTGGCGCAGGCAGGCGATTCTCGGTGGGGATGCCTGCATCCAGACTGCAAGGTGTCGTTGCTGGGGACTCCAGCAGCTCCAGTTGCTTGGACTTGTTGACTGTTAATACTCCTGTTTGGGTTAAACAGCCAGTTGCACAACTGAGCTTGGGGTAGCCCTTGTTTGAAGTGTACACACTACAGCCTTCCCTGAAAAACAATGTCTGGCCCCAAAGTGCATGCAGCCAGAGCTGGGCAGAGTGCGATTTTCTTTCCCTGTGAAATTTGTTAGGGTATTAAAGAAGAGAATAATAAATCTGTGAGGAGTCGCAATGAAAAGCCACAATCACAGAAGCATTTTTCAAGCTGTAAACCTCAAAGAAAGAGTCCAGTGAGCAAAACTGAAATGTTTCACTTCCATCTCAAGCACGCAGCGATTGCCCGTCACCCCGCTCCAGCTGCAAAACAATACGTGTTCAGCAATGTCAAGCGTGGTTCAAATAAATACTTTTACAAGTTGCAAAATTACTTGAAGCCAACTTTTTCCAGCAGAACACATTGTATTTAGCTCATCTGATCAATTTTTAATTTTCCCATGAATCTTGTTAGCCCAGCAGCAATCCAGTAAACTCCAAGTTGTAGCTGGGCTCTGCAATTTCTACAAGCACTGAAGGAATAAATGTGGCATGTGGAGTGATTTATGCAAGTTCACTTGTGTTTCCCAGTTGCGGTTGCAGTTCCCCTGCAGCTCCAACACTCTCCAGGAATCTCCTTACTTCTCGCCCTACTGCTGTGCTCCCAAACAGGCTGTCTGGGTCTCCCGTCTGTGCTGCTGTCTCCCAGCTCACCCACGCCGTATCAACCTGTCACTGCGACGAGCGTGGAAAATGGAGAGCCAGGAGCGGAGCTAAGAAGTGTCTATGTCTGCCCACCGGCCAGCCCGGCGGCGTCGGGCCAACGCCTCCACCAACCGGCTCTGACTAGAGCAGTGGAAGGAGGAGAAAGCAGAGGCAGACACCAAGGCTGGAGGAAGCGGTGGCATGGAGGAGTTTGGAGGCAGTGGTACTTGCAAGTTTATTTCATAAAGACGTATTTTGGAGGGAGGATTTCACCTCTGGTACATAAGGAAATCTCTTGTTGGGGAATGAGATGGAGGTGTTCATTTTGTTATTAGGCATCCAAAAGGATCATGGGTTTCTGATGAGCTCTGAGACATGCGGGGCTTCTCCTGGGCCTGGGATGTGAAATCAAACATGAGATCAAATCAGTTCATGGGACGAGACAATATTTAGCCTTATCGAACAGGGAACGGAGGGAGAAGGCAAGGAGGGAGGCTGCCCATGGCAGTCAGGCTTTGTGTCCTGCCAAGACCTGGAATGATGGAGTGAATCCCAGGCGTGGAGTCTATTGCGGTGGACAGGCACGGCGATGGAGCCAGAGAGCAGCGATCCCAGCCAGATCCCTGCAAGGGGAGAAACAAAGGTATTCCGGCTGCTCCTTCAATCTCTAGTCACTGTCGGGGCATGTTCAATGGCTCAAGTTATGCTGCTTGCGGGGAGTCATCACCCTTAAGAAAAAAGCCAAGCAGAGCTGGGATCCCATCAGTACTTTGAAGTTCCTCCCCGATGCTAAACTCTTCGGGGATGGCAAATTCCCTGGATTATTTGCATGCGAGTCTTCTGTAAAGCACAGAACACAGCAGAGGCCTGCTTCTCCTCCGGGGTTTCTCCGACTGCAAGAGGGACGTGTAGCTCTTGTGTGGCCTCGTGGGACTTGGCATTTCCATGGAGTCTTCTCCAACACAGCAGTAGCTCTTAGCTCTTCTGCACGGCCTCCATCTTGTGTGTGCTGCTCCCAAAGGCTCGTCAGGCAGGGGTGGCTTTGACCGAGGCCGTCTGCAGAGCTCCCCATCATGTTCCATGGTGGCCAGGGGATTGGGTGATGGCCTCAAGGGTTAACAGCCACCAGCAGCTGTAGCTCCCAGGCAGGAACGGAGAGGGCCCGGGAACCTTGCCAGGAGGTAACGCTGTTTGAGCACTGCTGGCAAAGACTTCAAACCCCTCGGCTAATTTCGGATGTTCTGCTTGTGACACAGAGAGCTGCATTCCCATCTAGAAGAGAGCTCTTCCCTTGGACTTGGACAGGAAAGGACTGTTTATTAATGTAACATTGTCAAGAGTGGCCTTTAATTTCATCACTTCTATTTTTCTGAAAGCCCCGGCTGAGGTGGTTTTCCTTATATGACACTTTTCCTCTAAGGAGTCCCAAGGGTGCTGCAGAAGAGGCCATTGTGAAACCTGGAGGATGCAATGTGGGATGACTGCTCCCTTTCCAGGAGTTTGAGAGAATAAGAAATGCAGATTATTTAAATCAGAGAGAAAATTTTGTGCAAAGTCATGCTTACATTCCATGCTCTGAGCAGGACAGAAGATCTCTCCACATTGGCAAAGTTTGATACAACTTTTTATCTACAATAAAAATAGCTATATCTATATCTATGATAGATACAGCCCTTTGTTCAAGCTAGTTAAAAGACAGTTTTAGCTGGGTCAGACTTTGGACCTGACGTGTCAGGAGCAGAGCATTTTGCTGAGCTGTGAGGCTCAGGTAATGAAACAGGAGTGTGCTTGTCTCCAACCAGAGATGCTGTTTGGTTTAGTGCTCCCTGATTTAGGAGCTGCGGGGAGCTCCTCAACATGAAAAGAGCCACCCAGGTTCACTTCGGTCCTCCCCTGTGGAGACAGTGTGTCTTCTGCTGCTGTAGAAGACCAAACATAGAAACCCATCTATCTGGAGAGGCTGGATTTCCCCATGTCTAGCTAGGGTGGTGAGAGCAGCACTGTCGCCCTGATGGGAGTGGAGACCTGTTCTCAGTGAGGGGTTTCCCTGGAGGATGGTGCTGACAGATGCCAGCAATGAGATCATGGAAGAGGGAGCAGCATCAGATGACCGGATCACAGTCTCTCTGCCCGGGACGTGCGTCTAACCCAAAGCTTGTACCTTGTAATGTACAGGGTCTGCAGGCTGTTGACAAGATACGTGTGGCCTGGTGACAAGGCTTGGTGAGGCTGAAATAGTGTCCTCCAGTCCTTGCCATGGTCTATCACCCACCTTCTCCAGGGACAAGCATGGCAATGATCAGGGCTGCTGGATGCTATTCAGGGAGTCTGGGGCGGTGACTGCTCCCTCTCCCTTGTCAGCTGTATGGTGAAGTGTTATTCCTGTCTGCCCGGTTCCTCAGGGAAAGCAATATCTGATGGTGAGAATATCACCATGAATGCTGCGCCTTTTCTGGGGAAGGTGCGGGGAGATGCATTCACTCCCTTGCTTTTTCTCTCCCTATTAGGTAAACGTGTCACCATGCCTTACAAACTGGCCCAGCTGTAGATCCTGTAAATGTAGGGTCAGCATTTGGTCTGGGATTTTTACACCTTAATCCCCCACGTCTGAAAGGACTGTGTTTCCAGACAAAACTCAGAACATCCCTACAGGATGGGGGTGAGGACTCCTTGCTGACCAAAGCCTCTCCAGACCTAGCCCTGTCGGCTGCAGAGACAGAGAACGCTCCATGCAGGGACTGCGAGGGCAGTGAGGATCTCGCCGTACAGGGGCTGCCGCTGCCGGGACACTGGTGAGTGAGGAGCAAGTGCCGCTGGCCCTGACAGCAGCCCCAAGGGTTTGGCATCATGTCATCCGTATTCCAGTGTCACCCACATGGAACTTCGTAAAACTTGGGCTTAGGGCATGTATCTTCCTCCACAGCAGCTAAAAAGGCCTCAGACCTATGTGAATAAACCCGCTTGTTTGCAGCCCCCCGAAACTGAGGAATGCCACATGCTTCCAGACTGTGCTGCAGGTTTCCCTCATGGCTCAGGGGACATGCAGCTGAAGATCAGGTCTCTACTGGGCTGAAGGGACACCAAGAAATCCTCAGCACCACAGCTGACAATCTGAGGAGAAAACCAGAAAGGGAACACAATCTTTGTGCTGACGCTAGCAAATCTAGGCATCAAAAATGCAGTGACATCCACAGCAGCCCAGCAAGCCTCTGGCACAGATTAAAATCTCCTCAGTCCCCTATTTTGCCCTGACGCTGTCTGCTCGTTATGGCTGCAAAAGCCTGCAGGAGCGCAGGGACGTGCCCTCCAGACCTCCCGCGCCGCGGTCACGCAGCCGTTGATGTTACTGCCCCAGCCGAGGATGCCCCGTGGCTTCCCGGGAGCCTCCGCCTGACTGCTCCGACGCCGCAGCACAGATGTTCCCCTGCGCAGGGGAGATGTCAGGGTTTCTGTACATCTGCTCGCCCGGTAAGAGCGGCTGCCCCTGTCAGGCTGCCTGACATCAGCAAATTACAGACAAATAGGGTACAGCCTACCAGTACCACCACGGCGGAGACAGAGAGCACGTCCCCAGAAACCCAGAGAGCCGGCTGCCCTTCCCTTGTTGGTGAGGTTTTGTGGACACGTAGCAAGTGCTTTCTACCATTGGCACTAATACACCGTCCTTACAAATCCACCTCAGCTGAACAGACCCACTGCAGCAAGTGGGAGCTTTTCTTTCAGTTTACAAATGCAATTGGGATGGAGCTGCATGGGTTCACAAGTTTGGCTCAAATGCTGGTATTGAGACTTACACACAGCTGCGAAGTACAGGGAGAAGAGAGGACAAGGAAAGAAACCCAGAATGGGGAAAAAGGAGATGTTTGTTTTTAAAAAAGGAGTAGAAAGCCAGAAAAAGAAAATTAAGAAATGGGGACAAATTAATGAGGGAAGAGGAAAGAGCAGGGAATGAAAGACAGAGATTTGGAAAAGCAGGGGATGAATTTAGTGTGCAGCAGGCGCTTGCCCACACCAGTTTAACGTTCAGCCAGTTCCCTTAGTCCTCGTAGACAGAGAGCTGGCATCCCTCTAACTACAAGCCACATATGTGCAAATAAAACCCGCAGCAACCTCAATCACCCTGAGAAGAAACACAGGAGATTAAATTACCAGCTAATTGGGTTGAGATGCTTTCAGAGGAATGAAAGTTTCAGCAGGAGGCAATTTCTCCAGAGACAATGGCCATTTCAAACCTTCTCCTTCCCTTTCTCCATGCACCAACCTCACCTCTGCTCTGCAAAAAGGCTGTGCTCTTTATTTCAGCCAGTTGGAGACTTCCATCACTGGGCAGGTCTCCGAAGGACTGTGGGACCTAATTCCGACCGTGCATTAAAACCAACATTTGCCTGCTGTACTCAGTATGGGGACATCATGCTTCTTTGGGCCCTCAGCTTCATGACACGTTTCTACTAGCATGGTCAGGGACCTCCTGCACCTCTAGAAAGGGAGGCTGAGGTAGCTGAGCTTGTTCAGTCTGGCAAAAGGGAGTTAGAGGAGAAATTGAGCAGTCGCCTACAACTCCCTGACAGACAACGATAAGAACGATGGAGCCAAACTCTTCTCAGGAGCGTAGGACAGTGTAAGAGAGGGCAACGGCCACAGTCTGCAGCTTGGGAGGGACAGCAGGGAAAACATAATTTCACAAGGAAGGTAGCACAGCACTGGAACAGGTTGCACAGAGGCTGCTTAGTCTTTGTCTTCGGAGGTTTTCAAACAGGCTTTGTCTTTTGGTGGTTTGGGCTAGCAAAGCCGCATCTGACTTCATCTAGAGTTGTCAGTAGTCCGACTTCAAGCAGGAGGTTGGGCAAGAGGCCTCCAGTGCTCCCTTCCAACCACTGTGTCTTCAATTTTGGGGCTATTTGCACTTAATTTCAGCATTTATGTCTGAAAGTTTTTTTGGTTCAGTCTTGCTGTGCAAAGTGCCCATAAAGATTCTGCTTGCTCTTAGCAAACTGCAGCATTTTACTATTTCAGCTCATGAAACTCTTTTGCTTTGATTATTTTCCTTTTAAAAAGACATCCTTAGATTGTAGCAGGTGGGACTTCTGGCAAGTTATTGAATCTCATCCACCTCTAGTATGTTACTAGAAAACATTTTTAATTGTCAAAACTATCCAATTTGTGTTATTCTGCAGGCAGCGAAGAGCACAAAGTGGATCTGAGGTTGAGCATCATGCAGTTTGGCTATTGGGTGGAGTATTTTATTTTAATTTAAGGGTTGTTTTCCTCTTGTCAGTAAAATATTCAGCCTTTAATGCCATATAGTCAAACAACAGTTGGAGAGCTGAATAACTGGTGTTTCCAATTCTGCAAGAGCATGAGGAAACCCGAAACATTTATCAGGTGCTGAAAGCTAACACATGATGTGTTAAATCTGTAATTTAAAATGAGCTTGATATATAATCCCTGAGACACCAGAGCATCAAGGTTGGATAAAGTTTCTCTGTAACACACTTAAGAAAGCTAAATTAAAACAGTTGAGGTCAGTGAGTTTAATAAAAATTATTTCATACTAAAGCAATTTACTTCTGACTCATACCAATCTTCCCCTTTTGTTAGTCCCAAAATTAAATACAGGAAAAGCTGTGTTTTTACAGAACAGAAGAGCAGCTCATTTTTTCTTTGGATGTTCTCAAGCTGAGCTGAGCAAAATCTGATTTACTCAGATTTAAGTCTAAGTCATACGCTTCCTGCAGGAATTCCACAGCAGTATTCTATTTTTTCAGGTGCAGAAAAGATTTTTTAAAATTTTATTTTATGTGATTATTCACTCCACTGACATTTAAGGAAATGATGTTCAGTTTCCCCATTGTGTATAAAACCTTTCCGTTTTCAGCAAATGTTACCTACTTTTTTCCTAATCCCCCACTGGCCAGGGTAGGACTGCGTTACACCAGGTTTCATACCTTGCTTGTCAATACTTTTTGGTTGCAAGAAGGTGGGGAGTGCAACTGAATTTCTGATCTTTCAAATTTTCTTCTTCAGATTAACACCTTTGATCCTATTAGAAAAGTTCAAACAGAACACAAGCAGAACAACTTTGTTTTATGACCATCAGAATGCTTCCTGGAAACAGTCCTACCAAAACCACAGGTATTTTGCAAAATTGATAAACTGATGTATCCCCCGGTCAGCAGCAGTACTTCAGAAAGGCAAGGCAACTGGAACATGAATATAACTAAATGCCAGAATTTAATGAAAAGCTGTCAAGCCTCAGCAAAAGGTGAAGAAATGAGGAGGTCACGTTGCAGACGGCACTTCCCTGCACTTTGGCGATAACAGATTTGCTCTTCTACAGCATCTCTACCTGGCATGACCAGTGACGTCGTCGACTTCAACATCTCTCCTCCTTTTCAAGCAGTTATATCATATTATCCGTTGTTGTCAGGTTTGTTGTTTTGGCAACTTTTAATGGTATTTACACAACATCACTGTTTCTTTGACTCCTGAACAAGAGCTGTGGGATAAAATCATTGTCCTCAGCAAGCCCTTGGCTCTTGCCCAGGAAACACGTTTATGGTGTTTGCTTCCTACAGAGGAAAAATGGTTAAACAAGACATCTCCCAGAACTGGCTGGTTTTCTGACCACTGCCTGAAGGGTTAGAGCTGTCGTAATGCAGCTGCTGTGGGAGAGGTAGCTGTGTTTGTACAACTGTCATATATCTTGACTGAAGGTGTTTCTTTGTAAACTGCTAACCGCTTGTTTATGAGCTGGGAATTGATTTCCTGGCAGCGGTATTTCTTCAGACTCTTCACTACATGTAACAGAACCCTCCAGAGTCTTTTGATGCCCCTCAGGATTACAGGTAGTGACTGAAATATGCCATTATCTTTCTCCTTAAATTTTTTGCTGCTTCTGGGAATCCTGGGATTCCTTGTGACAGCCAGAGATTTCAGTCCAAGCTCTGCAACTCCTGCTCTATTCATTGTATGGTGACTGTGCTACATAAACCAAAACCATAGATTTATTTATGCCCGAAGCACTTTGTATATAATTAATATATGCATATATTTCAGCCAGGCGTAGATAAATAAAAAAGTAAATAAAACAATGGTGAAATTCCCATTGCCTGCACCAAAGACCGAGAGAGCTCCTGTCCAGATGCACTTACAATTGCTGTATTTTTTTTATATAATAAATAGTGCTGGAGCATGTATGACTGAGACCTCAGGAACAGGGATGCAGGATGCAAGCACAGCAGTCAGGGCTGCAGAGGGAAAAGGAAATGGTCATGGTTCTCACAAGCAAAGGGAGACATACTGGGATCGCTTACTGCCTGTACTCTGCTCTGCCTGACAGTTTTATGGTGATAACACCACCAAGTGAAACCAGAAGCCCAGCCATGATGATGTTAATATAGGCAAAATGGCAGGTAAAAAGGAAAGCAAGAGCCAGAGACACCAGTCAGGCATGCCCTGAGAGATGAATTCATCCAGCTTACTTTCAAGAGGAGGCGTTGCAGATTTTTTTGTCTTCAGCACTTTTTAAAAGGCATCTTGCAAAGCAAAGCTTCAAAAGGCCCAGACAGAGTCAGCAGGACAAACATGCAGGAAGGGAAGCCTGTTCAGGGCTTGCAGAGGACAGGACACTGATGTGATCAGGTTTAGCTCTTGTGCAGTTTGGGACCTTTCATCAGGGACCTGCTTCTGTGGAAGCAAAGAAATGACAACAGCAGTAAATGGGACACTGTCAGTGGAGAGTTGACATGGTGACAGTAAAGGAGACACGCTAAAGTGGTGAAATAGGGTTCGGGGGGGGGGCTCAGTATGTTGATGCAAAATTGCAAAGGCTGGTCACGGCAAGTTTCTGCGCAGAGTGAAGGGCCTGGTTTTTGCCAGCCCTACTTGGTCACCTACTGAGGCTGCACCGTGAGAAGTGCCCTGCAGCACCTAGGAGCTTGCTGCCCTAACACTTTGCAGTGGGACTCGGAAGGAAGGTGAAATGCCAGCAGGTACAAAGTGTTGCCAAGACTGTATTAGAGCATGTGAAAGGAAACCAGAGCTGGAAGGGACCTCTGGAGGTCTCTTGCCCAACCTCATGCTGCAAGCTGTCTACTGCTGACTCTAGATGTTGGAGATAACCCACAGGCCCACTTCCAGCTGTCTATCCAGCACAGCCCAGATGTCCCGTATCACCTGTGTGGTACCTACCTACACAGCCATGCCATAATGCACATAATCGCATCCTCTTAGCTGTCTTAAATGGCACTGGGCCCACATTCAAGCGACTGAATTGTGCCTGTCGGACTGGACACACAACTGGAATGACAGGATACGTGCAAGTCTGTCTCCAAGATTGGGGGTCTGGTGCAGTCACTTCAGAGTTTGACATAAAGACCTAGAGACGAAAGTAAGTCCATGACCTAAAATACAGACTTGATTGGCCTTCACCTACTCCCTCCCAGATCATGGTGTAGCAGCAAACAGCCAGACCACCCCCAAGAAAAGCAGGTTAATACAAACCACATGTAACTCCTGCAACTGGAATCCATTTGGCCAAGAAAACACAAAAACAATGACAGATGTGCCAACCAGCAAACTTCCCATGAGCAATAATCCTCCTCCTCACATGCTTTCACTTTTCAGCTTGAATGCCTTGAAAGGGTTAAAGAAACCACAGAGCAAGGAGGACTCCAACAGCTCTCAAAAGGCTTTTGATAAAGTCCGGCACAAGAGGCTGTTGAGAAACTTGGCGATCCAGGGGTGAAAGGTAAAGTCCTGTCACGGATTAAAAACTGGAGAAGAGATAAGGAGCAAAGAGTAGGAACAAATGGCCAATTCTTAGTGTGGAAAGAGATTAATCGTGGGTAGCTACAAGGACAGGATTGCAAACTGGTGCTGTGTTTGCTTACCGCTGGCCTGCCAGGAGGTAAAATGCACTGTTGGCTCAAAATGTTCAGGATAGTCAAGACTTGGGAGATTTAATAAAAACCCAAGGAAAATCTAACTTAAGAGTCCAGTTCTGCCAGGAATTAGTATCACTCAGCATGTCTTAAGAGGCACAAAGAGAATAAAAAGGCAAGTCAGTGTGAGAGGCAAAGACTTGACAGACACAGGCAAATACAGGCTAACACTGAGAAGACAGAACAAACACTTATTAGCCCATTGTCATGGGCAGTATAATTAATGCACAAGAATTAAAGAACTAAAAAAGTGAAAAAGGGAGAAGGAAAGTCCTGAGGGCACCACATGGCACTGCACTTTGATTAACTACACCACCCCCCACAAAACCTGATGCAAACCAGTGGATAGGAGTGAGGCAAGACTGAGACCTTTAAGTGAATACAAAAAGCCTACACAGTTATACGTAAATTACAAGAGCTCTCCATCCTCCTGCTCCCTGTTACAGGAATAATCTGGACTCAGAAGAGGTACTAATGCATTTATGGTTTTCTTCTGGAAATCTCTCTCATTGGAGAAAAGTTTTGTAGAGATCATTACCTTTTGTGATATTGGATAAAAATGACAACAAATTCAATTTTACTTTCTGCACAGGGATTTAAGAACACCTAACATATATTAGCAGCTAAAATTTCCTGGCTGCCCTCATATCATACCTAATAATACTTTATTGTCTTCATTTGACATGGAGCATCACTGCAGTACGGAGGCAATTACTACTGTCAGTATTAACCTTGGAGGTGAGTTACTTTACTTAAACATATTTCTCTGGTGTGGAGTGACACATCCACAAGTGGCTCTCTTCTGTCTCTCAGCAGAGGAGGTCTTGCTGGCTGCTTGAGTCAAACTTTATCTTTTTATCACTTTTTGAGCCCCTCCTCTAGTGATTCGTACCAGAGACAGAAATAGTCCCCAAAACTCCTGACTCCCACTGTTACGTTCAAGTACAAGAGTCCATAAGTCTCCTTGAAGATGCCAAGTGGAACTTGTTCTTTGGACAAATCCTTGAAATGTCTTGGCCAGTAGGAAAACATCATCTCAAGTACAGAACCACGCTTGGCAGGATGGAAGAAGGATGTGGAGATGAATATGCCCTGGTTAAATCCATGAGACGTAAAGTGACACTAAATAGCCAGCAGTTTTTCATTGCGATGAAAGGTGAAGAGAATTTCAACCTACATTTTGTCTACCTGTGATCTCTTTAGGATATATTGTTACACAATGCTGTCTCAGGAGCACATGGTATTTCTTCTGCCCTTTCTTCAATTTTGTTTCTCCTCACCGGTGATTATTTTGAAAGGGTATATGGAAAGGGAATAGCGCAAAATGGACAGAGCAATCAAAAAAGAGATTGTGTCTTTCCTACAGAGGGCTCATCTCTGGCTGCCACAAAATTGTTTGGAAAGATCATGGATTCCCTTGGTGACAGCATTGCAAGCTGATTAGGTGCACAAAGTCAGGTAATTAGGTGAATGTAAAGAGGCACAAATTGAGAACTTCCCTGTTGTAAGAAATCTCAGACAAATTGTTTGCCTATTGGATCAGATGGATTTCCTCATGTATTAAAGTCTTCTAGCAGTTTGTATTACACAACCCACAGAAATCTGATAAATAACAATGTTACTTATTCGTGTAGTATCAATATGGTGTTCTGAAGATTAATCAGGTATCGTCAGAGAAGCTGGGCTTGCTTTCTGACACATATATCATGAACCTTCATGTCATACCTCTGTCACAAGGGAATGGTGAAAATGTCCTCTGCAAATGGCTGAGACTTGCCCTGAAGTGGAGAGATGAATTACTTAGGTCGGGTACAACTAACCACCAGAGGTTCCACTTTATCATCAACATCAGCAAGGGGAGTTTTTCTTAAACATTTCTTAAACAAGGTCAAATGGAAAACTGTTGAATTAGAGTAGAATGAAGTTAAATCAGAGCCTAAGGTTGCTAATGATGTCCTCTTTCTCCCCCACCTTCACCCAGTCTCCAACATGTTCATGTAAGTGAGCTGAATAATTACATGGTCATCCTGATGAGCAGGATCAGCATGCATAAAACAGGCTGGTGAACTGGATCATCCAAAGGTGCAGCCAGAAAAGTTCAAACATGAGCTGAATATGAATGGGCATCACCAGGCACCAGCTGTCTCATTCCTATCAGAAATAATTCAAGTGGCAGATTTAGTAACTCACTAACTAATGAGCTCAGGATGAGCAGCTAAAGCCTGAACTCATCCCGTCTAACTCCAGGCACTGAACTGTAGTCCCAAGTTAGGAGTCTCACTCCTCGGCTCCCTTCATAGTTAAAGGAGAGGCAGGCACTGCCTCATGGTAAATGAATAATCGAAAGAAAATATGCCAGAAGGGTCCATCCCCTTGTGCATAGCCAGGACGAAAACCACCTAATGCATTCCTGACAGCTGACTGTCAAACCCATTCCTAATACCCTCCAGTGATGGAGATTTCATCCTCAGATACCTGCTCCCATTTTCAGAAAAAAAAGTTGTTTTCAAACATCACGTCCAAATCTCCCCAAGTCCAACCCCAGATTTCTTGCCCAACAGATAGGGAACAGATTCTTCAAGCCAGGAGCCGAAGCAGCGCCTATGGTACCACTACGCACCATGTGCTACCACCATGTACCCGGGCTTTCAGAGCCATGGTAGATAAGCACGATTGTATCTTGTTGGAGCACTTGCTCTCTCCCCCTCGCCCCTCCCAAAACGAAGCACTCCAGGTCTGTGAAGGGTGTCTGCCTCCACAACTGCAGCGCCTGGGCTGGCATGATTTACTTGACCTTCCTTGTAGCTGGGGACAGGGCACCCTGCTCCAGGTGGTGCTTGGGCCAGGGCAGGCAGCTGCTGAAGGCAACACCTTCGGCTGTCCCAAGGATTCCCAGCACAGGGCTACCTGTCTGGACTCTGTCCAAGCTTGCCATGTCGTTCGCTCAATGGGGCCAGTCAGGTTGGGTTCACTAGATGGAAACAAGTGATTTTTTAAAAAATACAATGTTTGCACATAAAAATCAAACTTTGCCATTTCAGATTTCTTTAGGGAGAAGCAAGAGCAGGGCTGCTACATGAGGGGCAGAGAGCAACCAGAACCCCGGCAGGGACATTGCTCACCAGAACAAAGTTGGCAAGAAAAACAGGTCTCACTGACAGCTCAGTGACCATCAGACATGGCAAGGTAATGACCTAGGTCTGAGGTGCTCCCAGGAATAATTATTGTTATAGTTATTATGCTTCATTCAAGTGGGAGAAATAATCATATGCTTAGGAAAAGCACTTACTTATTTACAACTCTAGAAGTCACATTTTGCTTCCAAACAACACTCATAATAGTTTCTAATATGTCAGTTTTTACTTTTGCACATTTCTGTATTTGGCAATTAGTTTCAAATTTCTTGAAAATGCCTCTTTTGCTCAGTGTTCGCACCTCAACCTAGTACGGGTCTCTGGCAGAGAGCGTCTTATCATTCCTTAGCCAACAAAACAATTGCTAGTAACATGCAAACAGTGGTAGAAATACGGAATATCTGAATATCTTCTCTAGGCATTACATTTACTTGTTCTCCTTATTCTCTGTGTACATTTCAAAGCCAGCTTTCAGCTAAAAAACTATACCCATGTTTTTTGCCATGCATATGAGGAGGATGAGAGGCAGTAGGTACAAGTTGAAATAAGCGAGGTTCAGACCAGATAAAAGGGAAAACTCTTTCATCATGAGGATAGCACAGGAACAGGTTGACCTCAAAGCTGGCCCTACTTTGAGCAGGAGGTTGGACTAGAGACCTCCTGAAGTCCCTCTCAGCCTGGATTATCCTCGGTCCTGAGTGCATTCAACTCGCCTCACAGAGACAATCTCTCCTCCACAAGCTCTGTGCGATGGGCTCACCCTGTGGAGACCAGCAGGGCTTTGGTCTTCTCCAAACTCTCCAGAACCTTTTGGCAAATGATAGCCAGTGTCCCTGGTACCGAAAAGTCTTCCCAGCAAAATCTGTGAATCTGCAGCTCCGATCCACCTTGGCACATCAACAGGAGAGCACTCTCAGAGCTACTGATCTTCATGACACTCCTGCTCTAAAAAGATGTGTATATCTAATAGATATGGACTGGATTATGTTCTGGAGGTGCCTAATTTCCTATTGAATAAATATAAAAAAGGAAAAGACTATTCTAGGGAGAACTGGCCTCCGCTCATAGGTCTTCCGAAGTGCCAAACTCAACTGATTGCAAAGGGAAATTCAGTATTAGATAGACTGGATTTGCCCTCCCAGGCCAAGAATCTAAAATCTCATTGAGGCAGTGCCTACATTAGGCTCTAATCTGTTATGGGCATTCTAGGGGAGAGGATAATGCGAGAGACAGTGAAGTATGCAAATACAGAGTTGATGACCCTAGCTGTGTGCTGCACAGATTCACTTTGGTGTACGAAACATCCAGGGAAATAGTTCCAACAGGAATAATGCAAAAACCATTCTGAATCTCTCTACTAACACCACAAATAGCATTTACAAAAATCTGTCGCTGCAGAAATGGGGACAAAATGAGCCTCCTATTCTTTCTCAATCAACACAATAAAGTTAGCTCTCGGTAGGGCCATTTTGCATAGTGAACCAATTAATCAGCCCAGGCATCAGATCAGACAAATGATTTTGCTCCTGTGAGAAGCTGTCAGCACACTACAGTGACGAAACCAGCGAAGTATGTATGGAACTAACTGGGAAACAAAGTGGTACCTGGCCAGAATATATTTTCCGCTTAATAATGCCTGCCTGAATTTAGCCTCTCCAGTCATGCCAGACGTCAGGAAGCCTGGAAAATACATTAGGAGGAAGAATAAGTCTGTCTGGTGCAAAGTGAAATAGTCAACACGCCTTTGTAAGTGGCACTGAAACACTGGTAGCTCACCCAGCCATCGTTCATGCCACCAGTCCCTCAGACTTCAGAAATAATTTCTGAAAACCTCTCCAATTATTGCAACATTTTGATCTCTCATTCTTGGGCAGAATGACAGAGAACAACACAGTCACCAGACCTGAGATACAAAACATCAGCCAACACTGTTGCAATTCTCAGTGAAGGTGTAGACCACGGTATGGCAGGATTCCTATGCTTGTACTGAAGGACAGCCTCAGTATGAATGTATGGATGATGATTATTCATAATTTAATCATCCGAATGACTTTGCAAGTCTGTGACTTTCTGTAGCTTGTCACTTGAACTTACTCTTTCCAAGGGGGAATTTCTCCTCTAGCACATCTTTAGAGAAAGACATTTCAAGGTACTCATTTAACATTTCTAAAGCTTGTCTCGACATTAGATTTGAGCAATTTATAGAAATGAAAGCACCCATAATTGTTATTTTACAAGATGAAATTGCTTCTTTGATTTCCTAACACCACTCCGTTCTTTTTCACAGGCCCTATAGTGTGACCCTGGCATCACATTTTTGTTCTTTGATTTAGTGATTCCAATTCTTATGAGTTTATCAGAAGTTTCATAGAATTTGGCTCTTATCTTAAAGATCTTGCTCTCAGAGCAACTGATTACATAAGAATGTCACATTTTATTTAAAAGAATAAGTTTCTAGTCCTCCGGGTTACAAAGCAAATTTAAAACACAGATCTGAAATATCCTAGTGGCTTGCAAACCAGAAGATAAATTGAAAGAGTGTTTCTTTCTGTATCTCATTATTTTCAAGGCAGTCTTAAAATGGTAGACTCTTGTAAATCTTGTAAAATGGCAATTATGGGTGATTTCCTCCATAGAAATTGTTCAGTGTCACACTGAGACAAGCTTTAGAGGAGCCTGATTCATGATTTCGGAATATTTGAAATTGGCACTGCTGTATCTTGAAATCTGTAACCATGAACATTTCAGTGCTTGGGTCTCCCTAGTCAGATATTATACGTTTTATGTGACAGTATGAAATCTTTAGTCTGCATTTGTATTTATGGTCCTCCTAGACAGCTTCCTCAGTAGTACACACAGATATTGCACAAACAATGCAATTCCACCAGCCTGAAAAAAACCCATCATATCGATTCCCTCTTTCACTTGCAGGCATTACTGGGCATGTTGGTTTGACCTGGGTGTTCTGCACTGGTTCACAGGGATTTCTAGTATTTCATGCTTCGTAGCTTTCTTGGCTTTCTCTCTGTGGAGTCCAAATCTATCACCATATCTGTATCCACAATGACTATTCTGTACATTTGTGACTTTGAGTGAAGGTATCACACTGTATTTCCAGTGTAATATATTTTTATCCAACAACTGCAGAACAGATATTAATAGAAGACACCTCTGTGAAGTGCATGGACCGTAAGACCTCCGTTCCTGTTTTCCTTTGCAGACCAAAACCACAGTCTCTTCAAAGGCATTTGTCTAAATGCGCTCTTTGTTGCCCATGTGGAGCTGTGCTGCAAGTCCCAAAACTTTCCCAGGGAAGCGCCACTGCCGGAAAATGCAAGGCTCTGGCAGAATGAAGCCATTTTTTCAGGTCTGCGCTGATGCTGATTCATACAGCAGCTCCTGAGACGTGCGCTGGACCAGATGAAGCTGCAATGCAAGGGAGAGCCAGGCTGGGGGCTGTCCTTCAGCCAGCCTCCATGCCTCACCAGAGGGGAATGGAGACCAGCAGCAGCTCAGCAGTGAGGGAGGTGAACGACAGGAGAGGAGTGGCTGCGTTAGACGAGATGTGTACCTGTGAAGTGGGAGTACAAAACTCCAAGACGTGCATTCTCAGCATTTTTGCAGGGTGGTGTTCAGTCCTCCTCCTCAGAAGTGAGCAGCTGATCGGCACCCGGCACTGTCCTGCCAAGATGCCTCTGGTAGCCCCATTGAACGGCACAGGGCTGGGTCTTCAGCTCCTAAGGAAGCAGAGCAATGCTGGCAGAGACTGCCCAGTTAATTTCACCTAAGGTCTTCCCTGAATATGACCTCAAAAACTAAACCTGGCTGTAGAAGGTGCAAAGAATGCCTGGACTCATGCTGGGTGTATCTAACCCTAACAGAGACCTTGAGCTGCTCCTGGAGTAACAGACCAGACAAGAAAACAGAATTTCTAGCATATGGGAAATGTCCTCACTCTTCTTGTTGGAAATTTGATTGCGGTTTGAAGTGTACTGAACCTATAACTGTGAGAACCTTCTCACAAACTGAAAATTCTAAGAAAATGGCACTTCAAAAATAATGTGATGTGATGCTTGAAAATAAAATGTATTCCTTGGACCCTGAGGCTGCCTAGAGGATCTGACAGGTTTATGTTTCCAAATGCTGATGAAGAGTCATTTTTAAAATGCAGACCAGGCCCTTTTTCAGTGATACCTGTGCGCAGTCACAATTCCTTTTTTTGGAAGGATCATACAGAGTAGATGCAATAGAGAGCACAATATTTTTAATGTATACACTAGTTTAAACTGAGACTTAAATAATGCTATGACAAGCACCACAGAGTGAATAAATGGTAAGTATTTTAAAATGAAAGTCCCAATTCATCAGGAACACTCATCAGTGGGATTATTTCCATGCGTGAAGTTTGGCATTCATTTAAGTACATTTTTGGACACGGGCCAGGGAAGAATATTGATTTTGATGAGTTTTCCATTAATCACGCTGAAAGATTAAACACTTTGTTTTGGGGGGAATCGCATAAGCAAACAAATTATTTTCATTTTCTATGAAATATTGCATTGGTCCCAAAGGCCAGCTGGTTCCGATTTACTCTTGGAGTAAATGCTTCGTTGCCATTAGATGTCTGTGAGACAGGAGATGGCATTCTATAAATACTGCATGACCATGACCACAGCAGGGTGCTGCTCATTCCTAAATTGGATCAAGCAAATGCTGATATGTGAAGTATGCTTTCTGCTCTCCTTGCCTGCCCCTTCTCCCACTACCCCTGCTCTGCTCTCTCTGATTGCATCTTACCGTTTCTTATACCCCTTAATGCCTGGATATTTTTAGAACCATCGTCATGCTGAAGGCATGGTGATAATCATATATGTATAGACAAAATATGTGAAACCATGTAGGTTGATAGTATGCCATCTTCCATGGACATTTACAACCTGCTTGGAAAGGTTCACTAAGGGACTGACATGTGTTACTAATTAGTCTTGTTGCTAATAATAGTAATCTTCTGGTTTATAGTGGTTTGTGTTTTAATCTGTAGCAGGTGAGAACCGTTCAGCATCCATGACCTGCATGGGGGTTCATGAAGCAGTTTGAAGTGTGTATTGAAAACATCAGTTGACATGTGAGTCACCTACACATCCAGATGAATGCATACTTTGTATATGGGTTGCTTCTCTGTGGGAGCAGTATGCACGCATTCAGTCATTACTGCACCTTACTCTGAAACGTGGGAACCTTGTATGCCTGGGAAGAGTTGGGCAGCGCTGTTTGGAAAGCTTCCAACACACTTTGTGTATTACTCATGGGACTTATTCTCCATGACACTGGAGTAATTTGGGTTGAAAAACAGCAACTAACAACACCTGAAACAATGCAGGACAAGAGGGAAAAAATAGTTATCCAGACAAAATTACAGGTAATATTTTAATGTATATTATTCCTTGAGTATGACACTACTGACATGAGCAGTTATCTTATAATTGGGACCCTAAGTGCTGTTTTCCATGGGGTAGCCTAGACCTTTCATATAATCTTGCTAATGGACATGAACACACAAAATAACCTGGACATGGAGTACCAGCTGCCAGTATCCCCTGCTATAATTTTGAGTCTGCCACTAACATCTCCTAGATTTCCTCCTAAAGTATGAAGAAGAATAAAAAATAGGACAAATATAATTTTCTAAATAGTTAGAGGAAAAACAGAATGTCCTTGGGAGCGACTGCTCTAGGTTATATCCCTATGAAATAACAGGAAGACTGAACATGGAAAACTGAGGTCATGATAGCTATTAAGGTAGGACACAGCAGTAGACATGTCTTAGAGGGGTGAAGTAAGCACAGACGATGGTTGTGTGGAAGCAGGCTGGAAAACATGGAGAAATCAGAATTGTATCTTCAGGGCTACATCTGGTTTGGCTACTTTGGTGGTGGCATTTAAACTCACTCATTTGATGTCCATAAATCATGAGAAATCTGCCTCATGGGACTTTTCCATAGTAGTACAACTGTAATTTAAGCTCTTCGAATAAGAAGACTGAAGAGCCAAATAACAAAGCCCTTGGTGGTTTGGTGCTCAGCTAATACCAACAGATGTGCGTGCTGCAGAGGAAACGTCCATGGGTGTTGAGTGAGGGCACTCTTGATGACAGAAATATGTAGAACTGAACTTTGTTTCTCTGTGCTGTGGTTACAGGGACAGGCCTCTAACCTGGTGGCAGATCACTCAATTCCCACCTGATTTTTTTGGACTCCTCCATGAAGACCTGGGGCACTGGAGAGTGAGCCTGGGGGAACTCAGCATGGTGGTTCTAACATTGCCACCCTCTGTAGACCCCCAGCTCTTCACCCCACCAGAAAGACAAGCTGGCCTAAGTTCAGTAACACGGAAAAGGAGGGCAACAACTACTGCGTAGCTATGGTTGCAACTACCTTGTATTTTAAAACTTAATTTCACATAGCCTGTAGGTTTGGACTCTTAGGACAACAGAGGCTATTTATGAAAAGTTTGAAGAAAACAGAGTTAGCTACCTTTTCATTTACATGGTGGGTAAACAGAACCAGGATTCATGGAGCTCTGGGGGCCGGCTGGAGAATTCTGAGTACGTGGTTAGAAAGCACAGCTTTAGTCTTAGCACTACAAATTACAAGCACTGAGAGCTGTAAGGAACAGGTCGTGTTTCCTGCTCTGATGGACTCCAAGAAAAGGACATCAAGTACATACGGTGCACACAGAAGCAGCAGCTCTGGTGCAGGAGAGACAGGGCTGAGAACATCACAGGCTGGAGCCCCATATGAGAAGCATCACAGAATCACAGAATCACAGAATGGTAGGGGTTGGAAGGGACCTCTGCGGGTCATCTAGTCCAACCCCCGTGCCGAAGCAGGGTCGCCTACAGTAGGCTGCACAGGACCTTGTCCAGGCGGGTCTTGAATATCTCCAGAGAAGGAGACTCCACAACCTCCCTGGGCAGCCTGTTCCAGGGCTCCATCACCCTCAGAGGGAAGAAGTTCTTCCTCATGTTCAGAC
>Ga0065711_1030166_pt1 | contig 33463 bp, 19 predicted proteins | sample Hoacrofraction12_FD_59098 | JGI IMG/M metagenome (GOLD analysis project Ga0065711, IMG submission 59098) | Hoatzin crop microbial communities from Cojedes, Venezuela - Epithelial fraction 12 v2 (version 2) | ecosystem: Host-associated > Birds > Digestive system > Esophagus > Crop | place...
ATCCCATTAGCTTTCTTGGCAGCCAGGGCACACTGCTGGCTCATGGTCAACCTGTCATCCACCAGGACACCCAGGTCCCTCTCTGCAGAGCTGCTCTCCAACAGGTCCACCCCAAGCCTGTACTGATGCATGGGGTTGTTCCCCCCCAGGTGAAGGACCCTGCACTTGCCTTTGTTGAACCTCATCAGGTTCCTCTCTGCCCAGCTCTCCAGCCTGTCCAGGTCACGCTGAATGGCAGCACAGCCTTCCGGTGTATCTACCACTCCTCCCACTTTTGTGTCATCAGCAAACTTGCTGAGGGTACATTCTGACTCTTCATCCAGGTCGTTGATGAAGAAGTTAAACAAGACTGGGCCCAGTACTGTACCCAGTCAGAGCGTCTCAGTTTTCACTTCAAGTCAGACCCTCCATGTGCAAAGACTGATGAACTCTGCTCTCCCATTGCCAAGGCTCTTTCATAGGCCTACTTAGGCTAACTCACACGTACACCTTGACATTGACTGACACGTTCTTTCTCATAGGTCATTCATCCACAGCGTAAACCCCTAAGCTCTTGGTTTTTGCTGGTTTTTGCAAATGCAGGGAAGTTTTTCTGCTGATGAACAGTATTTTGAAAGTGGAATTATTATCTTATTGAAATGAAGCTGCTATTGATGTGGAAAGATTTTAAAGCTAAGAAATTAAGGTGATTTCATCATCTTGCCAAATAAAAATATACACATCTGAAGCACTTCCAAATGTCACAATAAATGGAGCAATAAAGCTGGAGAAAATGTTAATCTTACTGTGCTTTAATTTGTCTCCTCATGCTGGCACTGTAACACAAAAGAGTCTTTTTCTTTTTGGCTATGCCACAGGTCTGCTAGACAGCTTTGGTCAAGTCAGTTTTCTTTTTTGGCTCCTGTTCCCCCAGGCAATGCAGATAATGATCCTGACCTCCTTTCTAAAATGCTTTGCGATCCTTGGGTGAAAAGTTCTCCCTAAAAGCTTAGTAGTTTTATTATTATATCCATTATATAGTTACACCATTCAAGGTCAGTAGACCTATATAGTTGAGCTAAAATGAGATCATATGACTATCAGTACTATGCGGTAATTGCACTCGAAAGTACCCAATTGAATGTTTAGTCCAAATGAACCCATATTTAGTATGGCTTCATATATTGTTGTTGAAAGTTTGATGCACTGAATCTTGAACTTCCTTTGATTATGATTCTGCAGTGAGACTTCCTCAAACTTTTTAATTCATTGGTTGCTGCCCCCAAGGGATTCATACGGATTGGGTAAAAAAAGAATGACATCGACAGCGTATAATGAAATTCTGTCCAGGATGTCCAATATTTTTATGCCTTCAACTCTGTTATTGTGTTGGATTCTTTGACTGATTTGTTCCAGAGTTATGGTAAAAAGGGAGGGCAAAAAGGGGCATCACTGCCTTTTGCTGCTAGACAAAGTAAAGACTTCTGAGTGATATCCATTATTCCGTACTGTAGGCTCCAATACAATGTCTTTATTTGAGAAAGTTTTAGACTATTATGTGAGATTCCCAAAACTTTCATCAAATAGCTTTCTTTCAACCAATCAGATGGTCTTTCAGCATACAATGCTAATAAATAAATATCTCCTCTATTTCTTTTTTGCAAAGATCTGTAACCTGTAATTTGTGTGTTCCATCAGCCAATTTAATGACACCTTACTGATATCCTCACTGCTCCTTCAGTCTTCCAGATGTTGTCCTTGCTCTACTATTTTGAATACATACTGCCTTTTGTCTTACTTTAGAGAGTTAATTTCTTTGGTATTGGAGAAGATCCAGGAAATCTCTGAAGTAAAAATTCCAAGTTAGGCTAGCAGCTGTTTAGTGCTAGTTAGATGTCCTGAACAGAGATTTAAGGATGTTTAGTCCTTAGGATTAAGCTTCCAGTCAGCTTCTTCTGTTCAACTCAGACATGTGGTTCCGTCAGGACACTGTATCAAAGAGGTAAATTAACTGAACTAATGTTCTTGTTCTAAGTGGTCAATGCATCTACTTCACATCCTGGTCTATAATTTTCCACTACTAAAGAAAAGTTTAAAGTATTTCCCTCACAAAAAGAATGCATTACACTAAGGTCTGCTTTTAAATCACAGATTTTAATTTTTTTCTATTTGTTAGATATGTTTCTTATGATTTTGCATTTCCATCTTTTGGAGCATAAACATGACCTGAAAGTGAGAATCTGTTCAAATTTAAAAGCCATTAGAAAGAATATGAATCAATAATGCACACTAGTATCATACTTTACAAACCGTACAACACTTTCAAGGGTGTGTTTTGGTCCACTACCTCAGTCCCAGGCTGTCTGAAAGTCGAAAGTGGTTTAGAGTGAATAAATATGTTTTACAATGGATTTTGCATGCTTTATTCAAATGAAAATGAACATGCTTTTCAGCTACTTCAGTGGTAATAGGTAAGTGCAAAATCGAATGTCTGTATAATTGTTGGCCTTGCAAATGAATCACTGTAACAGTCTGTAACACATTCAGTTTATTCTGCTGCTGGAAATTAAATACTGTATTTTAAATATAAGTGCTTTTTGAGTAAAATAGACTTTGGTAATTTAATATGCATAAAGTCATGGTAGTACCTGATAGATTAAGAGCCCAAACCATCAACTCTTACTTAGAAGAGCGGTTCTTATCTACTGTTTGAAGTCAGGTAAGCTACTTGCTTGAACAGTGTGTACCAGAATTCAGGTCTCATAAAATACTAGGAAAAAAATAACCCTAATTCCATTTTAATGTCTTTATGTGATTAATGAGTGTTCCTTTAGTTCTTTTAGTCCCTCTTTTCCCTTTTGGGTTTGCTTTCCAGGACACATTGCTATCAAGTGAAGGGGAAGAGTATTTTGCATTACTGTGAACTACAGAGCTGGACTCTATGTACAGGGGAGAGTTAAGACAAAATGCCTGTGATGAATATCCAGGTAACTGCATTAACTACAAGCTGAGAATCCACTAGCTATTACGTTGCACATACTGCAATCGCTAATCACAAACAGCCTGATATGAAATTGCAAACTGTATACTACTTGGAAGAAAAGATTTTATAAAATCCAAACCCACACTACTCATTTCCAGTTCAAACAGCAGAAATTCAGATTGCTAGAGAAGGCAGAATACACTTTGCCCTTTCTGCCCAATCAACAATACTCTTGTGTTATTAAGCAAAAATTTAGCCCTGCAATCTTCTACTATGCTTCAAGAATATAATTTGTCATTTATCAAACAAATTGTATTGAATTGTGTACCTCTCCTTTTTAAAGATTTCAGATGCTGGGTTAAACTGCTCTGTACTTCAATTATCAAAGATGATTCTTTCATCGTCCTTCAGTATCTTCAATTACCACTCTTGTATTAGAATTATTCACTTTTCAAAGGCTTTGTCAAGGGTCTAATCACTTCATTTCAATCTGCAATATTGCACAGATACTGTGAATTAAATTCAAGCAGAACCAACAATATAGTTATCATAAAAATTGGAGGAAAACGTATTAAAGTCACAAGATCTGTTTGGTACCAGTTTTAACAATCTATCCATCTCTCCATCAGTTAGTGTTTTTTATTTATAAGTTGCTTTCAGAAATCAAAATGTTTTAAATTAAACTTTTCTCACTCAGTTCTTCTTAAGCACTGACTTGTATGTGAAGAATTGCTAAAGTCTTAAATACCAAGAAACCCGCAGGCTTTTTCACTAGCTATCATACCTGTGTTCAGTCATGTTAACATGTTGGCACAGGTTTTGAAATCACACACATGCACACAGAGAAAAATCAGTGCTGGAACTTCTACTTTGCAGATTCCCTTTAGGAAGGTATGATTGTAGCCTCGAGAAATTGCCCACGCCACTGAAAAAAAAATAGCAGTAGTACCGGTATGACTGGTGCGGTCATATATCTTTTTGTGGCTCCAGGGAGAGCTTAAAAGGTATTTCCACAGCTCTTAACAAATGTAGTCTGTGATTCCTTCACCTTTGAATTTCACAGATTCATTGACAGAGAAAGAAGTAGGGCAGTGCCATTTCCTCAAAGGAAAATTCGTTGCCTAGATCTTTGTTGGCACCAAAGTAGAGAAGTGTTTCTGAACTCCTTTGCTTGACTGCTATCTGCAGCTTTCTGTAAGTGATTCTACTCTCCTCATGCTATTTGTCTTCTTTTTTGGTAAACCATCCCCACAAGGGCCTTCAGAGTGTCACATCAGGAAGAGAAATCAGGGGTTTCCCACATGATGAGACATTTCAAGTGTCTTTCGATGTCCAACACGGGACCTGTTAAAGGGGCCTGATGTTCAGAAGAGTTAGGAACATTCCCTTTGAAGACTTCATGCCTCTAAAAAACTTGATTAAAAGTGTAGATTCATAAGCTACATTTTCTAATAAATGAAGCACAACTGGTTTTATTCTCATTAAACTTTGGAGAAGACCAGTGGAATATATCAACCCATTCAATCCTCTCAGAAAAACAACAGGAATTGTATATAACAGAGAAGTTTCTGCTTGTAAGCAGAGCTCTTCTTTAACTGTAAGCTCTGCAACCAAGTGGGAAGGACATGAAAGTGAGGAAAAACTGAAATAAAATTAAATTACTGAGGAATATTTACTGTATTCTCACACATATTTTTTTTCAAAGCTTTTCTGTCTTGTATCATATTTTTTGGCTCCTAGACACAGAATCTTTTATTTAATTAGTTTAGTTGATTTACTGTAATTTGTAACTTTTTCACCCTTTTCATTTCAGCTGCCTTTTGAATATTCATTCGGTTTTTCTACTTTAAAAATCAATGACCTCACGGAAAACTTTGATCTACTAGAGGCTCAGCCTCATAGTACAGCATGATAAAAAAACCAACGTTCAGCAAAATTGTAGTTTCAGTTCTGTGAAATTGCACAGAAGCATAGTTGCTGTATGGTGTTATAACATTTAGATGTAATACTAATAAGAGGATACAAAGTCTCCTTGAACAATCTCATTTCAACCACGTAATGACTGCAAATTGCAATGGCTACCTCTCAGAAACCACTTCCAGTACTCTTAGGACTACTGTATTTGAGTGAATGCTGGTCTGTTCTTGACCTGACTTTTGAGTAAGTGAAATGCTTTGTGTTAAACCCAACTGGAGCATAGGTCCTGTATTAACAGACAAGTTGACCATGAGTCAGCAATGTGCCCTGGTTTCCAAGGCCAATGGTCTCCTGCGGTGCATTAAGAGGAGTGTGGTCAGCAGGTTGAGGGAGGTTCTCCTCCCACTCTGCCCTAGAGAGGCCCCATCTGGAGTATTACATCCATTTCTGGGCTCCCCACTTCAAGAAAGATGAGGAACTACTGGAAAGAGTCCAGCAGAGTGTTACAAAGATGATTAGGGGAGTGGAGCATCTCTCCTACGAGGAAAGGCTGAAGGAGCTGGGCTTGTTCAGCCTGAAAAAGAGAAGACTGAGAGGGGATCTTCTAAATGCTTATAAATATCTGAAGGGTGGATGTCAAGAGGATGGGGCCAGACTCTTTTCGATGGTGCCCAGCGACAGGACAAGGGGCAAGGGGCACAAATTGAAGCATGGGAAGTTCCATCTGAACACAACAAAGAACTTCTTTACTTTGAAGGTGGTAAAGCACTCGAACAGGCTGCCCAGAGAGGTTGTGGAGTCTCCTTTTCCGGCGATATTCAAAACTCATTTGGACAAGGCCCTGTAGAGCCTGATCTATGTAAACCTGCTTTAGCAAGGGGGTTGGAATAGATGATCCCCAGAGGTCCCTTCCAACACCTGCCATTTTGTGATTCTGTGAGACCCTCTTCTGTGATACTTAGAAGTGGTGAGGAGGTAGATTTGCATGAACACTTGTGGTGGGTTGACCTTGGCTGACTGTCAGGTGCCCACCAAGTTGCTTTCTCACCCCCCTTTATCATCAAGACGGGGCAAGTAAATAACGATGAAAAGCTTGTGGGTCGAGATAATGATAGGAAGATCACTCACCAGTTACTGTCATGGGAAGAACAGACTCAACTTGGGGAAAACAAATTTAATTTATTGCCATTTAGTAACAGAGTAGGACAGTGGGAAAAAAAAACAAAACTAAAGACACTTTTTCCCCATCCTCCCTTCATTCCAATCTCAACTTCCCTCATAACCTCCTCTACCTTTTCCCCCTTAGCAGTGCAGGGGGATGGGGAGTGGGGTTTGCAGTCAGTTCATCACTCTTTGTCTCTGCTGCTTTTCCTTTTCATGCTTTTTCCCTGCTCCAGCATGGGACTCCACTCATGTGATACAGTCCTTCACGGACTGCTCCAGCGTGAGTCTTTCCTACAGGATGCAGTTCTTCACAAGCTGCTCCAGCATGGGCCCTTTCCATGGGGTGCAATCTTTCAGGAAAGGAATTATCTAGTGTGGGTCCCCCAAGAGCCACAGTTCTTGCCAGAAAACCTGCTCCTGTATGGGCTTCTTTCCATGGCCCATGGCTCCTGCCAGGAGCCTTGTCCTTCATGAGCTCTCCATGGCCTGCAACTTGCTTCACTGCACAGCTGCCTGCTCCACTTCCACAGGCTGCAGGTGGATATCTGCTCCACTGTTAACCTCCATGGGCTGCAGGGATACAACCCACCTCATCATGGCCTTCATAGAGGACTGCAGGAGAATCTCTAGTCTGGTGCCTGGAGCACCTCCTCCCCCTCCTTCCTCACTGACCTTGGTGTCTGCAGAGTTGTTTCTCTCACATTTTCCAGCTTCTCTCTCACATCTGCTATGCCACATTTTTTTTACCCTTAAATATTTTTTTACCTTCATAGAGGCATTACCAGTGTCATTCATGGGCTTAGTTTTGGCCACTGGCAGGTCTGTATTGGAGCTGGCTGGAGCTGGCTGTTGCTGTCTCTGTCTGACATGGGGGCAGCTTCCGGTGTCTTCTCATAGAAGCCACCACTGTAGCCCCCCTGCTACAAAAACCTTGCCACATAAACCAAATACAATGTACCATGATAAGCAAAAGATACACTATACTTTATTTGTATGTACAGCCTTAATTTTCCCATCACAGATTAGCCTTTTAAAAAGCCATGTTTCAACTTTATGTTCACATGCTCACAAAAGTGATACCTTGTTGAACCCCAAATGCTTTTGCCTGAAACATGATAGATTTGTTGAATTTTCCTGACTTTGGGGAATAAGACTAGTAATATCCTCACTGGACTCTGATTGGACTGCCTAAAGACTCAGTACTTCTGGCATATTCTCATTAAAATGGATTCATATTACAGCTTTTACCAAGGTTAGCATTTAATCTTGCAGGGTCCCAGTTTATACAGTATGTCAGGGCACAGAAGAGTCACTTGCAGCAGCAGGAGGTGTAACAGCAGTGTCAGGAAAGTTTAGCTCCAACTGCAGCAGGAGATTTTGGGATCTTCAACTGCATGGTGAAATCAGTGCACATCTTATTGCATATCTCAAAACATAAATCAGTTCAGAAACACCATTTATAGAGGCTTCTTCTGAATTTCATTGCACTGAAAATGTCAACAAGTTGTTGTGTTTTATCTGATTCAATACCAAATTTAATTCTCCGTGTATTGGAAACCCCTTGCTTTAGGCAGATCTTCTGAAATTAGTGTAAAAGAAAAGAAGGTAGTAATTTTTTCCCTGTAACTCTTTTCATACTACTGGATTGGGTTTATGCTCTGAGAACTGATGTATTGTTTTGGTTTAATCTATCATTCGGCAACTAAGCACTAGAAAGCCTCTTTCTCACCCTCCCCTTCCCCCCTAGCAGGACGGGGAGGAGAATTGGACAAAAGGGGACACTTGTGGGTTCAGATAAAGACAGTTTAATAAGACAGCAAAGGAAATACTAACACTAGTACTAGTACTACTAATGATAATAATGAATATGCAAACCAAATTATATACAATACAACTTTCTCACCACCTGAGGACTGATTTGGAGTCAGTCTCTGAGCAGCAATCACAGAACCTGGAAATCACAAATTTCACTGAATTCCCGAAAATGCTCGAACTCCTGGGCAAGAGAGGATTTGAACTCACAGAGATGAGAAAAGCTGATTGATAGCTCCCTGTTCCCCAAACAAACCCCCATTCATAAACTGAGCATGACTTCTGTGGTATGGAATACTTCCACTGGCCAGCTTGGCTATCTGTCTGGCTATGTTTCCTCCCAGCTCCTGCACAGATGCTCATTAGCTGAATGTGAGAAACTGGAAAAAAGTCCTTGATTTCATAGCAACAACTGAAAACATCAGTGTTAAGAGAGCACTCTTCTCCTACAAGATCCAAAACACAACAGCTACTGGGAGGAAAATTAACTCTGTCCCAGCCAAAACCAGGAGATGTACAAATGTTCTTTATTGTTATTTGGAGTCTGTTTTGTAATTTCTAACATAGACGGTTATAGTCTGTTGATACTACTACTATATGGGATGTCAACAAAAGTAAACAATAGCAAGAAACAAGCATTGAACATACCACACAATGATGTAAGGTCTAATTAATGCCATGTTGCCAAAACTAGGAACAGACTGGCCTTGGGACAATGATGAGTAAATACACAGAGAACCTCATGCTTTAACTAGCAACTTTTGGTGCCTTCCACGAGGAATCATGTTGAGATTTAGAGCATGTTTACCTGGACGCTGGGTGTCACTGTTCATTCACTTTTAGCTTAGAACAACACCAGGTTTTATTAGGGGTTTTTTGTTGTTGTTTCAATAATTGTAGAGAGGTTATTTCTTTAAGAAAGCTGTTAAGGCTGGATGAGTCACCTTAGAAAGAGACTAAAAGCTCTAGCGAAAATCTTGATCAGGATATTTGAATATCATGTCCCCATCATGAGTTACAGTGTAGTCAGCAATGCCATATCACACCAGTCAGTTATACATATAGCATTTACATCTTAGACATCTAAACACAGTGCCTCATATGGTTCAAGAGATGCACTCAGCATATACTATTATATTTATTGTAAATTACTCTTATGAGAAAAGTTTTTTTTGCTGTTGTTTAGGTTTTTTTGTAGGCCTAGTAAGTGAACATAAAGTGGTATTGAGACTGACACTCAAGAAACAACGCAGAAATACAGAAAGTGAATTTGTATACCATACTCAGGGCATCGTTCCTCTATAAAACTCATGCATATAAGCTATGACAAGGCTCTCAGTTCAAAGAGCTAGGAGAAAAAAAAGGAGGATACATAACCATACCTCACTTCTTTGGCTTTTCTTTCACTGCTTTTATAGGTCTTCAAAAGGAAAGAACACCAGACATAATCTTCTTCCTTTGTGCACAGAAATTCATGAAGGAAGAGATTTAGCTCAATTGTTCAGATGTGAGGAAGTAAGGCCCAACTAGCTCTATAGTCATTATCTCTGTAGAAAATAGTTGCTTCTGTATCCAATGATACGAAGGTGAAACATAAATTACTCCAGTGGAGTTATATTGCCCTTTACTGTTTTGTAACATGATATTGAGATTCTGCAAGATCTTTTGTGGTGGATTTGAAATACTGATGGCTACTCTATTTAAAGAAAGTAACCAAGGTAATGAAGATATTTTTTAATTATTTCAAGATGTACCAAAGTAAAAATTCCTGTTTCCATTTCTATGAATTGCATTGATGTTCTTACTGGTGAAAAATTATTGAACTGTGGGAACTGTTAGTAATATCATGACTTTTTATTGTCACGTGTCAATGCAAGCTCCTACTGTGTGTGATCCTCTTTCTCAATGGAAAGTCAATATTAGCATGGAGGGTTTGTTTTCTGGGGCTATTTTATTATATTGTCAAGGATGAAATAGCTTCTTAGAAGAGAATGCCCAAGAAAAAAATGCAGATGCTACACTATGATGCTGTTGTTCCTTTTTATTTATTTTATATTATTTCATGTTGTCAGCTTTGTGATAAGTAACTATTTTGAATTTATCAGAAAATACGTTTAAAATGCAGCCAATGATCCAGCTAAAGGAAGAGTTTATGGCTCAAAAAATCTGTCTAGTTTGTATTGAATTATAGACACTTTTAATAAATACTATTATTTTAGGATTTTGTGTACTAGAAGCCCTCAGTCCACTTATCACAGCAGATACTCTCATACAGAAGTATTTTCAAGTGTGATGCTTTTATGTTTTTAGGAAGAAAACATCTTCTAAACCATGCTGTGCTAACCAAAAAATAGTTCCAAAATGTTTCTTATATAATATATTCAGCAAAGGACAAACTAAGACTAAATTCTTAAGCCTGTCTGTGTACCTACTTGTATCACTCACTGAAGTATTAGCTGCTAGGTAATCTTACCTTTTCAATCGTACCTCTCAAAGCATTATATTTACAAAAAAAACATGTTGAACAAAATGTTCTTTGAAATAAAAAATGTCTTCACACTAGTAGCTAATGTCCACTATCTTATCGAAACACAGAAAACATTGATAATCACTCAAAAGAGCTAGTCCTGTACATACGTGCTTCATAGTTTATACAAATGTAGAAAAAAATCTATACTACAAGTACTAATTTAAAGGCACAATGTTAAATTTGGGTTAAAGCTTTTAGTTTTATGATCTGGTATTCTAAGGAGATTCATCTTATTTTTAAAATCAGGTTACTGAATCACACCTCAGATGTTGTACTGTTTATAAAAGGGTGGTGTGAAGCAATATTACTAATAACATAATAGGTTTTAAAGCCAGCAAAATAACTGTTCTACTAAACCATGTATTAGTTTAATTCTGAATTAGTGTGATTTCAGTTATTCATGAGCATAAGTTGATTGTGCTGAGGAAAGTGATCATGTTTTATCAGCCTTTCACTTTGCAAAATACTTGCACAACTTTGAATTCACAATTGGACATTGTGGATTACATATGTTTTTACAATAACCTGTGTTTCTCTTTCTGTGAATGTTGAAGTTATAAACTCTTCAAGGCTGAGCATATTCCTTACTATATGCACATATAGTGTATTTATATATCATTATTTAAGCAGAACATGACCAACACAGAGAGTCATTCGGCTTGAACATCTGAAACACATACATGTGAAACATGAGCAATATATAACTGTATACATGTACTATTAAACTACTACATTCTTTATCCTTTGCAACATATGCACATGCAAATTATCTTCTCTTCCTTTGTGTTTAGTTTACTTTAGCAAGCTTCTTATTTCCTTTGCTTAAGAATGTAAGAGAAACAAAAAACAAACTATGCTAGAACACCTATTTCTGTGTAATGAAGCCTGTAAAGTTATAATGAAATGGATTACTTACACCTTACAAAGAAAAGGCTCCTCTAATGCCCCAGGAGCCCTCTAGGCCATTGCAATGTTGGTGCACACTATTTTGTCAAATATATGTCATTCTGATAAGAAGATCAACTTGAAGCAGCCTTTGAGCTAAAAATAAGACATTAGGTTGAAGGAAGCAGCAACGTGAAGTTATTGGTGTAAGGATAATTAGAGACTGGCAGGTATCCAGTGTCATTACGAGGAGGTTGCTGTAGGGCAAATGCGACAACTGCCTGTTTTCTGCAGTGCCGCAAACATGGATCTGTCTTCACTCTAACTGGATTTATTTTTAGCTTACATTTGCTTCCTAACATCTTCATTTTTTTCTGAGCTGTTCTTGAACTTGGACTTTTTCACCTTTCAGTTGTTTCGTCCAAATTCTAAATGAGTTCTATTTTAAAGTGCCTAAAATATAGCTTTTGCAGTTGCAGGAGCTATGTTTTTGGTTTTACATGTATTTTGGTTTTGTTTCTCCATATATTTAGCCTCTCAATGTTTCATTTTTTTCTGCTTTCTTAACAGTATCTGACCAATAAATGTCTACAATATATTTATTTTTTTTTTTATTTTTATATTATTCCTTTTTTTACTATTGTATTTTAAAGGCAAAACCCACACTGGCTAAGCAGAATTTTAAGTCTTTCAGCTGTTCACAAACGTCTTTGCAGAAGATGTCTGGTAATAAAAAGATATTAGTAAAGAGAAGTACCAGCTTACAACTGACTGACAAGGAGAATGACTTTGATTTGCCATTTTCCTAAAGCTAGATCGAAATTGTCCATGCTTACAGGTTGAAACTGGGATCTAGACTGAGAGCATCACAATCCTTATTTGGCATGTGCTTTCATTTTGCAGATGAGGAAGAAAAGTAAAGGAATATTCTCAGGTCTAGTTCTTATAGTGGAAGTAAGCTATACCTGCGTTAAACACTGAGACCTGATAGTAAGGAAGTGGTCTCACATCTTCATTTTAGATACAATCCAAGAAAAACAATGCTACAGCTAGAAACTGTAGGCAGTCTGCCAGCTTCTAAATGCTGTCACAGAACTTGGGAGACACAGAATGAAATTTTGAAGATAGTTTGCAAATATCTTAAAAGGCTAAAATGATGGAAAGGCCACTATCTTAGAAACTGGCTCTTAATTAAACAAGGTTAACTTTAGTAAATTTTGAGCTAAAAATATAAAAAAAAAATTATGAAAATTTCTTTTTAAAAGTGTCTTGATAAGTTATTAAAAAAAAGTATTGATTTAGTAGTGTTCACGAATGCTCCTGGGTATAGAATATAAGTTTGCTGTAGCAAACTTCGTAACTGTAACTGTTGTCCTTTGAAATGTTCATGGCCCAGGCCAACATTCAGTCTCCCATCCAATTCTTGAGCAAAGTTTGGGAATTAACAGAGACCAAGGAGTACTAGCAAAAGATAGTTTGGAATTGTCCATCCTGCTTTGGAAAATAAGGAAACTTAAAGATACTGACAGTGGTCATTTTGTACCAGGTGACCTCACTTCCAGAGATATACACTGGAATTTTCTGGTATCAACATAGCCATTAATGCTATGAAAATCATTCTGGTAACTGTCAGGTCATAAAGTATTCACAAGGAAGGAAAAAGGTAAGATGTGAGCAAATCAAGAGTTAGTTTTGTGGTGCTGTAGTAACAGGATGGCTAAACTGGAAGATGAAGCTAACAGTCAGTGTTTATCTGAGAGGGAAAGCCTGTATGACCGGCTGTCATGGCCTCACTTTGACCAGGAGTATGTTATTAAGTTTTTGAGGACCCAGCTGCTGCATCTTCAGTTCTGTGCAGGTGCAGCATAATACTGGAATTCAAATTCATTGCTTTTTTACTTTCACTATCTTCAAGAAAGCTGTGAAGGTCAATACTAAAGAGGTGATGTTTAAACGGAAATCCTTTGGGTACCCTGTGTTTAATGACGTAAAACACTGATACATTTGCTTACTGTATAAGTGGGTCCTGGATGTCTAAGAAATCTCCATTCATGCAATCCATCAGACACAGACGAAATGATCTAGGATCCTTCTTAACTATGAGTGCCCTACACTTGGAAGAGAATTTGTGGTAATACTTGAAATTCACAGTAGTTAATTTCTGATTCTTTGACTATATCTCATAAGAAAACCCCTTCCGCAGAGCAAACAAACTTAACTCTTAATGTAGCAATCATGAAAGTGACTGAAATAAGATACAGATTTCAATTCAAAGGGGTAGCTAAGATCACAAAAACAATCTTCCATAACTGAATGGAGGTTATACTGTACTAATTTACCCTTGACAGCGCTTGACTTGGTTTACATCATCAATACCTCTTTTCTACATGCTGCACTGAACTTTTTTTCTGTGCTTCATCTGATGTAGGGTGTCTAAAAAAAAAAGGAAACAGATAATGGCAGACAGGTACAAGAGTGACATTTCTTCTAGTTCTGCTGGTGAAGAGTGTTAAATGCTAGAAGAGAAAAGAGCAAGAGAAAATTTTAATTTGCTGTCCGAACTATAAGCCCAAGGTTTCGGAGGCTGTGCCAGATCTCAGCATGCATGGCCACAGGGTCTACATAGTTAGTTCTGTGGTAAGGTTCAATATCTGTATACGTGTGTGTAAGTATGTACATATTTGTATATGTATACATATATATTTGTACATATAAAATGTATGTATATATGTGTATATGTATAGTGTGTATGCTGTAAACCGACTGGTAAATATATGCCGGCCACATGTAGAGTAAATAACTTTCTCAGCGATTCCTTACAGCTTGCTAAACAGCTTCTGCTCTAGGGGGTACTGCAAAAATTAGTGTATCTAAGGCACCACTTTTGATAGAGAAATTAGTCTTACTTGGTAACAATATCAAAGGGCATTGTGACCTAGAGATTTTAATAAAAAATATTTGGTTTCCATTCTGTGGATTTTTTTCTGTCTATAACTTTTGACTAAAAGTTTCTTAAAAAAAATCTCCTATGACTGATGTGAGTATCCTATTTGTAAGGTAAACAAACTTTATTGCTCACTTGGGGAAAAATTATTAATAAAATACAGCAATGTTTTTCAGAAAAGTAAGATTTTCTATTGTCTATTAAATTATTTATTTTTTTCTAAGTATAGTACAACCAGGAAAAGTCTCTGATTTTTTTTTTTTTTTTCTCTAGCTCAATTAAAACACTTCTAAAACTCCATTTTCATCTCCTTCCCATACCTCTCTGGTGTAGCAGTCAGGAACTCATGGCTCAGAATCAAGAGCAAAGTGCAGACAAATGAGTGATGCCAGGGCTTAAATCAAAGTCCTCATGAACAGATTGTCTAACAGACTGGAGTAATAATCTTCAGAGCCACCATGCTGGCTTGCAGATTGCTGTTTTAAGTGGCTTTGATTATTATGGTTATTTGGCAGCAGTTCTTAAACTGGAGTTTGGGCTTCAGAACCCAGATGTACTACCCGAGTCTAATTGAATTCTCCTGTATGGGGAGTACAAACGGTTGAAGAAATTCCTCTGGTTAAAACTGAAGTCAAGACAACAACAAGACTAGTTCAGAATCAGTACTTGTTTCACTGGAAAAATACACAGCTGATTAATTCCCCAAAAGGAAATAACAAAACAACTGGTTAATTTACATCTAAAACATGTATTGCAAAACTACACTGATTGCTGTTTGTGATTCAAAGGTTGTTAATTTCTATAAAACCTTAGTATTAGAGTATTGAGAAATAGGAAGCTGGTTAGTGGAGGAATTAGTATTGGTGAGGCATGTAAGCACTTAGTGGTAAACCTGTTTTTACAGAGAAACAGACGGGAGGACATACGGCATCATAAAAAAAAAAGAAAAGACATTGTTAAATGTCTCTGGAGCTTCAGGTACTCACCTCTGCAAGAATAACATAGTGACTGGCAGAGTTTTCCCAATGCATAAAATTAGTCCAGTAAGATAAATAATGTTTATGTTGTTACTACCTTTTAAAAATATGTATGGAGGGTTATGGGCCATATGGGCATCATGAAGATCAAGAGGACTTAAAAACAGAAATTTCAGTGCATAATGTTCTTACACTGCAGCAAAATACTAAGGTGTTGATCTGATTGGTTCTCTCTCTGTATTTCACAGGAAGTGTTGCCATGAACTTCATAGCTTTGGCACAATCAGTCAAAGCAGACCATAACCTGATTTGCAGATGTGAGGAAACAGGTTATCATGTAATTGTTAACAGGGGAAAGTACTGAAAATATAGTTCACTGACAATATAATAATGCTAACAATAAAACCAGATGATGGTAGACAATAATTGAGGCATACATTGAAATTTTGTGACTTTTCTGACATATTCTGCTTTTGTGGTGGGATATCTGAAAGGCGCAAGATAAAATTTCTTCCTTCTGTAACCCTGAATTGAAAGGAAAGGATGTGTTAATGCAAGCAGATGGCCTACACACCCTAGTTATTATCATAATCCCTTGTGTGGAGAATAACGATCATACTGCATATGGGATATCACAAGAATAGTTACAGTTAGAATTAGGCAAAAAAAATCCTCTATTACCAAGGACCATTTGTGGGAAGTATCTGCTTAGTTGTACATCACTGAGACAAATATCAAACTAAAACCATGAGCTCACATCAAATATGTTGGCAGTTAATCACAGACACCTTGCCTTTGGATGGAAATACTATTAATCTGAGTTGCAAGAAAGAGCCTGCTGGCTAAATGTGATGTACAGTAGGCTTAGACTGAAGTAGGTTTGCTTAAAAATTCACTGGCTGTGAACCAGATGAAAATGTGGCTTTATTGTGGGTATGAGTGTGAGTGTACATATTTGTTCTTAACTGTAACGTTAGTGTAATGATGAAGAAAAAATGCAAATTCATAATACTAAAATTAATGGGTTCTTGATCAGGATAGTGTCTTTAAATATGCACCTTGCATCTCAGTATAAAGGAAACATTAAGTTAACTAGATGACAATATTACAAATTACAGGAAGAATCAGAACTGTATGTACTGACACTGATGAATAGACGTAACCCACTGTCTCAGAAAATGAAGTAGTGTGCAATCATGTGCTGTGAAAACATGCAGCCACCTTTAAAACAAGAAGCTTTTATTCTTTTGTAACAGCTTTCCAAAATAAATGGTTGAAAAGTGGACGTGAATAAGAAAAATAATACATTCCAGGACCCTGCATTAACTGATACAAATGGGAGACAACGTTAAAAAGTTAACATAAGATGTGTAAAACATTCAAATAGATTGTGAAGTTAGATTTCAAATACATTGAAATCTGCATGCCTCTTCAGGTAAAAAAAGTCAAATTAAATATAAGACCTGAATTTCTTTGCTTATACACAGTAGCAAATGAGTAGCAATTCCACTGCAGATAGTGGTGTTGTATCAGGAAGAGCCAGTACAAATAGGAACAGAATCATGTCCATAGCATCTAAAAGCATAAAAAAGCCTGTAAGCTTGTTTAACATATGACAGCCCTAGGGGCAATTTGTAGTTTGCTAGCACTGCTCCCCCTGGAACACGCAAAATAGCTAGATGTTGCTGCTCAAAGAACGTTTTCCGCAGCTTGGCATATGGTTTATACCTTCCAAAGAGAATATACAACATACTGTACTGCTCCCCATCTCTTTTTTTTTTTTAATTGTATTTTTATTTGGGTTGACTGATGCCTTATCTGTATCTTTTGGAGCTTTTCTCTCAATAAAACTATTAAAAATTATGTACTTAAAACCATTCTAAAAGTGTTTAAATTAGGGATTATTCAGATAAACTAAAAAAAAAAATCTTATAACATTATCATTTGGAATAAATGTTTTTTCATTTTACAGTTTTTTGTTTATTTATTTATTTATTGTCCATAAAGGATTACAGATATATTTAAAGGAGCAGAATAATACCCTCATTTTTAATGCTGACAGCTCATAATCTGCGTGGCTATTTCCACAGATACAGTAAAAGATACCTTCTGAACTGAAAGCATCCTTCATGCTGGCTCAAAAAGTTAAAACTGCGTATATTCTGGACTGTCAGTATTAGAGAAAGAATTAGAATGTAAGGATAAGGACTCTGACTCTCATCATTATGCTAACAGTACAGTTTATTAAGAAAAGTTCAAAGACCTAAACAGAGAACTTCCGTAAACTGGAGTGATTAAAAGATATATTTCTGTGCATTTTCATTTTATTCCAAATTACGCCAAAAGCAGCTTTTCCTGAGATGCGGTCTCCACTGTTAAAGAAACTCATGTATATCCTTCTAACTGCGCTTCCCAAAGAAATTTATAATAGCCCACCATAAACTCCATAGCTGATGACTTGGAGCATTCTGAGTGCCAGATGGTAGCCACCATGGACATTTTTCTTCCCTTTTTCTTTTTTTACTAGCTGAAAACTTCAGAAGATGAATTCTAATGGGAAAAGTCTGGGAAAAGAAAAATCCTGACAGTTTTGCATCTGCATTAAAATCAGTTCAAGGGCCAACTCTGTATTCATATTAAGTCAGTGGGAGACATGAGCAAGCAGAACTTGGACCTAAAAATAGTTTTGTTGGCAATAAGACTGAATATTATTCTGATTTTTCTTTCTTTTACACCACAAGAATTTCCATTTCTGAAATGTCTTATTTACTGACTAATTCCTTCAGTTATTACAGACTACTTTGGGAGGAAAAAAATATGCATAATTTTCTCAAATATCTTTGGAATTACTCAAGGCACCACGTAACATTTAATGACTGACTTCCTCTGATAGACACATTTCACCAGACTAATAAAGCTCCTCCCTTAAAAATCATAGTTATCTCTTTTTAGGACAGAATTATAGGACAATACCTGGTAGATAGATCTGAAACTCAGTTTTTAAGGCGATCAGAATGAGTACAAAAGCCTGAGTCTACACAGCTTCCTTTAAGTAATGTTCTCATGCTCTACATCTAAGAAACAGGAAACTCTATTCTAAAAGATATTTAAACAACAGAAGATCAATATTAGCTGTATTCTAGCTAAACAATAGAAAACTGAACAAAGTCTAGTCACTAAAAACTGCTTTGTTCTTTTTAAGCTATGGGAAATTTGTGTTTAGCAATAACATTATTTATACTGCATAGAAATCTGTTGTCCCTGTGTGGTGTAAATGTCAGACTGCCAAGAAGATGCCTGCAGAAAAAAAAAAAAAAGTTCTTTACAGAAAAAAATATATAGAAGACTTCAGAGTAGCTTTTCCCAGAAGCACTTGTACTATTTACATCAGTAAGTCTGAATTTCAGAAATGGGTAACTGAAAAGAATGGCCATCCTGATTCAGAATACCACTTCTGTTTGCTAACATAACTAACAGATCAGTTTATTATTGCTTCCTAGTTATTTGTTGGGGTTTTTTTTGGCAAGAAAAGAGGATACTTTATCCAAAATAAAATATTTAGTAGAAGTAATAATCAGAAACTAAAGAGAAAAACCTTTGCTTTCTGTTCTAGTATCAGCTCCATCACCATTGTATCTCCATTAGTATCTAGAGGTAGTATCCAAAATTGCCTACAAGTCTTCAAGCTCATTTATGAGTATAACTGAATCTGTGATGTTTTCAGACTGGTGGATTCCATCTTGAGAGGTTACTTCATATTACCCACACTAGGATTTTCTGGTCATAAAGACAGCTGTGGTTATCATCATGGAATTTACTGAAAAAAAATCTTTTAAATGTTTTCATCAATTCTACCATGGAAGAAATAACAGCAGTGGTACAGGACAATAAACCTGAAAAAGGGAGAGGCTCTGGTCTTTTATCATAAAAATTTTAAAACGTCTGTATAGAAAACTAGAAGTACAACAACAAAAAGATTTCTAAGGTCAGTGGAGAAGAGCTAGACAGATGTATATTCACGGTGATTAGGTAACAGTAGTGTTTGACACAGTCACTCACTCAACTATGTTACCACATAATTTTGAACTAAAAACCCAGTGATTCATGTCCAACCAGTTCCTAAGATTTTGGGGAATCATACTAAGAATTTTAACCTCCATTTTGGAGATTTTTGTAAGTACTACTGTAGGTCTCTTAATATGCATATAATATTCCGGTAATAAAAATACTGCATTTAAAGAAATAATTAAAGAAAGTTTTTAGTTCTAAAAGCTACTTGCACTTTACTGACATGTAAAAATGACAGATATCCCATTAATAATTCAGTAATAGAAATAAAAACATAAAATTGTTTACTAGTTTCTCTTAAAAAGAATTTAAATCTAAGATTTTTTTTCTTTTTACTTTAAAGGTTTTTCTCAAATTATTTTCAATCTCTATAAGCTATAGTCAGTGTCTTTGTGTACAGAGTTTTGTAAAACTACTTTAGTCTTCTAAAATTAAACTGCAGTTCAGTATTATCTTTAGGTAATATCTTCAATGCCTATAATAGTTTATTCATTCTTTACATACACCCTAATTTTTAATTTAGAAAACTCTTATTGGAGTTCTATGTATCAGAAAAGAATGGCATTTAGGGGAGAAAACCTGGACAGAGATGAAAAACAGGTAGTTATACAAAAATTCACAAATTTTGAAATTTCACATTTTCAATTATTTTCTGGAAATGAAAATGCAAGGACAGTAATTATATTTCCTGTCATTTCATAACTGCATGAAGAACACATAAATCCAATGCAAAAGGAAGTGCAATAAAACCAAGTGAAAGGTATCGAGTGTTACCATATTGCATTGCACTGAAAAGTCATAAAACCTTTTACAAAGACAAATTTCCCCTCCGGTGCAGTAATACAGTCAGAGTGGAAAACAAAACGATCTTTATTTTATATACTTCTTAACCTCAGAGGAAAAACACCAAAAGGAGTTCTGATACTGTTCATAACAGATAAAAACCTTCCAGAGGGGATATTTCCTCTTTAGTGCTGGGGCAAAGTAGAATTGGAAAGCAATAAGAGAAGTAATGGACAGAACAAAATGACATCAGATTTTAGAAAAGAGTACTTTGATGGAGGGTTTTTTTTCAGTTACAATGTTATCATTTTATTTCTCAAGCTCTGACTTCTGCAGGATCCTACTCTCTCTAGAGCAAGTAAAGTTTTTCTGTGCTTGTGCTCCTGTGCTGGTTTTGCAAGCTGCTATTGATCACCTTACTAATGCAAAAAGCCTCAAGAGTAATCTGCAGAGGTTTTATTTTGTTCTCTTTATCTGTTCTATAATGTTTATGACCCTGGAGTCATTGTAAATTCTGAGACTTCTTTTGAAGACCATATCAATCATGAAATTAAAGTGTGTTGCAAACACCTTTGTAATGTAGCTATACTGAGATCCATGATCATTAGGTCACTCACTAAAAATCAGTGCCATGCTGTTTCCACTCTGATTTGGCTTCTGAATATTTTTTCTAGATGCTGTTTCTTGGCAACTTTTGGTTGTTGATTATAGCAATCAGAAGCTACTAAAAAACAGCTAACTAGACTATCTATTGTATTACCTTATGTTCTTCAAACTCAGAAAGTTACCACAGTTTCCATGATGCATGTTAAAATACAAATTAATTTCAATATGACCTTACAACCACCATATTATTAACAAGTAACCCACCAATTTTGGTAAGTGAAGCTTATGACAAGTAACTAAAGGAAACCTAGAGAGGGCAGTGATGTTTTATTAACCTTTTAAAACCAGATTCAGCTGAGTAAACTGTTTTATTCTCTATCTGAACAAGAGTGACATTATAAGCTGAGACATTCAGAGATGTGACAAAGGACCTAGTGGAGAAGCATGTGCTTCCAAAGTGTTATAGTTTGGCTGTGGCCGGCAACAAAAGAGCCACATGGCCACCCCTCTCCCCGCTGGGGTACAGAGGAGCATGGAAAGACAACAGGCAAAAACTGGTGGGTCGGGATAAGGGCAGTTTAACATAACAGCAAACAAAGGGAACAGTAGCGACAATGATACAGATAAGGAGAAAACACAACACAAACAGGACAACGCAGACAGCAACTCTCACCGCTCGCCGCCTCCGCACGCTCCCGAGCTGTGAGTGAGTTCCCACCGCCCAGCTCACCCCAACCAGAACCCAGCATGACGGTACATGGTATGGAATACCCTGCTCTGTTTGGTCAGGTTGGGTCAGCCCGCCCGGCTGTGTTCCCTCCTGGCTCCTTGTGAAAATTAACCCTGTCCTGGCTGAACCCAGGACACAAAGAGGTAAAAAGAAGGTTGGAGGGACACTCTAAAAGTTTGAGATTAGATGTCCTCCCATAGACAACTGCATTAAATACCCCGTATCTTGTTTTCCATTGACACAGTTTTCTATAGTAATAGTTGTCGCATTAGTAACATTTCTAAACTAAAAAGTATTATAGTACTTACTACTGTTATGTTGACTCAAGCATCAAAATGCCAAGCACCATAGCCCTCCTGCCAGACATTTTACTGAGAGAAAAGAAATAAAGGCATTACTTATTTACTGTTAATTTTGCTCGCTAGGCAACCTAACAGCCATCTTTCATCTGCAAATATATAATTTATATAAAATTTACTCAAAGCATAAAGTTCTAAAAATCACTGTGGATACAAAACAGTTACGGTGGAATTTAAAATTTCATGGTGGTATTACTTAAATAAATGTGACCGGTAGTCCAAGTGGGCTAGAAGATCTAGTGTTGTGTGGTGTCACACTAAAATTGATGAATGAAATTCAGAGACAGAAAAAATAAAATAAACAAGGAAAAATCATTTGTGTGAGCAGTATTTCTCTTTCTCATCTATTCTCTTTTCTCACAGCTGATATATATTTTTCTATATGAATTGGTGACTGGAGAACTATTTCTCATACAGAAAACTTAAAACAAAAATAAGACAGACATATATGATCTCCTTTGGATCATTAAACGTGTATTCTGCTTGATCAATTCATGCCACACCATACCAGAAGTTTAATGTTGGGAGTGTTTAAGTTAATACCTTGATGTCTAGTGTCACACAAGAGGATATGGGATAGCATAGTGTGGTGGTTTATGCTGGCTGGATGCCAGTACCCACAAAATCTTCTTTATCACTTCCACTCCTCTACTGGACAGTGGAGGAAAAATAAGACAAAAGGCTCATGAGTTGAGATAAGAACAGAGATCATTCACCAATTACCGTTATGGGCAAATGAGATTGAACTTAGGGACATTAGTTTCATTCATTACCAATAAAACCAGAGTAGGGTAATGAGAAATAATAAAACAAAAGGATCTTGAAATACCTTCACCCCATCCCTCCCTTTTTCCTGGACTTGTCTTTAGTCTTGACTTTTGTCTACCTCCTCACCACAAAGAGCGCAAAGGGATAGGGTACAGAGGTTGTGGTCAGTTCATCACATGTTGTGTCTGCCGCTCCTTTCTCCTTAGGGGGAGGATTCATCACAATCTTCCTCTGCTCCAGCATGGGGTCCCTCCCACGGCAGACAGTTCTCCACAAACTTTTCCAATGTGAGTCCTTCCGACAGGCTGCAGTTCATTAAATGCTACAACGTGTGTCATTTCTGCAGGGTGCAGTTCTTCAGGAGAAGACTGCTCCAGTATGGATCCCCCATGGGGTGAGAAGTCCTGAGAGAAAAACCGCTTTAGAATTAAATCTGTCCAGGGACAACAAGCGCAGCAAGAAAAGTCTCTATAGGTACATCGGCAATAAAAGGAGGACTAGGGAAAATGAAGGCCCTCTCTGGAAGCAAACAGGAGAACTGGTTACCTGGGATATGGAGAAGGCTGAGGTACCCAACAACATTTTTGTCTCAGTCTTCGCCAGCAGGTCAAGGGTGGTGATTCTGCCCCTCTGCTCGGGTGGACCCCACCTTGAGTACTGCATCCAGCTCTGGAGCCCTTAGCACAGCAAAGCCATGGAGCTGTTGGAGTGGGTTCAGAGGAGGGTCACAAAAATAATCAGAGGGCTGGAACACTGCTATGAAGAAAGGCTAAGAGAGTTTAGGGCTGTTGAGCACAAATAAGAGAAGGCTCTGGGAAGACCTAGTACCAGCCTCCCAGTACCTGAAGGAGGTCTACAAGAAAGCTGGAGAGGGACTCTTGACAAGGGCATGTAGTGATAGGACAAGGGGTAATGGCTTTGAAGAGGATAGATTTAGATTAGGTATGAGAATGAAATTCTTTACTGTGAGGGTGGTGAGGCACTGGAGTATGTTGCCCAGAGAAGTTGTGGCTGCCCCCTCCCTGGAATTGTTCAAGGCCAGATTGGATGGGGCTTTGAGCAACCTGGTCTAGTGGAAGGTGTCCTTGGCCATGACAGGGGGGTTGGAACTACATCTGTAACGTCCCTACCAACGGAAATCATTCTATGATTCTATGAAATGGCACTAAATGCCTATCTTCAGGCCTAAATCTGAGTGTGTCCATGTGAGCTAGGTATTTGGGTACCTACTGTAGTTGCTGGAGTAGTTGGCTAAGACAGCTATTGAAATTGAGTCAGTAGGTCAGTTCAGCATCTCAAAGCAAGGTCTGGTGGCCTGAACATTATTCACTACTACTTGAAATATCCAAGAAATCTACAAAAGATCAACATATATGACAAAATCTAAGGAAAGGGAGGCTTTATGAAATTGATGCATGGTCCCACAGATGTACTAGCTATCTTATTGCTTACATCAAGTAGTGTAGCATCTTTTGGGGACTGTGCTTTCTCACTAACCTAGAACTATAATTTCTCTAGTCCCATCATCCCTTCTCACTATAACCATTTTTCATGTATAGAGAAGTTTTTGCAATTAAGTACGTACAAGTTTATTTTTTGGATGCAAGATTTATGTAATTTATTATGTTATTGTAATTTAAATACATATTATAAATATTAAAAAAAATAATTTAAAAGCAACTTGAATAAAAAATTTCAGTTAAATAATTTGGCTTAAAATGCAATACATCATGAGGCACCATTCTGAGACAAGGATAGGACTGGAACATGTTGGATAAAGTATAATGTGCTTGTGATTGAGTGTGCAGATACCTAACATTAGCTGAAAGAAAATGTTGAAATTCTTTCATTCTGAGTTCTGTGAGTATTACTGTATATTTCTTAACTCTTACTGAAAGTGACAGAGAACACCATTCACATAGAGCCTATATCCATGACACATCTGTTGAAAGAAAATCCCTCACCCTTTTTTCCAAGCATTGAATAGAATACAGTCTGTTTTCCTCCCTCTTACGTTCTTTCTTACAGATAAGAGACTGGACAGAAGGGATAGAACGTATACATACTTAGATCTACGTTCTAAGCCAAAACAATATTTTTTTCATAAGAATGCTATCAAAGAGAGAAATTTAAACAAGGAAAAATGGGAGGCATCATTCTGAGACCTTTATTTTAAAAACTTTTATAATATTTGCTGGACAATCTATTAGACAACCCTCTAGAGAAACCTCAATTATTTACCATCTTATATGAGTTTTCTAGGAACAAGTGTGAACAATTTCTTTAGTCAGTCTGTGATTATAATAGTGACATTGATAAACTATGTCCTTGGTAGACAATGGTGATGATCAAGGTGGTTTTTTTCTTGACAATTTATCATATTACAACCCTCTCTGGAAACGACAAGTTATTGTCCCTAAACCTAATACTTCTCATTGCAAAGAATAGCTTTTTGAAATGAATAGTTACTTTATACTATTGATTGATTTTTTCCAACCAAAATTCAATAAAATATAATTTATTATATCTGTACCACTGGTTTTCCACCAAAGTTGTATGTCGCCCGTTAATTTTACTTTGATATACGAAAATAGTATACAGTATAAGATGTATAGAAATGGCTAAACTTAAAATTCGCACTCAAGAAAAATACAAAGAACCCCATTCTTTACATATTTTCCTTCCACAGACAAGTGAGACCTCAAATTATCATATTAAATGAATAATAATTAGAGAAAATGCTTAAAATAGAGATTAAACAATTCTCAAAATCAAGACAGCCCTCAGACAGACAGTTAGAGGAACTCTGCTTGCTCCTTCTGTACCCAGAATAGTTTGATATATGATGTGATAAAACAAAGAAGCATTTATAATGCAATGTGAAGGAAAATAAAATAGCTATTAATAGACACATTTCAGATTTAAGATCTTTAGCAATAAGCACTATATTCAGGGGTCTTACTCAGAAGTTCATGTATGTTGCATGGCTAAAGTACAAAACTACTGTTCATAAGCATAACTCAATGTTTAATTTACTCAACTGTTTGGTTTCCTTTTTCAGAGACAACTTTCAGTTAATTATTACAGAAGATGGTGTTACAAATGACATCAAAATTTTATAATTGCAAATAAAATTTTTTTAAACAATGGATAGCACAATACTTTCTCTTTCATCTGAAGTAGTTTCTCCTTAAATATTAAAACGCTATGGCTTTCCACATTTTTTACCTTGACAATTGTTCTTAACTGTTTGTCTATTCAGTTGACCATTGTTCAAGTTAGACTTTAACTTACAGTAGCATAAATACTGTTTGAGAAATGCCATTGTTATCTCATGGTCATGAATGGTTCATAAACAACTTGTTCCAATCTTATGAGCTTTCTGAATATTTTATATTTCTTGATCTCTGGAGATATTTCTACAACAAGGAACATATTGTCTCCTTCAAGTGTTTTCAGAGCGTCTAGATTTGTTGAGGGTTTTTATGGACAAGTGCTTTGTGTTAGCTCGTGAGATACTGCAAAAAGAAAATATTCTTTCCCTTGTTATTCCTGCTTACAACCACTCTCTCTCCAACCACAACCGAAACAAAAATAAAAACATGCAAGCGAACAAAGAAGCCCAAAATATGTCTTATAATATTTTTGTGTGATTTATAGCAATCTTCTACTTACAGAGAACTATGACTCGTGCTATGGTTTAGCACATTTTCTTGGGACTTCAGAGAATCATTAGCTAACCAAAAAGTGCATGATTTTTATACTTCCACACTTTCAATTTTTTTTTTTTTCAGTAATAAGTAGAAGTTATAAGATCATAGAATCGTGCAATGGTAAGGGTTGGAAGGGACCTTAAAGATCATCTAGTTCCTACCCCCTTGTCATGAGCAGAGACATCTTCCACTAGACCAGGTTGCTCAGAGCTCCATCCAGCCTGGCCTTGAACACTACCAGGGAGGGGGCATCCACAACTTCTCTGGGCAACCTGGTCCAGTGTTTCACCACCTTCATGGTGAAGAATTTCTTCCTAATATCTAATCTACATCTGCCCTATTTTAGTTTAAAGCCTTTCCCCCTTGTCCTATCACTACACACCCTTGTAAAAAGTCCCTCTTCATTTTTTCTGTAGGCCCCCTTTGGGTAACTGGAAGGCTGCTAGAAGGTCACCCTGGAGCCTTTTCTTCTCCAGGCCTAACTCTCTCAGCCTGTCCTCGTAGGAGACGTACTCCAGCCCTCTGATTGTCTTTGTGGCCCTCCTCTGGACCTGCTCCAGCACATACATGTCCTTCTTATGTTGGGGGCTCCAATGCTGGACACAGTACTCCAGGTGGGGTCTCACGAGAGTGGAGTAAAGGGATAAAATCACCTCCCTTGACCTGCTGGCCACGCTTGTCTTGATGCAGCCCAGGATACGGTTGCCTTTCTGGGCTGCAAGCGCACATTGCCGGCTCATATTGAGCTTCTCATCCACCAGTACCCCCAAGTTCTTCTCCACAAGGCTGCTCTCGAGCCACTCTCCGCCCAGCCTGTACTTGTGTATGGGATTGTTCCGACCCACGTGCAGAACCTTGCACTTGGCCTTGATGATCTTCATGCGGTTCACGCAGGCCCACCTCTCCAGCCTCTTAAGGTCCCTCTGAATGGCATCCCTTCCCTCCAGCATGTCAACCACACCACACAGCTTGGTGTCATCAGCAAACTTGCTCAGGGTACCCTCACTCCCACTGTCCATGTCGCTGACAAAGATAATAAACAGCACCGGCCCTGGTACCGACCCCTGAGGCACACCACTTGTCACTGGTCTCTACCTGGACATCGGGCCATTGACTGCAGCTCTTTGTGTCCATTGAGCCAGTTCCTTATGTAATGAGTGGTCCATCTGTCAAATCCATGTCCTTCCAATTTAGAGACAAGGACACCATGCGGGATAGTGTTGAATGCCTTGCACAAGTCCAGGTAGATGATGTCAGTTGCCCATCCTTTTTCCACCAACGCTGTAACCTCATCACAGAAGGATACCAAGTTGGTCAGGCATGATTTGCCCATGGTGAAGCCGTGTTGGCTGTCCCCAGTCACTTTCTTGTTACCCATGTGCCTTAGCATGGTTTCGAGGAGGAACTGCGCCATCATCTTGCCAGGCACAGAGGTGAGACTGACTGGCCTGGGTCTTCTTTTTTTCCCTTTTTACAAATGGGGGTGATGTTGCCCCTGCTCCAGTTAGTGGGGACCTCCCCAGACTGCCACGACCTTTCAAATACGATGAAGAGTGGTTTGGCAACTTCTTCTGCCAGTTCCCTCAGGACCCATGGATGCATCTCACCAGGCCCCATGGACTTGTGCACCTTCAGATTCCTTAGGCAGTCTCAAACCTAGTCTTCTACAGTGGGCAGTTCTTCATTCTCCCAGTCCCTGCCTTTGCCTTCTGGAACTTGGGCAGAGTGGCTAGAGCACTTGCTGTTGAAGACTGAGGCAAAAAAGTCGTTAAGCACCTCAGCTTTCTTTACATCCCAGGTAACCAGGTCTCGAGTTTCCTTCCGGAGACGGCCCACATTTTCCCTAGTCTTCCTTCTAATACTTCCTTCTATCACTGACAGATGATATTACATATGAAATAGTAATATGGACCACCAATGCCCAGAGCTAAAAACCCTTGCAAATGTCCATAAACTCATGTATTGTCTCATTAGAATAACCTTTATCTATTTTGGGATAAAACTCTCCTCCAGTAAAGATCCCTGAAAAGAAGCTTTTGAACAGTTAATTTCCCCTGAAGACCTTTATGTAAATACAATAGCACAAAATGGCCTCTGTACTTGGCACTTTTGAACCCTCACCTGGAGTACTGTGTTCAGTTTTGGGCTCCTCACTACAAGAAGGACAATGAGGTGCTGGAGAGTATCCAGAAGGGCAACAAAGCTGGTGAGGGGTCTAGACAACAAGTCTTACGAGGAGCAACTGAGGGAACTGGGATTGTTTAGTCTGGAGAAGAGGAGGCTGAGGAGGGACCTTATTGCTCTCTACAACTACCTGAAAGGAGTGTCCTGGGTTTGGCCAGGACGGGGTTAATTTTCACCAGAATCCAGGAAGGGACACAGCCGGGCGGGCTGACCCAACCTGGCCAAACAGAACAGGGTATTCCATATCATGTGCCATCACGCTGGGTTCCGGTTGGGGCGGGGAGCGGGAACTCACTCGAGGCTCGGGAGCGTGTGGCAGCTGATGTCGGTGAGAGCGGCTCTCTCTGTGGTCTGTTTTGTTTTTGTGTATTCTCCTTATCTGTATCATTGTCGTTACTGTTCCCTTTGTTTGCTGTTCTGTTAAACTGCCCTTATCCCGACCCACTGGTTTCTACCTGTTTCTTTCCATTCTCCTCTGCACCCCAGCGGGGGGAGGGGCGGCCGTGTGGCTCTTTTGTTGCTGGCCGCAGTCAAACCATAACAGGAGGTTGTAGTGAGGCAGGTGTTGTTCTCTTCTCCCAAGTAACTAGCAATAGGACAAGAGGGAATTCCCTCAAGTTGCATCAGGGGAGGCTTAGACTGGATATTAGAAAAAATTTCTTTACTGAAAGAGTGGTCAGGCATGAGAACAGGCTGCCCAGGGAAGTGGTGGAGTCACCATCCCTGGAAGTGTTCAAAAAAAGTATAGAGGTGGCGATTCAGGATATGGTTTAGTAGACATGGTGGTGTCGGGTTGACGGTTGGACTTGATGATCTTAGAGGTCTTTTCCAACCTTCTTGATTCTATGATTTTATGATTCAAATGAAATTAGTCATGTAGTAGGGAGTTCTGAAAAAAAAAAAACCACAACTAAATCCACGCTGTTTTCATTCTGGCATAAATTGCCTGGTTTACAAATTGCTTTTGCATTTTGCATGCTGTTGTTATAATTCAGTCCTGTGATGTTGGAGTGACAGAACTATAGAAAAATGCAGATAAACAGGCAGGAGCTGATTTAGTTCAATCTTGTTTTCAAAGCCGAAATAGATTCCAAGTTAGATCAAGGTACTTGTGGACTTGTCCAAATGAGCTTTTAAAATATCCAGGCATGATCAGCTTAGCTGGACACTAAGTTATTGTTCCTCTCAATGATTTTTTTTTTCCAATGTCCATCATGAATTTCCCTTATTGCAACTTGTTACCCTTGCCTCTTGTCCTGTCACTATGCAACCCTGAACAGAGTGTGCCTCTACCTTCTCTATAATCATTGTGTTAAGCAGTGGAAGCCTGGAACTAGATTTTTTCTGAGCTTTCCCTTCTCTGAGTTAGTTGAGTTTCTTCAGCCTGTGCTTGTGTACCACTTGCTCTAGAACCCTGATTGCTTTAATGATTTTCTTTTGGGCTTGCTCAGGTCTGTCAGTCTCCTCATTGCATGGGCAAGCCAAAATCTGGAAGCAGCACTGCAGATGCAACTTCACCAGTGCTGAGTAGAGATGACTTATCTGTTCTGCCATCCTGTTTGTACATTCTTGCTAGTTCAGCCCAGTATGCAGTTAGACTTTATTGCTGAAAGTCACACTGCTGACTAATCTTCAAACTATCATTCACCAGGACCCTCAGTTCCTTTTCTGCAAAGATGTCACTAGCCAGTCTGTTACCAGCTTGTACTGATTCCGGGGGTTGCTCTGTGTGAGGACCAAGATTTGACATTCTTCTTTGCTGAACTTCATAAGGTTTCTGTTGAGCCATTCCTCCAGCTTTTTGAGGTAACTCTAAATAGCACCTTTTCTATCAAGCACACCAGCCATTCCCCCCAGTTTGGCTTTGTTCACAGATTTACTTATGATGTATTTTGCCCCATTTACCAGACTGTTGATGAAGACATTAAAGAGGAGTTAAAGACGTTAAATAGGACATTAAAGAGTGTCATTTCCTGTACTGAACCAAGCATGACACAAGCTCACCGTGAGTCAGACTTCAAAGCCTTGATCTCTGCCCTTTGAATTCAGTGGTCAAAGAGTAGTCCTGTGAGTTTTTCATTCACTTGTAGTCCATCCCTCTAATTCATATTTCTTCAATTTTGCTACCAGGTTACAGTGTCAAAAGCGTAACTAACATCAAGGTAACTGATACACACTACTCTCTTTACTCAGTAATTTTATCATAGAAAGAATTCAGCATTATCCATCAGTATTTACCACTGCTGGCTATTCCCATATATCTTGTCCTTCATATCTTCCATAAAGATTTACTTTACAATTTTCCCCATTAGAGTGAGGTTGAATTGTCTGCTAGATTAGATGGTTTGAAAGTGCGAACACAATTCTCCTAGTTGATACAACTGCAGACTGTACTCCTGATGTAGGTAGAATCATCAGGCTTCACAAGACAGTTGTGGCAGAAAACCAGGAAATTTAAAGCAATAAATTTATACTGGTATAAATGGTGACATAATGCGAACATTAACCTGGCATGACAGAAAAAGTCAGTCTCCATAACCAGCTGCCTCCAATATCGCTCCTCAAAACAACCTGAGGAACACCTTTGAAAGTACAATTAGGGCAATGAGGTGGGAATCAAAAATCAACAAGGTAGCATTCTATCTGAAGAATTACAGGTTGCATTTGACTTTTGGCATTTGACACAGGCTTTAATACTGACATTAAGGGGAACCCTGGCAGCATATACTCAGTTCAGATGCAGCACAGACATTCAGATACAATCCAATTTTCTCTTTATCTCTTCTTAGCATCTTGCTCCTCTCTGCAACATAGGAACCTGGCCTGTCCTTCTTAGAAGACAAGAACTACAGTGATCAGTATGTAGAAGTATGACTGAAGACCTGCATTTAAGGTGTGAGAAAAGGGTGAGAAAATTGTTTGTTCAGCTTTGAAAGGAAAAGGCTCAGAAGCAACTGTCTTTTTGCCTACATTTGGTTAGAGGATATGAAGATGGAGGCAGACTCCCTGGAGATGCACAACGAAAGTGGCGGACACAAGCTGGAACATGGGAGTTTCTGAGTAACCATAAGCAAGAAAAAAAAATGTGATCAAACACTGTAAAAGGTTCCCCAAAGAGATTGTGGAGTGTCCGTTCTTGGAGACATTGAAAACTTGATTGAAAGAGTTCCTGGGCAATTCGACTTAATTAGACCTTAGACCTTCCTTTCAGTTAGAGGCTGGACTAGTGTCATGTCTAGCCTGTGGGGCAGGGGAGAGCAACTCAGGTTCTGTGAATCCCCTCAGGCTGAACTAAGGTGAAATGACACCAAACGATCAGTTAGACTTTTTATTTGTAACAGATGTAACTTGAAAATGCAGAAAATGTTGGCAAGGTGGGTTCTTATGAGAAATACAAGAGGGAGAGGAAAGGAAAGAGAATAAAAGAGAAGAAAGAGAGGAAAGGCAAAAAAAAGGTATTGCTGTCCCAGGATCCTGTGATGACAATGACTGGCGTGGCAATCCTCTGGTGGTGGGAACACACCCAGCTCTTTGCAGGTGTGTCTTTTATAGTTCAGTCTCCACCCTCAGTCACGCCTCTTGAGAACATATATGTCACTTATTCTAGAAGGTTCATGATCTTCTGTACAGGTACCAGTGGGGGAAGTGGTCGCAAAGGATCTCTCAGGTGGTCTTAAGCCTCTTCCTCAAATGAACTTTGTGTGACCTCTGACCATATTTTGTAAGGCACATCAGAACACAGAACTGTGCATCCTCCGATATGCCCTCCACATCCTGTGTTACCTAGCTTCTCATTTGCAGTCTGCTGTCACTGGGAAGACGACAACTGAGAGTAGGTGTGGTACTGCCCTGCCACCATGGATCGAACTGGAGGGCTGTGGTGAGGATGTTTGGCGAACTCAGGGCGGCTATTTGAAGGGTCGCTCCAGGGCTGGGACAGCTGTTTTACCACAGTGTCTGAGACATTAACACACATTAACTCTTTCAGGTTTTCCCAGCTAGATGTCCTCTGGAGATTTCTTTCAACATCTATGTTTCTGTTATTTGATTGTTGACTTCATGGTGGGGAACAGCAGCTACTTTTCATAGAATCATAGAACAGCCCAGGCTGGAAGGCACCTCAAAAGATCATCTGGTCCAACCATTGTGGGACAGGGAGCCTAGATGAGATTCTCTAGCACCCTGTCCAATCACACCCTGAAACCCCCCAGCAATGAGAACTCTACCAAGTCCCTGGGGAGGTTGGTCCAGTGATTGATTGTTCTCACTGTAAAAAATTTCTTCTTGTATCAAATGAAACTTCGCTCAGTGCAACTTGTACCTAGTCAAACAATCACAGAATCACAGAATAGTAGGGGTTGGAAGGGACCTCTGTGGGTCTTCTAGTCCAACCTTCCTGCCGAAGCAGGGTCACCTACAGCAGGCTGCACAGGACCTTGTCCGGGCGAGTCTTGAATATCTCCACAAACAGAAAATCCACAACCTCACTGGGCAGCCTGTTCCAGTCCTCCATCACCCTCAGAGTGAATAAATTCTTCCTAATGCTCAGATGGAACTTCCTGTTCTTCAGTTTGTGCCCATTCCCCCTTGTCCTGTCGCTGGGCACTACTGAAAAGGGCTTGGCCCCATCCTCCTGACACCCACCCTTCAGATATTTTGTAAGCATATATTAGGTCCCCTCGCAGCCTTCTCTTCTTCAGGCTAAACAAGCTCAGCTCCCTCAGCCTTTCCTCACAGGACAGATGCTCTGGTCCCCTCATCATCCTCGTAGCCCTCCGCTGGACTCTCTCCAGTAGCTCCTCATCTTTCTTGAACTGGGGAGCCCAGAACCAGACAGAGCAGTCCAGATGGGACCTCACTAGGGCAGTGTAGAGGGGAAGGAGAACCTCCCTCGTCCTGCTGGCCACACTCCTCCTAATGCACCCCAGGATCCCACTAACATTCTTGGCAGCCAGGGCACACTGCTGGCTCATGGTTAACCTGTCGTCCACCAGGACACCCAGGTCCCTCTCCGCAGAGCTGCTCTCCAGCAGGTCCACCCCAAGCCTGTACTGATGCATG
>Ga0065711_1030167_pt1 | contig 33462 bp, 19 predicted proteins | sample Hoacrofraction12_FD_59098 | JGI IMG/M metagenome (GOLD analysis project Ga0065711, IMG submission 59098) | Hoatzin crop microbial communities from Cojedes, Venezuela - Epithelial fraction 12 v2 (version 2) | ecosystem: Host-associated > Birds > Digestive system > Esophagus > Crop | place...
CAGGGCACACTGCTGGCTCATGGTTAACCTGTCGTCCACTAGGACACCCAGGTCCCTCTCCGCAGAGCTGCTCTCCAGCAGGTCCGCCCCAAGCCTGTACTGATGCATGGGATTATGTTAGCCCAAATACTTTTTTAAGAGCTTTCATGTGAAATATTTGAAAATCTTGTTTTAAACATGGCCACTTCTTGGGTGTTGTGGGGTTTTTTTGGGTTTTTTGGGGGGTTTGTTTTTTTTCAGGGTAATGGAGTAGGGCTCACTTTGGCTTTGTAATCTTACCAAGAAAGCAAAAGCTTTTAAAATCGTGCTTGTTTGGGCCTCAGTCTGATAATGCTGTCTGGAAGAGTCAGCTTCCCCAGCTCTACTAATGTTTTCCAGCATTTTTTTTTCCCCAAGCCTATTTAGCACAGTGGTACGTGAGGACAGTGGCTGCTATGTGAGACACCTTTTTACTGCGGGGACACACAGCCACAGCGCCCCCCCCCTCCTTGCATCTAGATGCTCCTATTCCTGATTAGTTATGAGCGGAATATCAAGACAGATAGCTCAAAGGAAAACTAAGGAGCATTGTCTTAAAGCACATACCAAAAATATCATCTTGACACTGTTGCCAAACAGGAGCTGTTCAGAGCTTGGGATGTGTGGTTTTTATGACTTAGCTTGTTGGTGAATTTCATGTCCTGGAAGAATTTCTTGTAAAACAGAGTGATGTTTTTGAGCTTTAAAATAGTGATTTGAAACAGATCAGTCGGATGTCTCCTCCTCAGTTCTGTTGAGGAAGGTATGATGAGAGCATCTGGACCTGAAAGGCCTGTTTGAAAGTTTATGGAACAGACCTATCAGGTAAAAGTGTTGGTGGTTTTTTTGTATTGTTTTAAACAAGTAGCCAAGTAAATTAAGAGCTAGCTTCAGCTCTTTATGGTCAGAATGGTGTGGCAGTGATAATATCTGTAGCTGAGGTAACTGTATGGCTTCAACCTATTCCCTATTGGAAAAGAGAAGGTAATAGTAAAATTGGTAGTTTACTAAGATTAGGAGTGTGGAAGGTGAAACTACATGCTCGGTTAGTTGAGAGAATGTAAAGCATATGTGCTGCCTGCTGAAGGAAGAGAATCTATTCAGTATTCCCTGTGTGGCTGTATCTCTTAAGTATGAAGTGCTGTATAAATTTGACCCAGAATACAAATTCATGCCTTTGTGGCCTTTTAAATGGCACTCATCTGCTGTGTGAGTGACAGCTGTGGGCAGCCAGGGTGAGGTGACTGAGTCAAATTTCCGCTACAGTGGGAAGTCCTGCCATGCTGTTCTGGATCCTCAGACTTTCTGCAGTTCTAGACTTATGAACTAGGGACACATGCTTCTTAGAGTGCTGATGTAGTGACAGTGGTTGTATTTAAATGAATAATCCTGTTGAAGTAATTTTTGTCTAGCAGTGCAGGTCAGTTGTTCAGTAAGGGACACGTATACAAGCCAGGCCTCCAGGTCAGCATTCAGTTGATTGAGCCATGAGACCGTCTGTTCGGTTGGTGTCTCGGTTTGTTTTTTGTTGTCAGTTTTTACTCTTTCACTTAGGTTCTCAAAAACAACTCTTCATTATGCAGCATTCATCTGTTTTCATAGTGGTACGTTCCCTTCACTGAGTAACATGGTATTTAGTGTCTGGGAGGAAGGAGGTGTGGAAGGGTTAAGTAGTCCCTAATCTTAGAATTTTCAAGCCTACATACAAGAACAGTTCTAGGTTATAAATCTGGCACTTACTAAGGTTAAAAGGTAGAGAATTCTTAAAGTTGAGTGTATCAGTATCTCTGAATTACTGCTGCATAATTTCCTTTCCATTGTTTATTTTGTCTGTCCTGTAGCTTTTGGTAAATATTGTCTCAAGGCATTGGAGGTTAAAAAGTTTGGTAGAACTTGGTTTTCAAAAAAAAAAAAAACAACTTTCACTGTAGGATATGTTTGTGTGTGATAGAATAAAAAGTGGAAGGGGAATAGACGTCTGTATTTCACAGTGTAAGTCGATTATTGAGACTTGGCATGTGTGCTTCCTTATCTTCCCTTCCCTGAAGAGAAACACGGTTATTTGTTACTAGAGAGGACACTGGACAAACTGGAGAATTAAAGAGCATTTTGTTGGCATGATTTGGGCTTTCTTAGCCTGTTTTAACCTCATTCAGAGAAATAGTAAAGCGGCCCTGAGCTTTTCTGCTTCTAGTGATGAAGCTGCACCTGTTTGGGATTAAAGTCCTTGAATATCCTAATGTAGGTGCCATTTAACTTGGGATTTGAAAATGCTTCATTTGGTGATGCCCAATAGTTGTCTGTTATATTATTTAATGGGTACTTCAAGATGTTACTTATGCTTGTGTTTTGTCGAGTAGTGCTAGAACTGTTAAAGGTAACTGTGAAGTTTGTCTGATAAACTGATCTGTGGCTGTTGAATTTCTATTCAGCAGGAATGCCAAAGATGATGTAACAGAGAGCTTCCAAGTCTGAATTCTCAGAGTTTTTGTTTTCTGCTCCTCTTATTAGTGAAAGAAGGTTAAAGCTTTTAGCTGTGGAGACATGACATGCTGAGAAGATGAACTTCTCTTATGCTCTTGTTTTCCTATGGCCCTACAACTGAGAATGCTGTGTGGGAGCCCCATGCTTACAGTTCAATTCAGTACTTGTTTGAAGGGTCAGGTCCTAGTTAATCTGAAACTGAGCCTAACAGATACCACTGCCAAATTGCGATCTCTTTGGTGTGAACAAATCTCTCAAGTGAAATACGCAAATCTCCTTCCATCTTCTGTTTTCTAGAAAATCACATTTACTAGAAATGTTTTTTTAATGCTGCTAGCTCTGGAGGGAATTAGAAGATATTCAGATAAGGATTTATTGGTCTGGGTATAGTGTTGCAAGAATATTTACATTATGTACCAAGTGGTCAGCTGTACCACCTTACTTCAGCAAATCCTGGTGTTTGCCACAATTTCATTTTAGGCACTTCACCTCTGCACCGCAGTAAGACTACTTTAGTTTTACTAATGGTCGCCAGATCAGGAAAATGTGGCTGTGTGGGTTGTTTTTTTGTTTGTTTGTTTAGTTTTAATTTGCAACGATAAATTTTAAATCTAGGTTTTTTTATCTGTCTCGCTGGGTAGTCCCATGGATAAGTTGTGATGATGCACAGAAAGTGTAGTGGTGCTTTATACTATAATAGTAGTGGTAATTAAAGCTAATGTTATTCCTGAGTTTAATGGTGTCATACTACAGCCCAGTTATGAGAGAAGTTCTTCTGCCTTATGCTTCTAAGGACTGATCTTGTGGTTCAATGAGTGGTTAAATGGCAGCTTTCTACTTGCACAAGTGAAGTAATTTGCTTCTGCTTTAAGGAGAATAGGTATTCAAAAGTTGAAGACCTAACAGAACACAAGGGAATGCATCTGTCCGTGTTATTGAAGAACACAGGTTACCTTCAGCTTTTCATTCCCTCCTTGCCCTTTTTCTCTGCTGAAACTGACTGTTCTGATGGTCTCAATGTGTGGTGATACTGCAGAAAAAAATTAAATGGTACTTGGAAGGAAAAAACCCACAAAGATACTATAAGATATGTGAGCTTAGTTGTGTTAGAGGACCGTACTACTCATTAGTTAGTTAGATTTCTGGTAGTTACGATTTCTGTAAAACTTCTGCTAGAACACAGACTGTATATTGTTATAGTCTCTTCTGTGGCCTCTTCTGTGCCCTCTCGGTGGTACAAAGGCAGAGATAAATTAGGTATCCAGTTTCTTTGAAGTGCCATTGGAATGTTCATTTCTTGCACCATGGTGGTTGTTTTCTTCTGAAATATGGAAGCAGCATCTTAATTTTCTTGGTGATGTGTGCAAACACCAGAGCTGTCAATAGTCTAAACAGATCCCAACAAGAAAACACAGCATTTGTTTTGGAACTGTTTTCCACTGTTTGGACAGTTCAGTAGTCCAGAAAAAAATGTACTGAATTTGAAATTCTTGTAAATATGATACTTAACTTAAAATAGCATTATGACCAACACATTGAAAAGGAAACACAGATCTCCTATAGCTGCAGGTTGGTTGGTTTTTGTGTACTTCATAAGTAGACTCAGTTGTTTCAAAAACTAGTTAGATTTTATGTGATAAAGGAGTAGAATGATAGATAAAGTAAGTTGTAAATCTGTCATTAGTCAAATCTGCCATTCTAGTGACCCTATTCTTTCTTCAGGCTGCTTGGAGTCTATTTCTTAGAACAAAGAAATAGCTCATGGAGATTCTCTTGCTTTTCAGCAGCTGATTTTAAGTTCATCACACTGGGATTTTCACAATTCATGAGTTAGAGGAAAATCTAATTTAAATAAGCAGTCAGTTATATTTGGGAAATCCTTGTACAGTCCTTGTTTAGCTTTAAAATATCAAGACACTTGAGGCAAGACCACGCTTGCATGCAAACCAATATTGAACTGTTGTTAATGGCTATCTAGATACTGTTGATTCATGTCAGTCTTCTTACAGTCTTTTAGTGCTATCTTACTAAATGTAACAAGACAAAAAACCCTGTTTATTGTGACTGAGTGTTATTACATATCGACCAAGTTGAGAAAAATGCAAAGTGTAGATGTTTTATCTGTTTGTGTCCTACAACTCTGAGAACAAATACAACTTGCTTCAAAGCAATATCGAGATCTTTCTTAGTTGAAAGAACGGAGATCTTAAGCATATTTTTTCTGTCTTACCTTCTCACTCGCTTGCAGATCTTGGAGCTTACAATGTCTATTGTAGTAACAAAGGCTTCCCAAGCAGAACAAATGTTATGATCACTCTGTTTGGATATAGTGGAAACTGCTAATTTAAGAGTAGCATCCTGGCAGATTATTTTGATAACCATCTGTATGTGGTGGTGGTGTGTTGCCAATTGTTCGAGTAGTGTTGCCAGAGTTGGTTTTAGGATTTGTTAGAGCTACGGTAGCAGAGGCCCAAGCAGACAGGCAGGATTTTGAAAATTTGAGGGTGTTTCTGGGTTTCTTTCCTGCACTCACTTTATAACATCGTGTAATCTTACAGAGATCACCACAATAAGTGGGAATGGGGATTTTGGTAACTTGGTTGAAAGGATATGGCTACTGAAGAACTTGTTGTATATCATTAGAGGAAGAAGTGTTGACCTACTGGGTGGAAGAATAATGCGAAGAAATGCCAATGGAACATAAGTATTTGTAGCTTAGTGTAGTGATGGTGAAACAGCTAAAAGTTTGCCTCTCCAGTCACAGGAAAGAAATCCTTTCCTGTTGTATACTTGAACTTCAAATTAAAATACAGGATCAGAATGAGTAAGTTTTTTTTTTTTAACTATAGGGGAGGCTTGTAAAGGGTATTTCCTTATCTAAGTAGGAAACTTGTGTATGTTTGTTTAGTAGGTGTAAATGTTTGAAGTTTTATGTAGGCTTTAGTGGTGGTGGAGAGTATAATTACTTTTTCTGGTTTTGTATGTTTAGGACTCTTACATCTTCTTGTTCATTTAGAAGAAGATAGGTTCTGTATTAACTGGAAACACTCTGTTTCTTCCTTGCACACTTGCAGAAAGCCACGAAGAAAACTGACAAACCCAGGCCAGAGGAGAAGGATGACCTAGATATAACAGAGATGACTAATGAAGATCTTCAAGAGCAGCTTGTGAAGTATGGACTAAATCCTGGCCCAATTGTAGGTAGGTCAACTGAAGTAGAAAATATTCATCTGTTCAATGTATTTCTCACTAAAACTCAGTTCTGAGTACTCTAAGCTTCTCTGATACAGTTGCTTATTAAGTTTAGCACCAATACTATTGTAATCCTACTTCCCACTTCAGATGTTTTCATTGAACTATTTACTTTGAGAAGAGTTGAGAAGACATTACAGTGTAGGCAAGTCCACAGTTTGTTCCTCTTGTGTTCTAGGCCAACTGGAGATGTTCCAACTTCTGTTCTGAAACTGTGTAACTATTAGTTAAAGTTCAGCGCTGGGGTAATTAGGTCTGCTGATACAGAGGTTGAGTTCTAGGGCCTCCTTAAATAGAAAATACGCCTTACATAATAACCTAATAGCATTGAGAGCAGAATGAGAACATGGAACCTCCCCTTCCCTAGAGCATTTCTTACTCACTGCATTGTGCAATAATGCTTTCCTTTGCTATTTTTTTTTTCTGGCCACTTGAACCTAGCATTCTATCCTGCATGCTAACCTACACTGGGAGAAGTCCTTACCCCAGCTTAATCTCCTGCCCTGGGCACTCATCTGTGATGTGGGATCAAAGCCCCTTGCCTTTCAGACTGTCTACTAGCCTAATGGCAAGGGACTTTGATTTCACAACTTTTCAAAAAAAGATGGTTGCCTGTAGCGTGGTGAACCTTCTGTGGAATGTTCCTGAAGTCCTTGGTGGATGGAAGTATCAGTGATGGAGCCTGGAGTCCTGTGTCTGTTCAAAGTCTTGTGCATAATACTTTGTTAGCTGTTTCTGTATGCCTTCCCGTTCAATCTATTCCTCTTGGATAGCTCTCAAGCCTTCTGAAAAATTAAAGTACCTATGCATTCCACTGGAAAGATGTTCAAATTTGGTCTAAGTGAAAGCCTTAGTTCTTACAGTGTATGGATTCTGTTTCTTGTGAGAGTCTGCCACCTCTTTTTAAGGGTGGTGTCCTCTGATCTGAAGCCTTCGAAGGGTAAACTACTGCAGCTAACAGCTCAGGCACCAGTCACCTCTGCAGATTTTTGCCAGCACAGTCCTGACATGGATGTTCTGGACTTGACTTGATACCTTTTAGTTTTAAACAGCTGTCCTCTTGGATCAGGTGAGCCAGCCTGATGGCTACATGCAGCAAACAGGAAGTTCTGTTGTTGCTGCATACTTGCACCACCTCTGATGCTTTCTGGACTGAATTTGCCAACAATACAAAGGTTAAGCTAAGGGGTAAGAGGCATTAATTCCAGGGTAAAGGGATTAAGAGGAGGATAGTGGAATCTGCATGGAGACTGTCACCCTGGAATATCAAGCTTACTAAGTTTTTTGTGAGGGTGTAACAACTTGTGTATTGCATATGAAACAAGATGACTTACAAGCAGGTAAGTTCCCTTTCCGTAGATGAATGCTTGTAACTTTCAGTGTACTGACAGGTTTACCTTAAGAATTCTTTTCAACCAAAGAGTTAGAAGCCTTAGAGGTGGAGTTATATATCTAGATGTATATGCTTTGGGCCAGACAGACAGATTAAAAACCAAAAACATATGTTCAGAGATTCCCAAGGAATACATAACAGCTGAGTTCTAGCAATCAAATTGGGAAAGATGAAGACTGTGTCTTTAGCATGTATCCTTCCTTGTTGTAGCTACTACTAGGAAACTTTATGAGAAAAAACTATTGAAATTGATGGAGCAAGGTCTGGAACCGAAGGCACCTGTGCCTCTCCCAGCTCTTTCTTCAACTGCTGAGAACACCAGACAGAATGGAAATAATGATTCTGACCAGTACAGTGACAATGAAGAAGGTAAGACTTAAGTGAAACTTGCATGTGATCTATTCATATACATCAGCAGTACTTGCAGTAGAACAAATACTTAAAGAGGGCATGATCTTGCTGTTAGGTGAGGCTTTAAGATACTGCTGTAGACCATGTGAGTAGTACTTGATCATGCAGTAATAGCACAGTGATCCAAGTGTCTGTTCTGAGAAATGAAAGTTTTTGCTACTAAATTATTCCCTTTTGTCCATTTTCCTCAGATTGGAGCCATTGAATCTGATAGGAGAGCTCTGTATTAAGTGTTCCAGTGTTCTTTGCACTTCATCTTTAAGTGCAAGGGAATTTTGTCTTGCGGTGCTCACAGTAGTTATCTTTACTATGGGATAGTGTATGAATGTTTCTTTATTAAACTTCTGTACGTTTAAAATGTTGTTTAATGTCTCTCCTATATGACTCAGTTTCTTTTATGCTCTGTTCCTTCTGGATTTAGTTTGGGGTAGGTTGATTATTTGGTCTTGGGTGTGGGTTTTACAGTTTTAATATCAAGTTTATATCAAAAAAGTATAGTGGTGAGGGAAGTGGAACCTAAAACACACCATCATACAACTTACAACAAGTAAAAATAGTGCATACTTTAATGAGTGTCTTGGATGGAATGTTAACAGATGCTTATTTTATGTGGTTTGGTTTTGGGGGTGGATAGGTTTTTTGGGGGGTCTGAGTGTGGTGGTTTGGTTTTTTGTTTGTTTTGCTATAAGAACTTCCATGGAGATAGGACAGAAAGCAGTGATATAGAACTAGGAACTCGATGGATCTCCCTTGCATATTTGGGCTTGTTTTTGAACTTTAATCACTTACTTTCAGGGAGGGAAGGCATATTAGGGACTTACTTATTATTAGGACAGCCAAGAGCCCAGTCACAACTGACAGCTATCTCCTTGTACTTACATATGCTTCTTCATTTACCAAACTGTTCAAGCATGGGGGGGGGGGAACAAAATGCCTCCCCCTGCCAAAAAAAAATTAACGTTTCTATACATTAATGCTTAAAAAGATAAGGGATATAAGTAAACTCTGAATATGTTGGTGTAATACTATTAGAATTTTGGAAAGGGGGTGGAAGTAATACATGCCCCTACTGGTAAGGTGACTGCTAATGATTCATACTTCCACATCAAAAAGAAATTTTATATAAAAGGACCTATTTTAAAAGAAACTAAATGGTCTAACCAATGTTGAAAAGCTTCAATACCCTTCCTGCAATCAATAGTATAATGTTACTTTAGGTAAAGTAATTACAACTTAATACCAGTTTCTGAATGGAACTGCTGGGTAGGTCAAAGCTTATCTGAAATGTAGGATTTTTAGGACAAAACTGGAATACTTGGATCAGTGTTTTAAAATTATTTTTAAGGTTACTCTTCAAAAGTCTGTGTTCTTCTGCATTCAGTGGAGAAACTTACCTGTATCTCTCAACTTTTGAAAGAAATGGTAACTCATAACAGAGTTATGTCACCTCTTAAAATGGGTTTTTATTAAAATACAATTGGTTTAATCTAGTATAACAAACATTAGTATTATAGAAACTTAGTTACCTTAAAACTGATTACAGATCCGAAGACTGAGCTGAGGCTTGAGAAGAGAGAACCATTGAAAGCCAGGACGAAGACTCCAGTAGCACTCAAACAAAGAAGAGTTGTTGAACACAACCAGGTATGTTTCATTTAGTGGCATCTGGAAGGGCAACTAACTGCAGATGATGTGCTCACTAAATACCTTGTTACTTTTAACATCACATTTGACTAAGAGGGCTCTGATGTTTTTTACAAGCTCTTTCAGAAAGCCTGTTCTAATACAGCATGAAAATCTTGTGAATTAACTGTAGGTGCTGTTTTTAACCTGTCTGATAACATTCAAAATTATGGTCTCCTAAAAGCTGTTTGTCTGACTTGCCAGCTGCTGTAGCATCTCTTAGAGAAAAATAATAGGCAACTGTAACATGTTTAGTTTTGGAAACCTGGCAGGTTCTTAAGTTAGATGGGCTGCTGTCATCCTCAGGTTTTCAAACTGCTGGCTAAGTACTGGATTCAGTAGTTGGTGGCTGATGTATCCTTGTGATGTGACAGTGTCGCTAAATACCCTGTTTTCCAGCTTATGTTACTTAGGATCTTTACAGTGTTATTCATCTGAGCAATAGGTAGTGGAGTTGTGCTACAGTAAAGGACTTGTATAGAAAACATTCAGTGACTCAAAATCTGACCTTTTAATAGCTTGATGTATTTTAGCAGATCAGTGACTTTTCTCACTACTTCATAGTGTGGTAAATGCCAGATAATTCCTATTTAGACAGTGTGTGTGTATGAACATACTTTTGATGTGTATTGTCTCTTAAAGCAAGTAACACACTGCCATGTGGCTTGAGTAATAAAACACAGTTATGGAGATCCATAACTAGTTCTGCTTATTTTTAATTGGATTTTTAGGGTACAAGCTGAACAGATTTCACTTCTACAAATCAAAACACACACATAGTTCAACACACAAAATATTCCTGTATTTATTCAGGCAACTTCTGCTTATGATGGTCTTTATAATGGGAATCTGAATCTTGAGGTTCTTGTATTTTAAGGATTACTTTTTTCTAAATTATTGTTCACCCAGAAATCCCTGCCAGCTTCAATACAATAGAGATGGTTAATTCAGCTATCAACAAACAAAGCTTCCTAGTCGTCAAGAACCCACTTACAGAATAAAAGGAAAGTCATACAGTGATGTATTTTTGTGGCATTATCAAGTGAAGAGTCCTTACTGAATTTTTCGTCATCCAATTTCACTGTAATAACATTAGGTCATTTATTGTGTTCTGTCTTGCAGTCTTTTTCATGTGCAATATATGTGCAATATTTTGCGACTTGTATATTTTAATTACCAGTAGTTAATCAAAGGAATATTGATTAATCAAAAAATGATCTAATTTCAAAATCATGCCATATTTTTCAGGAACTCTAAGTCTCTAGCTTTTCAAACCTATTACCTTTCAACTCCTGACTGCTGTGTTTAGAGGGAAGAAAAAAACCAAACCCAAACCAACAAAAAACCCCACCAACAAAAATTACAGCTGCTTGTACCAAAGTACAACTCGGTGTTTTTGGCTAGTAAATGTGTGTAGTCATATATTTTGCTGAGAATGACAATGGAAGAGTGGGAAGATGTTATCTTTTTTTCTTTCCCTCTTCCTGTGAAATTGGATCTTAAGTTTGCAGCCAGTGTGTCAAGTGACCATACTCATTCCACAGAATTATATGCAACTGTCATGCACTGTGCGGCATTGGCTCAAAGGCTCTGAGGCTCTGAAGAGTGGTGGGGCTGAATCGGTTGGTAGTGTGGTGTCAGCAGACTTGTCACTTCTGGGTCCTGTGCAGCACTAGTCTTAGCCCAGATGTACATAGCTGAAAAGACTGTCATTTGGCATGGATGGATGTTGCTGCTCTCTTAAGAGTGCAAGTAGATAGTCTTTCAGCAGGCTGGTGCAAAAGAAATTGAGTAGGGAGGCTGAGCAGGCTTTTGAGTCTTATCAATCAGCAGTGCAGGGCGGCTAGATAGATGAATTTGAGCTCAGCTATTTGTGCTTAATTGCCTCCTCATAGTGAACTGGAAAAGTTGGAAGAAAACCCTAACTTGAATGCCCACTTCCAATGAGGTAGGTGAATGTAGAGTTAGAGTTCAAAACTGAGCCTAAGGCCTCATAGTAAATGGCACTGGACAGAAAAAGGCAGGCTGAACAACTTAAATGTTAAGGAGTTCTAGCAACATAGAACTACTCTCTCTTCTTAAGACATTGTATAGTGACATTCTGCTGTGTTCCCCTACTTCTCCCTGCATTTTTTTGACTACCTCTATAGCTGGGCTTCTTAAAAATTAAACATGCAGCATTGCAGCTGCTGACATACAAATTTCATGGGGTATACACCAAATAAAAAACTTGGTAAGTGATAGCTGATGTAAACTCATAATCTATAGCTTCACTGCTTGTGAGTAACATGAGAGAAGCACGTGCTGATTAGTGCTTGTGTACCGCACCATTGTAACTTCCTCTGGTATATACAGGGTGTTGGTGTACCAAAACATGAGTATTGCATTCTAATAGGGTTTATTTAGTTCAGATATTTGTGAGATAAGCAGACAAGGCCTGTTCAATGGACAGTAAATATAACTAACTGTATACAACAATTTTTCTTATTAAATTTTGTGTGTTGAATATGCTCTGCTGAAGTCTGGATGGGTCTTGGTACTTAAAACACGTGACTGAGAAGCATCTGAAGATCGAAGGAGAGAGGTGGTAATTTACTGAAGTAATTCTAGCTGTTCATTAGAAGAAAACTAGTTCCTAGATAAACAGGCTGGGACAGGAGAGCTCTTAATGAGTAGGGTGAGGGAATTGCCTTACTGCTTTCTTGAGTGGAATGTGTTTGAGTGGAACCACTCTGAAATTAGTGTTTTTCTCTAAGCTTCTAAAGAACACCTCTCAAATAGAAAGTGTATGGAGGTGAGGTGGGGAGCTGTGACTGAAGGTTGCAGGTTAAGCTTTTCTTAATGGGGAAGAGAAACCAGCATCTGGTGAATATATAGGGAGGGGTTGGGAGATCTTTCATTAGAAGTCTGTTTAAATTGAAAAGAATATTGGAGACTTAAGCTGAAATGTACAATTCTATACGAAACATTTGAGTCTTTGGACTTGAGGTCTGTGCATAAATGTACATCATCTGTTTTTCAAAATATTTTGGTGACTTTGGAGTAAAGTGAAGCACGTGCGCTCCCTCTGCTGGATGTGTGGCAGCTGTAATGCAGAACTTGTGCTGAGAATCATAAAGCTGCTCAGCTTCTAGTTTCGCTGGGGTAACTTGGAAGGTGCAAGTGGGGAATGGATGAGGGCATTGATAGACTTTTTTTTTTTCCCCTCTCAATAAGTAAATACTTTCCAGCCTGCTCTCTTAACACATTGTTTTGGGGCTAATACTGTTCCAGTGAATTAATTTCTGCTGTTAGGCCTGTCGTTGACAGTTGCACCACTCTGTATAACTTCCATCAGCACTGAGTGTAACTTACAAAAACTTGGTAATACATAAATGCATGAGGTCTTAATGTGCAAAGATTACAGCATTAACAAAGTAACGATTTTTATTTTTAAACTTAACCAAATAAAAAGGAAAATCTTGTATACAATATAGAAGCAGCAGACCCTCATCTCCCTTTCCCTCCAGGTGTATGTCTGGAATTAGTTTTGAGGAGGATTTTTTCATTGAGCATAAAACTGGCAATAAGGCATAGGGAATGATTTGTGGTTTTGTTAATGGCTATAAAAAATTCATGTTGTTACTTAGATTTGTAAAGATCTGTGTCAGGCTTGATAGTTTAAACCTACTCTTACGTGCAAATTGTGTGAGTTTTATCTCTGTATATGGAAAATTTTAAAATGATAAAACAACTCTGCTGCCCCCTGTGGCTGGAGATTAGTTGCTGTTGAAATGTAGGTGGCTGTGCCTAAACCATTTCAATCTCTGCCTGAGAGAACAGACCGCTCTCCAGGTAGAGAAAAGGTGATGCTTTCTGCTCATGCTCATAGATCCCCTGCCTCCCCCCCGCATTGTAGGCAGGTAATGCAATGGGCCCGAAAGCTAGCATATCTGCTGTCCATGACTTGATGTAACTACTTGTCGCATTAGTTAGTTTGGTCTATGGCAGTGAGCAGATTATCAGTTTTTACTGTTGGGCGTTATCTATTCAGTTCTGTATTTGAACAATAATGTACTCTAAGTATTGTGGTCAACACTACTAATCTAGCTAGCTGTTCATTATTGAATATATTAGGATCCACTTTTTTGATTGTAGACACACTGCTTCTGGAGTATGCATGCTATTCTGGCTTTTGTTTGTGGGCATCCAATGTTGAGAGCTGGCTTTCATGTATTTGATCATGTGTTTGATGCTTGAATAGACCTATTCTCAAGATGGAGTTACTGAGACTGTCTGGACAAGTGGATCTTCAAAAAGTGGACCTCTGCAGGCATTTTCTAGGGAGTCTACAAGAGTGTCAAGAAGAACACCAAGGAGAAGGGTGATGAGAGGCTTCTTATAATAGACAAACTTTTTTTCTCACTGTTAGGGTCCCAGTGGCTATTTTATTCAATTGTTTTCTTTTATTTGTTTTAAACAAACAGGTGGAAGCTACAGCACAGTTGCCTGTAGATGATGCTGTAATAACAGAGAGTACTCCTATAGCTGAAACTATATTGACTGCAAGCAACGAGACCCTAGTAAATATGCTTAGTAAATATGTTCTATAAATCGTGCAAGTGGTATTCTTCTGTAATATATCTTTACTGACAGAACCATTCTGTTTTGAATAGATAGACTGTTGTAAGGAAAGCAAGACTCTTCAGTAGTCTTGGAAACTGCATGTTCGGTATCTGTATCAGTACCTAATGCTGTTCACCGTGAGATGGGAGCTAGACACCTAGGTCCCATCTAATGTCTTTTTGGGGGGAGGGTTGAGAAGAACTACGTTAAAGATTTAGATATTTTCTTTATTTAAGTACATGCAGAATATCTGCTTTTAAGTTTGTCTTTTCATTTGAACTAAATAGCTTTTGTTTCTAAATGGCTTAAAAGAAACTACTTGGAATGATAAGCAATGTGTTTCCTGTGCTTATTTCAGAGTATCTGTTACATAACCTTCTTAACTCCTAACATGCATATATTCAATGCACATAAAGGTTTTGTTGTTTGGTTATGCCCCCTTCATCCTTTTTATTTTGTATTTTGGCTGATTCTGAGTTTGAACAATTTTGAATCTTGGCAGGTTGTCAATAGGGTGCCTGGAAATTTCAAGCATGCAGCTCCTACACTGTCAATCAGTGAACTGTCAGACATGCCCAGAAGAACACCAAAGAAACCACTGATGACAGCTGAAGTAAATAAATTAAAACTTAGATTGCTCTTGCTTACTCTCTGTGAACAAGATTCTTGTGTGTATGTACCTACCCCTTAGTACAGAAAGGGTGGAGGACGTCACTGCCCAAGGGGCACTAGTCAAAATAGACTAGCTTTGTCACATGGCATAAAAGAGAGAATATAAACTTATTTTTGTCTTCTCCTTTCAGATTTGGGGGGGGGTGTGTGTGCAAATCCTGCTTTGCTTTGCTTTTTTTTTTTCCCCCCCTAAGTGAAGTGAGTTTTGGTGTGTTATTTCTCCTTGTATTTGTCCTACAAAACATAGACTCTTTTTTTTGTCTTTGAATAGCTCAAAGACAGCAGAACTGGGTTATCTACCTTTGATCTTGTAAATCAGCCTGTCCTGAAAAGCCACAGTGTGCGTTAGTTTAGGGAATCAAATAGATTACTTTAGACCAAAAGCCTTACTTTACCAAAAGCATTACTTTAGACCAAAAGCCAGAATTTAAAAAGCATCTGTAGACTCCTGTCAGTTATCAAGAAAGATAATGCTTTTACCATTAACCTATTCAAGCTGTCAAAATCATATCTCTTGGAGAACTGCCTAAAGCACGTGAAAGTATGTGTAGTTGTATTAGTGCAGTACTGTGATATTGTGGAATTCTGCATTACAAGATAATGCTTGTCTGAATTTAATTGGAGTTCATTGCTTCATGTAGTTACTGTGGGTAAAACTTCTATTAACATTTGTGAAGCCTACTCTACCAGTGGGTCTGAGAGTTATGAAATGGGCTGCTTTATTTGTTTATAATATGACTGCAGTGTAGACTTAGTTGTCGAATAGAAGGTTGTGGGGAAAAATGATGTTCTATTTCAGACTGCGTAAGTTTTTTTCAGTTAGTATTCTACTGTACTGTGGCATTGTTTGTTACAGCAAGAAGAGACCGATTGCCCACATCATTGCTTTTTTAATCATGTTGGCCCCAACCAATCCTGTGATCTGCTCAACACAGCCATGATAGAGGTGATGGTTAAGCTTTTTTGATCATCTACGTCACTGGCTGGCAGGTGTATTGTATTTATACAACATATTCTTTATCTTAAAGGAAACTGAGGAGAGCACTGAATGCTTTAAGGCACTAAAAGTGACCAGACGGCTGCCACTAACAAAGGTTAAACTAACTTCTAAAACCCAAGAAGTAAACTTGGTGTGTGACACTGGGTGACTCATTCATTCTTACAAATTGCACATGGTTATGGTCACTGAGATAGCTACGCAGGAGCTTTTTCTTTTGCGGTCTGTTAGGCCTGTAACTGTTTTTGTTTCCTAGGTGCTGGAGAGAACTCATACAGAAGAACGAAGAGTAGAAAGGGATATTCTTAAGGAAATGTTCCCTTATGAAGTATCAACGCCTACAGGAATTAGGTATTTCTAAGGTTTATGTGGGCTTGTTTCTCAGTTCTTGTAAACCTATTTAAGCTGAGAAGTATGTTTTGATTATACTGGTACATTCTGAGGAACAGTTTCTGCACTCTAATTCAATGAGAGTTGAGATGGCCACCTAGCTTTTCTGTTCTCTATATGCATAGTTTTGTTAGCCAAAACAGCCTCTTTATTTAAAATGGAGGTAGTAGGACAGGTTAGTACTGTAGTGGGAATTACAGGAACTTCTGGATGCTGGAATTTAAATGGAAAGAGCTTCTCTGTGGTAATGGCTCACAATATTTAGATTTTTGGCTAGACGCAACTGCTTTAGGCCTGCTGTTAAATTTGGGAAAGATCTCCCAGCATAGATCTGGGCTTTCTTTTTGAAAGCCAAAAAGAATTTTCAAATAGCCCATTTTCCCTTTTTAGTAGTAGTAGTCGTCCTGTTGCAGTCAAAGATTACTCTTAGCATGAGTAAGGATGGCATCTAGTAAGGGCTGTTAAATTTTTCTTTGCAACTTTGTATTTAAACAAAAATTGAAGCAACCCTCTGTATAATTAAGCAATTCACAAAACTTTGTCCTGTTTAGAGATTATGGGAAAAAGTTTCCTTATGTTAAGAGGTGAAATAAACTCCTGTGTTTCCAATATGTTAATTATAGCTTCAATTTAAACTGCAATTGCATGAAGTTTTACCAGAAGGAGAATATATGGTGCCAGTTACTACCACTGTGGCGTATCTGATCACCACTCAACTTTTGTTCTTTTTTGTTTTGAGGTCTATCAGTCTAGTTAAATCTATGTAACTTTTTATTAAAAATCATGCATGTGTACTCCTTGTATACAAGGACTTGGCAATGTACGTGGGTTTCTTAACCCTTACTGCTTTGTCTTGTGGCTCTGTGTATTGGCTTAGCCATCAGTAGATACCCTAATAGCCACGGACAATCTTAGGTTTAGTGCAGTACGGCTGCATAAGTGACCGGTAAAGATGCGGAGAGAGACAGACAGATGCTTCCTAGAGTTTTATTGCCAGTTAATGATCCATCATGTGGATAGGGTGAAGTAAATTGGCATTTGAGGGTTTTTTTAAGGGGTGTTTGAACACTGGATGATTGACTTTAAAAATAGTAGTGATAGACATGTTAGGAGTTTGAGACGGATATTTCAGGTACTGCATTCACTAGAAATAATTTTTAGTTCTATAATTATACTAAAATTCTCCTGTATACCTTAGATTGCTATTTTAAATATGCAATATTTTAATTTTTTTCATTACAGTGCTAGCTGCCGTAGACCAATCAAAGGAGCTGCTAGCCGGCCTATAGAACACAGTGACTTCAGAATGGAGGATATTTTCTCTAAGTATGCTCCAAAATATGGTACCTCAACTGACATCAGGTCGGAGAAACCACCAACAAAAAAAGAACGCTCTGTTCCCCTGTGGATAAAAATTCTTCTCTTTGTTGTTGTTTCGGTCTTCTTGTTTCTGGTTTATCAGTCTATGGAAACTAATCAAGGAAATCCTTTCTCTAAATATATGAGTATTGTCTCTCGGGACAGTGCTAAGTGAGTATCTTTCTGAAAGGCACACCCGATTGATCTCCTATTTTTAATTGTAGAGAACTCTCTTCTGCCCTCTCATCGGCTCAAGGACTTCTTACAAATAATGTGATTGGAACCTGATAAATTGGATAAATGAAGCAAGATAATATTTGGACATCAGTAACTTTCTGGACTTTGGACTAGTAGGAGATCACTTTGCCATAGGAGTAACATTTTTTTAGACCTTTGAACTTTTTGTAGGCTTTATTTTTTTAATGTGGACATCCTTTAAATTCATTTTTGAGAAACTGTATATTTGTTTTTGCAAGAACTTGGAAGCTGAGAAGGGCAAAAATGTAGTAAAATGTGAAGCTGTGTTTTTTAAAGCTGTTCCTTTGTACAGAAAATAAGTTGTACTTGTATCTCTATAGGTAGTTGCAGAGGAGGATTTTAATACAGGTGATAAAGGGAAATGCATTTTTGTATGCATTTTTTTCGGTAGCAATGTAACTGAATTTGATCTCTTAGATGTAGGGAGAGTACAACGACAACCTTTTCTGTAGATTACTGTAACTTTTTAGTAAATGTAACTGTAAACCTGTTTGCGTTTCTGTAAAAGTCTTAGTATCACATTAGTAACTCTGTTTAAGTGTAACATCATTTAAATGTATCTCTTCATTTTAGTGCTTACAGTGTTGTAGGAGCTGAATACAAATCTAATTGGCAAGAGATGTCTTAGAAGAACTTATTTATTAGTAATATGTGTGGAAAATAAAAATTGCATCAATATAATTTGCTACTAAAATACTTTTTTAGGTCAAGGTTCATATCTGAGGTAGTCTAAATTCTGACTTTAGCATTGGTCTTTTTTTCTTTTTTTAAAAAGCAAGGTCTTTCCAACACAGCTTTATGTAATTATCTTTGAATACTCATGTAGAGATGTTTTCTCGAAGTGTGAAAATTCCATATGAAGTTTTATTCTTGTATGAAGAGGGCATTGCTGCATTTTCTGCTACAGTTTCATCTTCTAAGGTGAGAGTTACTACTTTCATGCAGTTAAATATTTTTCTCAGTGGAAGCATGTGGAAACACTTTATATTGTGTAACCTAGTTGAGCAGGCAGCTGACTTCAGTACTACCAGTGAAGAGTGATAAGCAACAGTTTTTTAAAGTGAATGTATACATTTTGGTGTGCTTAAATCTGCAACATACAGATGTTCAGTCTTACTGCTTGGTACAAAATCGCAATAAATCATACTACTTATTCTTAAAGTGCTACTTATAAAAAGCTGAGAACATTAGTTAATAGTCAATATTTTTTACTGTAGGTACAGTTATTGTGTAGGCTATAGCTATGGGGAGGCTTTACTTTGTGAACTTTGGGACAAACATGGTAATTTGTAGCAAAGCCATAGTGTTTTTTTTCTGTTAAGATTAATTTTTTTCCTTTTTAATATGCTTTTTTGAGTAATACAAATAGCTAAACTTGTGTCCATCCTGTAGAAAATTGTAACATAAGACATTCACTTTTAGTGTCAAAATGCTGAAAAATAAAAATGATTTTAATGTGTGTGGATTTTCCTTATCAAAATAAATGCGTTGCTGAAAAGCAGCAAAAGCAAGATAACTTATGTATCAGTGGTGTCATTTTGTGTTGCTACAGTTCCATGTTTAAAAAAACCCCTAAATTTCTGATGGAAGAACCAGAGCAGTTCATGTCAACACTCGGTGGGAGGAATACTCATCATGCTTGCACTATAATAATAGTTTTGCGCCATAATCCTCTAGTTTATGTTAGGCCTTTAATTTGGATGGGGGCAGAAAAGCTAGTCTTTGTTTGCTTTCAGTGCTTAAGGAACTTCCTTTTCACTGAGTTATTTTTCACCCCATTTTGCTACGTGTTTTAACATGAAATATGTCTGTCTTTTCTAGTTACGTGAATTATTTTCAGTTGACCTCCTTTAGGGATACTGTTAACATCACAAAAAAACATACAAACCAACCCCAAATTGAACTGCAATGCAATTAAATGTCATCATTGTTTCATTTATGCACTGTTTTGGAGAATCCTCTCAACTTCAGTGTTACTTCACAGAAGGTAAAGGCTTTTCTACATAAGTCTTCAAAATAACCTACAAGTAGCTCAACTGTAGTCGGAAGACAATGCGTCTTCAAAAAATGAATGAGCTGCTTATACTTGAGGCATTTAATGGTATGAGAGAGCCCTGAGAGTAGTACCTTCTTTATTGCCTCTCTTCCTTCCTCCCCCACTCCAAATACGGATTTACCAGCATTCCTAAAGCTATTCGTGTTATTCTAAGAGTAACGCATGTAGTAATAGTGCTACTAGCTGAATAGTTACATGTGCTTAAAGCCTTCTAATTAGTTGCGTAAGTTACACTGAAGTATACTGCAGTTCTTGTATCAAACTGCTGAAGCAATAGGAACTGGTGCTGATGGTTTTGTTTGTTTTGTTTTTGTTGTTTTAAACTCACTTTTGTTCTGTTAGTTTATCTTGGCTTCTAGACAGAGCCAGTTTAAACTTTCGGAACCAATCACAAAATAGTACAATTTTATGGACTGGTATTAGTATCCAAATTTCAGTTGCAAAAAATCAGTTGAGTTCTGATGTAGTAAATGTTGCTTAAGTCCCTTTGAGGGCAAGGACTACAAAAAGTCTGGAAAAAGGCCTGTGTAAGTTAGTAGGCATGACAATGTGTTGTGGTTTTTTGTTTGTTTGCTTTGGTGGGTTTTGTTCTCACAATGGGTCATGCTGCTTAGAATGCTGTGTTGAAAACATGGCAGATCTTGACATACCCCCACTCCCTTTGAATTAAACTTTCTAACACAGAGCTTGTGCTTTTCCCTTTAATTGGCGTGCTGATCTTTTAATGTGCATGAAGTTTCAGGTGTCTGGTATCAGGTTGCAAATCACTTGCAGTCTTGAGACTTAATTTTGTGGCATGTGATCCATGGTAAGGCTGTGAGAGTTTACCCTGTGTCTGAGACAAGAAACTCTCAAGGAGGATCTTAAATTTAAATTCTGTGTGTGCTTTGAAACCTTGATTTGTATTTAAGTAGGAAAGTGTGAAGAAACTTTTTCTGCTCCAAGTTTACTTGCTAGCGGTATGCTCAATACTGCCCTACAGAAAGCTTTCAGGTCCCTCCTAGGCTTGATCTCTGTGTGTTTTGGTTTGTGTTTCTTGTAGTGCAACTTACGAAAATCATGGTATCTTCATTTCCTGATAATTACTTTTCCAGATGATTTTGTGGACAAAATATCTCTTTAAAAGAATGTTAACTAGTTTGTGCAGAGTTAAATCAGAAAAGCTGCATACAAAAAGAATGCCTTTAAATAATAGACCTCCAAAAGGAGGCTCTTCAGCAGAAGGAAAAAGTAGTATAATTGCAAATGGAGCCTGTAAAATTGTGTGGCATGTCTTGTGCATGGTATTCTTGGCTTGCTTTGATATGGCTGAAGTTGCATATAGGGTTGAAAAGTTTTTAAAAAAAAAAATCTAAAAACTTCATCTGATAGTAAAATAGATACAAGCGTGGGTTGTGATACATAATTTTAAATACTGTGTTTACACACTTGGGTGTTTCAGCATACCCTTTGTTTGACTGTGTTTGGTGAATCTACCTATGTTTGTCTAAAACTTTCCTATGACTTTTGCTTTTCTTTTTGCTTAGGGAGTGTTCCAGGCTGCTTTGCACCGTGCAACAGCAAGCTATGATGTGTATACATACGTTTATACACATGTATATATCATACAGCATAGGGTCTACCAGTTAATTCAACTTGTAAAATACTCCTAAGGTGGCATATACGCTTGCAAGTAGTATGTGTATATTGATATCTAAAAGAATAATTCCTCAGATTTTCTGTCCCACTTCACTTTGAATTTCTTTGTCAGCATTGGTAGTTTGTGGTTTAAAAGTGTATCTGCATTGCCTTCTTTATTTGTTATTTAGGAAAAAAATGTGATGTTTTATGGAGGAAAAACATGTAATGTCTGGGGAGAATTTAGATTAGAAAACATTATCAGATGAGGACACTTATGGCAATGACTACTAAGAATAGGAGAGCTTTCGCTACTTCCTGCATTCAGAGGATGTGACTGCTGTCGTTCAGCTGAACTAGTCTGGATCCTGTTGAAGGAGATGTTGCAGTGTTAAGGCTTCCCTTGGGCTGTGAAACCTACTTACAGCTTGAATTTATCTGTTACTGATTCTCTGGAATCACAGTGTAGTAGTTCTGGTGTTGATATAATGAATGAGTATGTAAAATACATGCTTACAGCAGAAGCAGATACTGCTTGTGCTGACCTGATTATCGAAGGTGCGGATGGTTTTTTCACTGTCTCATTGTAGGTTTTTGAAAACAGCAAGTCATCTATAGAACAAGCTTATAAGTAAAATCAAAGCTTGTATGGGCTTCACAGAAATGTTAGAACTGTTAAAAGTTATTGTAAGACAGGATATGCTGCTTGGGGAAAGAGGGGAGAGGGAACGGAGTGTGTGTGTGGTGGGTGTTAGTAACAGAAGGAGGGAATGTAATTAGGAAAGCTTTAGAGTTGTCAAACTAACATTTTCCTGTACTCCCAAAATTTGAAAAGCTGCTGATTAAAAGATGAATTTAATTTGCAGTAGCTCTTTTTTACGAATTTGACAGTGGTGGACACCAAAAGGTAACATCTTTCAAGTCTTCATCTATTATTACCTTCAGTGTGTCTCATAAATCAGATTAATCTAGATAGTTCAAATTACAGGCTACTGCTATTTTATTCTTTCACATCTGGGAAAATCTGAAGAGATTTTCTATGTAAAATGATATGCATTCAGCAGGAACATACATTATCACAGTATTTTCATGGGGATATGTTAGACTGCGGTTTAATAGTACTTGTTATTAACTTTAAACAGCTGTGTTACTCATGAGCTAAAACCAAAGAAACTTGTTTGTTCCACAGACAGTAACTGTGTCAGTATTAGTTGTGCACACAAATTGCCGTTAAATGCATATAAATAGTCACATGTTCATCCTTCATAATTGGAAGGAGCAGAGGTTTTCTGTATGTTAAGAATCAGAAAAGTGCAAGAATTGCAATCATTTATATGTGACTTCAAGGCAAGAGCCCAAGTCCCAGTCATGTTTAGAGGTTGTTAGCTCATTTAAGAAGTATCAGTGGTTAGCTTTTAGGTAAAACATTGCTACCTACGATTGTTTAGATGCCAGTTTGTAGAGCAGAACAAGTAATGGCAGAACAAACAATTCTGGTCTGTCTTGACTGCTGCCGGTGGCAGTGAACAGCGCTCCAGGCTCTTGCCTGGCTGCTAAGTGAAAGTATGCAAAGAATGCAATTTCAGCTGACCTACTCCTGCTCGGCAGCTGGAGTCTCTTTTACTCAAGAGGGACTTTGCCAACCTAGACTGCTGTGACGGTGCTGTCAGGCATGTGTCATTTTTGCCTGTGTGTGACAGTCTGCCGGGATCAACGTTGTTGTGAAATACAGCAAGTAGAGCCAAGTCCAAAGGCTGGCGTAGCCGCTCGTCTTCCGGGGAAGTTCGATGGGAGCCGCACGGCTGGCTGGAGGGGTGTTGCTGGTACGCTGTCAGTTGCATAATGGCTCCGTGCCCAGAGGTAACAGCTGCGATATTCAGTGCGTGCCTCCTGCTTTGCTGTCTTCCCTGCTTGTGTTGTTACAGAGCACTGTAACAGAAGAGATTTCACCAAGATGGTGAAAACTTGGGAGTTCTTACCTCTTTGTTAACTGGGGAGCTGAACTGCATCCTATGCCAGTTTTGTACCATGTAAATCCACTAAAACGAGTGAAATCACACTGTGTTAGAAGAGGCTTGGTTTAAGGTGGTCAAGGCCAAGCGTGAGTGCTAAGTAATACTTTACTTTTAACAAACCAGTAACTAGTAGTTCTCCTGTAAGCAGCTGCAACCGTTGTAGCATAGGCCGTGCCACGGTGCCTTGCAAGGACGTCCTCCATAGGGAAAGCGCAGCCACAGAGTTGCAGCCAGTGCCTTTGGTGGCCTGCCTCAGGGTGAGGAGGCAGCACTGGAGCTCAGGGCTACACAGAGGCCTAATTTATCTTAAAAACTATGCGCCCACCCACCCCGACTGCCCACGAAGCAGCGTCTCCCTCCCGGCGGACCTGCAGCCAGCCGCCACCGCGCTGCTCCGGGTGCTGCAGGCCCCGGCGGTGACCGCCCTCCCGCCCGCCACCGTGCGCAGGCGCGGGGAGAAGGGCGTCGGCCTCGGCTGCGCGTGCGCGGTAGTGCCGGCTCGCCTCCGCCAATCGCCCTGGAGCTTCTTGGGCTGTGGCTCCGCCCCTTGCGTCGACGAAGGACAAAGTGACTGAGCCGGGCCCGCGATCAGCCCCTGCGCCGAGCTGTCGCGCGAGCAGCGGGTCCGCGCGCTGCCACCATCTTAGGAGGTGAGTCGGGGCGGCGCGGGGACGCCCGCCCGGCGGGACCCGCTGCTCGCCCTGGGGCGAGGGGTCGCCTCGCTGGCGCGGGCGCGTCCGGTTGGTGCCGTGGCGGGCCTCCCCGTCCCACGACGCTCTGCTCTTCTCGCCCGCCTCAGGTCGCCATGTTTTCGTCCATCGCGCCGCTCGCCCGGCTCAACCCCTTCTACGCGCCGCACTTCCAGCTGGCCCAGGATGGCGTAAGGAAGCGCGCGGACCCAGCGGAGGCGCCGACCACGCGGCGGAGCTTGGCGGCCGCATCCGCCGCTGAAGGTGAGCGGGGGCGGGGGGGTCGCGGGGGCGGCTAGGCCTGGGGTCAGGTGTAGGGGGCCGGGGGCGCTGGCGCTGCTTGCGCTTGCGCGGGCTCTTGCCGGCCGGCGTTGCGGTGGGAGGGTTAGCGCTCCGCGAGGCTCGGCCGGGCCGGGGAGGAGCCGGAGCCGGGCCTACGCGCCGGCTTGGAGGACGAGGAAGGGCACGGGCGGGGGAGGCGCTGGCAGCCTCTTCCGCTCGCCGTGTGCCGAGCGGCAGCGGGGAGCCGGCTTTGCCGGGAAGGGTCACAAGAAGGTTCTAGCTCCGGGTGATTACGGAGACCCCTGATGGTCTCTGTCTTGGGGATAAGAGAGTTTTTTCCCGGCTGTGCTGGGCCTGCGGCCTCGGGGGCTGAGGCTGCAGGCCCGTACCTTTTCTGTGGGGAAGAGTGGGGCATGTGAATATGGGTGGATTTGAAAGGCCACCTCTCCCATCCTTTTTCCTTTTCCTCTTTATTTTTTTTCCCTGTTTATTCACTGCTGCACATCTGAACATCCAGACACACTAGAGGTGCCTGCAGCTGTTCTGTTTGTGGGTTTTTTTGTTTTGTCTTGTTTGGTTTCTGGTTTTGTTTCTTTGGTTTTCCTTTTTTCTTTTCTCCTTTGTAATTGCGGGACATACACCAGATAGCTGTGCTTTCTAAGGTACAGTGATGTGTTTTAGATTTAAGTGCAAATGCTGTCTGTATGTTTCCTTGTCACTTCCATGACTTGCAAAGGTCAGACCTTGATGATACTCCTAATAGTGGAGGTAGATGTTAGAATTCTATTTCTTTTAAGCTGTTAAAAACTGCAGAGCATCTCTCTGGTCTTTATTAAAAATAAGAAAAAACTGCTTTCGGCAAGATACCTGTTCTGATGTACTGCAGTTATTCAAGTATGTTAGTGCTCTTGCGTGAACATTCGTGTAGTAGGTGAAAGAGCAACAGAACTGGGTGTTGGCTTTTACGAAGTTTTTTGAGAAAGTACTTCTGGCTCTAGTAATTGTGTTGCTAGCTAACTAAAGCCCTAAATCGCTCTTCAGTGTGCTAAATTCAGTAGGTACACTTATTTCCTGAATGTATTATGTGTAATCTTCATTCTGTTTGTAGGCAGATGCATTCAAAGGTGACCAGAGTTTCTTAGTCTTTGTAGGCTTTTCTGCTGTGTTCATTAGTTCACATACCAGTTCGTTCTCTGGCCTTTGTGTTGGGAGAGTTAGCACGCTGCAGAAGATATGTGAACTTACACAAGGTCACACAAAGTCAGTACAGAGCACAAGACCTTCTGAGTTCAGCTCAGGGCATCAACCATAACACAGCTCAGAGACAAACTGTTTTATGATCAGCTCTTGGAATTTGTCCTTGCTAATGTGTCAGATTGGAAGCAAAGAAATGAAATGGGTAACGGTCGACATGTTTTTGTGCTGTATATTTATATTTGAATAGCTTCAGGGTGTTTGTCTTATCTTAAGTCAGCATCAAGGTATGTTAGAATAACTTTCTTGCCCTCTGTACTACATGTTTAGCCGATTCTCTTTTCAGCTAACAGCTGTTAGGAAACCTGACTCTACTTCTGAAATAGAAAGTCTGGGATGTACTATAGCCTTCTTTCCTAATGCTGTTATACCACTACGAACTTAGGTACCTGTAAAGAGCTCAAGCCTAATTGATGCTGGCTTGCTTTTCTTAATTACTGTATTTGAACACCTAGCCGATGGGTGAGTCTGAATACCATTGTAATAAAGCAGATACACAAAGCTCTGCTTTTCTGTGGCTTCTATGAATGTCTGTCTCTGTCAGTTGAGGAGTATGACTTCTAAAAGTAAATTGTTGTGAAAAAGGGAGTGTGAACAGATACTTCTGGTGTCTGGGCAGCATGGTAACTACTGCAGTCCTGTTGTGCTGCAGGCCAAAGATGCAGCTAGACAGAGCTGCCTCATAATACAGACCCAGAGTCTGTTCTCTGATTACACTTGCATAGAAAGCCTTGTTTGTGTTTGTTTAACCAGTCACTCTGGCAAGTTGTAAACAGAGTATTACTGCTGTCTGCAAATCTGTTAGCATAAGCAAGCTATTTTAGAAGTATGTGCAACTCCCAAACCAGCACATTTACAGTCTTGAGCAGTATCTTGATTTAAAAAATTCTCATAGGTTATGCATTATTCTGTTAACTAATTTCTCGCTTTGAGTTTAGGCTTAAAATGGTGTCTGTGATCTGGTATTAGTTGTTTTAGAATAAAGAAAAAAATGACACTTTTATTACCTTGGTGATTAATTTTGAACAGTAAGGTGGGAAATATAAAATGTAATGTAAAATCTGGAACGTTTTGGGGAAGTAGGTCCCTTATAACAGTGAATTTATGAGCTGGATGAACCTGCTAGTGTTAACTGGTGCACTGTTGGTGCTGTTGATTGTAACTGTAAATTTTTGTTTACAATTGTAAAGGAATTTATTTCAGAAGTAAATAGACAAGGCAAAGAAGCTCTGGATAAGATAGGGTTTTGATGTCTTTTGATTTTATTAGTGTTTCTCTGGAGATAGCTCTTAAACTGATGAAACACTTTAATGTCTATTCTATTATATATTAGAATAACACAACTAGATCTAATAGCAAAAGAACCTAGATTATCCCTTTGTGCTGTGGGGAATGTTTTTGCGTAGTGTATGGTTTTCTATATAGTTAGTCAGTATGTTAGTTTTGTATTTTCTTTTATATATGCATAAATAATGCTAAGCATAGTAGTAGAACTGTGCTGCTACCTTTATGCTTATTTCATACTGTTAATTATAAAGTGAAGTGTTTTCTGGTTGCATGTAATCATACCCTCTGTAGTTTCTTCAAAAATGGAAGAGGGAAACTGATTCTTGTTTTTCAGCTCCAGTAACTTTGCTCTGTTGCATGTTGTGAAAATCAATAACTTCCTTTTTTAAGACTGAATGTTTTTATACATAGGTCTGTATGGAACAGTGCAGATGAAATATCTTTTGATTAAATGTGATCTGAAAGATTCTTTAATGTACGTTGTTTATGAGCATTGGATGTGATGATTTAAAAAGTTCTGCAATTTCACTAAGCTGTATAAATCTGAGGTTCTGCATTTGTAATAAAACAAAAAATCATCTGTATAAAGAATCTGAAAAATACCTGAAAATACATCTGTGTAAAGAAAAATCCAATGCTGGATCTCATAGATCTGTATGGTCTTAAATACAGAAGTTGTACTGTTACAGAATATTTAACCAAAGAAGCTTTGTCTCCAGAATACTGGAGAAACACTCTTCTTGCTTAATTCCTTGGTAGAAGAAAATGTTGGACGCTGCAATTTTGAGTCATTATTTCCACTAGCAGCTTCTGGGATTAGTTTCTATGGTTTACGTGTGCTGTGAGCTAAAACTTGACTCTTTCTTCCGTTGCTTTTTTTAAAGGAACAAACTCAATTTGGAAGGCCTAGAATCAAATCTTGTCAGTCCAAAAGGCGTTAATGTAAAGCAGGGGAGTTGTTTTTGAGTATAACACTACATTTGAATAATATAGCATGGGAGATTATTTCAGTTTAATACTTTCGAGAAGGTAGCACTCAGTCAATTTTGCTTTTTCTGATCTTTGTTACCATTTATGATTGATCATATATATGTAATTTTTTTTCCAATGAACTAGAATACAGCTGTGCGTATGGCTCAGGCAGATTCTTTATGCTCTGTGGCCTTGGTGGGATTATTAGCTGTGGAACAACACATACAGCACTGGTTCCTCTAGACCTGGTTAAATGCAGAATACAGGTTTGTTCTGCATGTTGATATGCGGTGACATTGACAAAGCATGTTTAGTGTGATATAATTAATCTACTAATGAATCTGAGGCATAAACCATTCCCTAGACATCATTGTCCAACAGTGCATGAAGTTTATGTAAAAGCATGGTGTGTCTTTATTTTTTGCTGCAGAATACAGTTGTGAATATGGCTCGCTCAAGTTTTATGCTCTCTGTGGCGTTGGTGGGGTCCTAAGTTGTGGCCTGACACACACTGCTGTTGTACCTCTGGATTTAGTGAAATGTCGTATGCAGGTTTGTATTAACTTAAACATTTTTTAAAAACTTTATGTAGCCAGCATATTAGGAGTTTACAGTAGGGGTGCAGTCTTTTCTGGGTCACAGGAAGTGAGTAAACTTGAATGCTGCTTTATCAAGTCTACTGCTGTGAGATCAACAAAATACCACTTTCAAGAGAAGCGGAGGCATTTAGGATAATCCGGATGAGTTATTTTTGGCTACATTTAAGGCACGTTTAACTGACTATTTGCTAAAAGGTACCCACCACGATGTTGTATTTGCTGGCTGGTAGGCTGTCTAGCACTATTCACGGGGTTTTGGAGATCTATGGTTTTTAGCTTGGAGCGACATGCATTGTAGAATTTGATCCATTAACAGTTTAGATATCACTGCATGGATTGTGGATTGGATACTTTCTAACGATGCCACTTTGAACAGAATGGGTACAACTTGATACGGTATTGCTAAGGCCGTCAGTGTTTGTTGCTAGTTTGCTTGGAGTGGTTCTTGATGGAACTGAAAGGAGTGTCATCACATTGCACTTAATTTGCCATACCAGCTTCTGCATTAAAATCATCTACTGAGCAGCCATGGATAAAAACATACTAATAGATTTATTCAGGCGCATCACCTCAAGAATGAAGCAAATTAAAGCACACTTTAAAAAATTCTGGAAATATAGTAGTTAATGACTTTCTTGTTGCATAGGCTGACACTGATTGTAGAAGTGGTGATTCTGTAATGATAGAGCTTATGAAATTAGAAGGTAACTATGAATTGGTCAGACTTGCTAGTCACACTAGGAGTACTACAGCTGGTACTCTTTAAAACTGTTCTTCTGGAAGGCCTTTATTTAGTATTCTTTACAAGAGAGGCTCTTTCACATACTTTAGAGCACCTGAAATTCTGGTCTCAAACTAGTCATTCTGTAACACATCAGATAAACACAGGGTGCATCAGATGAGGCCAACATGCAGCTTTCTATAAAATTTGCGTTGAGACCAGGCCAACCATGTAGGAATTCCCCATTTCTACTAGTAGTGAATAGCTGTAGCAGAGTGTGTTTGGTTTCTGCAAACGTAGCTTAAGTGCACTTCTCTGTTATGGACTTCAAAATCCAAGATTGGTAGCTTGACTACCTGTGCCTAAGGATGAGTTTCCCGAGAAGATTGATTGTGGGTAAAGAGGATGTAGCATCTCTAACAGTTTTTAATTTCAGTGCAAATTGAGTTAAAGGGCAGAAGGCCCAAGAGCTATACAATACTGCATATACAACTGGGAGCAAGGCCTCATACTTCCCAGGCTTCAACTGCTTGGAAGGTACGATCGGCTTGGGCTGCCAATCCTGGGCTTCTTGCATGATGAGGGTGGTGATACTTCCCCTTCCTTCTCCAGCACTTAATGGAAGGGGCAAGAGGATTCATGTGGATTCCAGGTGTGGATTCCAGGTGTGACCATGTGAAACCTGTCAGCATTTATCTTGTTACAGATCCTGTACAGAGCATGTTACCAATACTTCCTAGATTCTCCAGGAGGAAACCCATTGCCTGCCCTCTCATCTCTTTTTAAGATGAGGTCACCTTTTATGTAGATTATAATGAAGCACTGTCCTGACATGAACATAGTCTCGTTTTATAGTGCCCAATTAAAGACCCGATTTTCTGAAATTCTGAATCTTCAAAATTGACATGTTTAGGTGAACTAGTTCTCTAGGTTGTTGCCAGGCTGCAAGACAAAATACCAGTCACTGCAGGTTGGCGTGCATGTCCCACAGCAGCTCTTTCTGAAAGCTTTGGTTGACTTCTAATTTGATGTCTTCCTTCTTATTCCTCTGAGGAAATGTTAGATAATGTCAGATATGAAAATTCACAGTGTAATGCGACTTAAAATTTGTCAGTGACCTGTATAAGAATCTCTGCTGAATGGTTTCCTTCCACATGAAACAAAATTGTTCAAGTTGGTCTTTTAAAATTTGTTACTAATGTTACTAATGAAATCTCACTCAAAGTTTTGTGTGCAGAAAATATTTTTTTATGCGGCCTTTACTGTAAAGTGAAAGTACAAGTGTAGAAGTTCTTGAGTACTCTTTGATCTGCTTTGCTCCATCAGTCTTACTCTGACTGTGTGGAGGGATCAAACTAACAGTGGACAAATAACCTTTTATGATTAAGAATCAGGTGAATTGTCAGGCTTGGTTTGTGGTGACACTTGATTGTGATGTGTAAAGTGGATGAGATTGCTGGCAGAAGCTGTCAAATTTTTAAAGACTCTGATCTAAACGTAATTATACCAGTATACTACTGACAGTGTTAGAATAGTGATTTCAGTAAATCTTTTCAATATAGAAAGTGGTATTGTTGATTTGGAGAATGAATGTGAAGCAAAATTCACATGGTTTGGTGGTTCCTGAGTATTGAGGAACATACTGGCTGTTAGAATAACTTAGGGTTTCAGACTAACAAGTAACTGTTACAGTTACATTAGCGTAACCTTGTGGTGGAGTACACCGTCTGTCCAGGGAACCTTAGGAAGCCAGCTGCATGAGGAATTCAGGAATCTTTTATTTCAGATGAGGGTGTGAGAATGGAAATAGTATCTCTGTCAAGCAATTAACTGCCTATTCTGTTTAGGTTGATCCACAAAAATACAAGAGCATCTTCAATGGATTTTCAGTGACAGTCAAAGAAGATGGTGTCCGTGGCTTGGCTAAGGGATGGGCTCCAACCTTTATTGGATATTCCATGCAGGGGCTTTGTAAATTTGGTTTCTATGAAGTTTTCAAAATCCTGTATGGCAACATGCTGGGAGAGGTAAGCCTTAAGTGGTTTACATGAGGTTATATATCCACATCCTAATAGTATTAGTAGCACAGAGTAATCACAAGAGCACGGTTCGTTAATAAAAATGTGTGTTTAAATTCACTTCAGGAAAATGCATATTTGTGGCGTACTTCGCTATATTTAGCTGCATCTGCCAGTGCGGAGTTTTTTGCTGACATTGCTCTGGCTCCAATGGAAGCTGCTAAAGTTCGTATTCAAACACAGCCTGGATATGCTAACACTCTGCGGCAGGCTGTACCTAAAATGTTTGGAGAAGAAGGCATCTGGGCGTAAGTATCTCTTGATTTTAATTTTTATTTTTCTTCAGGTTCTTGATGCTGAGTGTTTTTTCGTAATGAAAGATGGTTGCTGAAATTATTGTTGCTTTAGCTTGTAGTACTTTTTGGTCTTTGCATTTCAAAATAACAACTTGACATACCTCAGGGAACTTGTGCTGAACTGGCTGTTAATTCCACATGCTCCTTAGATCCATCTTTGTGAGTATCTTTGTGCTGAGTTCTGCTGGATAACCTCAGTTTCTAGCAGTTCCAGTCAGAGATAGTCAGCAACTTTTGGTTGTACAGTCAAAGATGCTTGAGTCATTGGCATGTAAGAGTAATACAACTGCATGTTAGCTTTCTGTTCTGATAGAAGTGGCTGTAAATATGCAAGTCATTTATCACTATCGGGACTTGGCTGGTATGCAGACATGAGCCTTACTGCCCTTGTAGTATCAGTACTGCATTACTGCAACACATTGTAATCTGAAAAGTGACTACAAAAACAGCAGTGCAGCGTAGGCATTTGGTAAATTCTAATTTGTGTTGCTGTTTGAGGTTAGTACTCAGGGAACTAGTAAAACTTAAATTTCTGTTCTGTAGGTATTGAGACACTTAAGCCTTACAGTGCCAGTATTTAGAAATTGTATTCCTGATAGTAACAATAAGCTGACTAATTTTTTTCAAATTAGAAACATACCTTAGATACTAGAGAAAATGAAACTGAGTTTGTCTCCTCTCTGGTTAAGTTTTTATAAAGGTGTTGCACCACTATGGATGAGACAGATTCCATACACAATGATGAAATTTGCCTGCTTTGAACGTACTGTTGAAGCTCTCTACAAGTACGTCGTTCCCAAGCCACGAAGTGAATGTACAAAAGCAGAACAGCTGGTAGTCACATTTATTGCAGGCTATATTGGTAAGCATCTTTAAGTCCCACACTTCACTAACGGACTACTACAGCTGTAGAAGCCTATTCCTTTTCAGAATATCAAATAGATGTAACGAGAATGGGAGAACTTAGTTGTAACTTTAAAACGTCCAGGGGAAAAAACTATATTCAATGTGTAAGTGGAAAATGGGTCTGTATTAGGACAATACTCTTGGTTGTTCCTATGTATTACCGCTGTTAATATCCAGGTTTAGAAACTGCAGCTGATTTAAGTGAAAAAACTTGCATCTTTGGTAGGCTGGGGGAGGTTGAAGAAAGGGGAGAGAACTCTGTATGGAAGGATGATTTTCAATATCCAGAGATTTAGAAGGAGTTTTGTTTTAGCACAAGAGATGCTGTAAGGGTAGAACTGAGGTGCTTTCTAATACTCACGTTTCATTAGAAGTGTGTGCCTGCTGTCTTTTTAGGCTACTAGGAAGCTTGAGATGACTTCTGTGCAATTCATTAGAAATATATGAGAAGGTGTGGTTTCAATTGGTTGTACTTAGCGTACACAGTAATGGTACAGCTAAAACATGACAGAACTAATGTCAAATTATTCTTCCAGCTGGTGTGTTCTGTGCAATTGTTTCCCATCCTGCTGACTCTGTGGTGTCTGTGTTGAACAAAGAAAAGGGCAGTTCTGCCTCACAGGTTCTTATGAGACTTGGATTCAAAGGTACATCCTTACTTTCATGTATTTTGGATCAAGTGTGTTTGGTGTTTTGGGGAGGATTTCTTTTTTTCCTGGCTTCTTACACTACTCATGGTTTATGTTTTGCTCTACAGGTGTATGGAAAGGTCTGTTTGCTCGTATCATTATGATTGGTACCCTGACTGCACTACAGTGGTTCATCTACGATTCTGTGAAGGTTTATTTCAGACTTCCTCGTCCACCTCCACCTGAAATGCCAGAATCTCTGAAGAAGAAGCTTGGTCTAACTGAATAGACAACTCATGGACTGACTATGCTGGTTGTCCCAGTGATGAGTTTCATGAAACTTTTATATATTTGACTATGTAGAAAAGAAACTCTATATGATGTCATTATTGGCTGTGCCCTCATCTCAGATGAGGGTTTAAATTCTACCACTGTCATTGCCTGAAATAAATGAGAAACAGTGCTTAGTGTCTGTTTACTACCGCATATGTAAGCTTCATTTCATAGCAGCAAATACCTCAAATACTGCTCTACTTCCC